>Ga0308169_10000342_pt1 | contig 76767 bp, 68 predicted proteins | sample PhyBR1_2_FD_202139 | JGI IMG/M metagenome (GOLD analysis project Ga0308169, IMG submission 202139) | Phyllosphere microbial communities from UC Gill Tract Community Farm, Albany, California, United States - DLSLSB.R1 | ecosystem: Host-associated > Plants > Phyllosphere > Unclassified | place...
TTGTCGGAAGTTTAAGACCTCCAGCTTCCATCATCCAGCTTCCAACCAAAATTATAAAACAATGAATTTCAATACAAAAGTTATACACGGCGGACAACATCATGAATCTGCAACAGGTTCTGTAAACGTTCCGGTTTTTTTAACATCTACATTCGCACAAAAAAGTCCGGGTGTACATTCAGGATACGAATATTCTAGAGCAGCAAACCCTACAAGACAGGCTTTGGAAGACTCTTTGGCAAGCATCGAAAACGGAGCAAGAGGTTTAGCTTTCGGTTCTGGTTTGGCGGCAATCGACTGTGTTTTAAAATTGTTAAATCCGGGTGATGAGGTTGTTGCAGTAGACGATTTATATGGTGGAACCTACAGAATGTTTACCAGACTTTTCGAAAAATATCAGTTGAAATTTACGTTCGTAAATTTTGATGATGTTTCAAAAATTGCTGACGTCATTACAGATAAAACTAAATTGATCTGGGTAGAAACTCCAACAAACCCATTGATGAAGTTGGTGGATATCAAAGCGGTGGTTGAAATTGCAAAAGGAAAAGATATTCTGGTTGCAGTTGATAACACATTTGCAACACCATATTTGCAAAGACCAATCGATATGGGAGCTGATATTGTGATGCATTCTGCGACAAAATATTTAGGTGGTCACTCTGATGTTATTGCTGGAGCTTTAATTGCAAAAGATGCTGAATTGGGAGAAAAACTTCATTTCATCCAGTTTGCGAGCGGTGGAATTTTAGGACCTCACGATTCTTATTTGGTGTTGAGAGGAATTAAAACATTGGCATTAAGAGTTCAGAGACATTCTGAAAACGGAATGGCGGTAGCAAAATATCTTGAATCTCATCCTGCGGTTGCACAAGTAATTTACCCAGGATTGGAATCTCACCCACAATATGAATTGGCAAAAGCTCAGATGAAGGATTTTGGAGGAATGGTATCTTTCACTTTCAAATCCGGTAAAAAAGAAGATGCTATCAAGTTCTTAGAAAAAGTGAGAGTTTTCACATTGGCTGAATCTTTGGGTGGAGTAGAATCTTTGGCAAATCATCCTGCTTTGATGACTCACGCTTCAATTCCTGCTGAAAAACGTGCTGAATTGGGAATCACTGATGACTTAGTTCGTCTAAGCGTTGGAATCGAAGATGCAGAAGATTTGATTGCAGATTTGGAGAAAGCATTCTCTTAAAATAAATGAATTTAAGCATCCGTTTTTATAGCGGATGTTTATTTTTAATCAAATTTCGTACATGAAAAATACAAGAAAAGCTACAGTTCAGGATGTATCTCAATTAGCCGAGTTGTTTGATCAATACCGGATTTTTTATCATAAAGAATCTGATATTCAGGCTGCTGAAAATTTTCTAAAAGAAAGAATAGAACGTAACGATTCCGAAATTTTTGTTGCCGAAAGTGATGATAAATTAGTAGGTTTTGTTCAGTTATATCCTTTATTTTCATCAACAAGAATGAAGCGTTACTGGCTATTGAATGATCTTTTTGTAAATGAAAACTACAGAGGAAATGGCTTTTCTAAAGAATTGATTGAAGAAGCAAAACGGTTAGCAAAATCTACCGATGCTTGCGGAGTTCTCCTCGAAACAGGCAAATCTAATGACATCGGAAACAAACTCTATCCAAGTTGTGGATTCGAAATTTACGATGAAGTGAATTTCTATGAATGGACGAATAAAATTTAATGTAACAATGTATCAATTTAGCAGTTTACAAGTGATTGTTACATTGTTAGACTGCTATATTGTTAAATTTTAAAAATTATGACTGATTTTCAAAAATATATTCAAAGATATTTAGATTTAATTCCATCTGAAAACTGGTTGGATGAATTGAAAAAATCGGGCGAGAAAACCGTTTCTTTATTTTCATTTTTAACAGAAGAGCAATCAAAATTCGCTTATGCAGAAGGAAAATGGACGCTCAAAGAAGTGCTTCTTCATTTATCAGATACCGAAAGAATTTTCCAGTACAGAATTTTGGCTATCGCAAGAGGTGAAAAATCTGAATTACCTGGTTTTGATGAAGAATTGTATGCTCAAAACTCTTTTGCAAATGAAAGAGATTTAGATTCTTTATTGGAAGAGTATCAATTGGTGAGAAAATCTTCTCAGATTTTATTGGAAACAATGAATTCTTCAGTCTTGAATAATATCGGAACCGCCAATGGTAATCAAATTTCTGCAGAAACGATAGGTAAACTGATTGTTGGACATAATATTCATCATTTGAATGTGGTGGATGAAAGGTATTTGCCGAAGTTGTAAATATTTAAAGACAATAATGTTTCTTTATCAAAGAACTTAATTAATATCAATAGGAACGGGCTTTAGCCCGTTTTATGTTTTAAATTCCTATATTGGCTTTAGCCAAAATCTAAAAATTTTATAATTTTGATGAAAACAACACAAATGCCTTTCATTAAAATTTATATTCATCTTGTATTTTCTACTATAAACCGAATTCCATTTTTAAACTCGACAGAATTACGAGTGATGATTTGGAAACATATAAAATAAAATGCATCTAGCAAAGGAATTTATTTAGATATGATTAATGGTTATTCAGATCATTGCCATTGTTTAATTTCTTTAGGTTCGAATCAAAATATTGAAAAAATAATGCAACTTATAAAAGGAGAATCTTCTTTTTGGATTAATAAAAATCAATTGACTAAAGACAAATTTGCTTGGCAAGATGAATATTTTGCAGTTTCTGTGTCAGAATCTATGATTGAATCAGTTCGAAATTATATTAAGAATCAAGAAATACATCATAAGAAAAAATCATTTGCAGACGAATATCAAGAATTTATCGATAAATATAATTTTAAATAGGCTTTGGCTAAAGCCGAATGAATGCTTAATTTTGAAGACGGACTAAAGTCCGCCCCTACTGAATATGGAAAACATCATACAAATTTTAAAATCAGGCGGAACAATTTTATATCCAACAGACACCATCTGGGGAATCGGTTGTGACGCAACAAATATAGACGCCATTAACAAGATTTTCGAGATTAAAAAACGTGAAAAAAACAAATCGATGATTATTTTGGTGGAAACTGAAAAAAGATTGCAGGATTTGGTAGACGTTCCGGAAATGGCGTGGGAAATTATCGATTTGAGCGAAAAACCTGTAACTATTGTTTACGAAAACCCAAAAGGTTTACCGAAAGAACTTCTTGCAGAAGACGGAAGTATCGGAATTCGCCTAGTGAAAAATGATTTCTGTAAAAAATTAATTACAAAATTAAATAAGCCATTGGTTTCTACTTCTGCTAATTTCAGTGGAGATAAAAGTCCGTTGAAATTTTCTGATATTTCAAAAGAAATTATTGATCTTGTAGATTTTGCAGTAGAAGAAGACAGAGAAAAAGTTTCCCAATATTCAGGTTCTTCTGTGATAAAGATCTGGAGTGATAACAGAATAAAAGTTCTTCGCGAATAAAAATTTATATTTAATTATCTTTGCAAAACTTCATAGCCATTAAGGAGTCAGAAATTTAGTTTTAAACCTGAAAATCTGATTTTTTAGTGGTTTCACATTAGATAAAGACTGGGAATTTTAAATTAATTGTAAGTCTAATATCTGAAATCTAAAATCTTACATCTTTAAAAAAATGTTCATCAACCTCAATCAAAATCAAAATTTAAAACTTTTCAAAATTATTTCTGAAGTTGCTGCGGCAAACAATCAGTCGGTGTACATCGTTGGTGGTTTTGTGCGTGATCTTTTAATGAAAAGAAAAGCGTCTACCGATATTGATTTTGTGACCGAACAAAGCGGAATTGAGCTTGCTCAAAATGTAGGAAAAGAAATTGATCCGAAAATGAAAGTTTCGGTTTTTAAAACCTACGGAACAGCGATGATCAGATACAAAGATCTTGAACTTGAATTTGTAGGCGCAAGAAAAGAAAGCTATACCGAAAATAGCCGTAAACCCGAAGTGGAAGGCGGAACGATTGAAGACGACCAGAAAAGAAGAGATTTTACCATCAATGCAATGGCAATTTCTTTAAATAAAGATAATTTCGGTGAATTAATTGATCCTTTTGATGGAATTGGTGATTTAGGAAAAGGAATTCTGAGAACACCTTTAGCACCGGCGCAAACATATTCTGACGATCCTTTGAGAATGATGAGGGCGGTTCGTTTTGCTTCGACCTTAAATTTTACAATTGAAGAAGATTCTTTAAACGCAATTAAGCAGGAGGCAGAAAGAATAAAGATTGTTTCTATGGAAAGAATCATGGTTGAGTTTAATAAAATCATGCTTTCAAAAAAGCCTTCCGTTGGTTTGAAATTGATGGAAGAAACAGGCTTGATGAAATTAATCATTCCTGAATTGATTGATTTGAAAGGCGTAGAAGAAGTAGAAGGACAAACCCATAAAGATAATTTTTACCATACTTTGGAAGTGGTTGACAATATTTCTGAAAATACAGATAATTTGTGGCTTCGTTGGGCTGCTTTGCTTCACGACATCGGAAAGGCTCCGACAAAAAAATTCGTGGAAGGAACAGGCTGGACTTTTCATGGGCATGAGTTTTTAGGTTCAAAAATGGTAAAAACACTTTTTCAAAAACTAAAATTACCATTGAATACCGATATGAAATACGTTCAGAAGATGGTGAAACTTTCCTCAAGACCGATTGCATTAATTACTGATGACGCTTCAGATTCTGCGCTAAGAAGGCTTTTATTCGACGCCGGAGAAGATATGGAAGATTTGTTTACCCTTTGTAAAGCAGATATCACAACTAAAAATTCTAAGAAACAGGAAAAGTTTAAAAAGAATTTCCAATATGTTGCCATTAAAATAAAAGAAGTTGAGGAGAAAGATCAGGTAAGAAACTTCCAGCCACCAATTTCGGGTGAGGAAATTATGGTAATGTTCAATCTGAAACCCGGAAGAGAAATCGGAATTTTAAAGGAAAAAGTAAAAGAAGCAATCCTGGACGGTGAAATTGGAAATGATAACGAAGAAGCAATAAAATTTGTAATTGCCGAAGCTCAGAAACTAGGTTTGACTTTAGTTTAAAATCAACTTATTAAGTAATTATAGGCAATAGATGAAAATCTGTTGCTTTTTTTAGCTCAATAGTTAATTATAATTATCATAAAGTTTTGTTAATTAATTTTCAAAGCTGGAAGATTTTGTTATTACATTTGCTAAATGTTCAAACTCAAATTTATTTAAAATTTTAATGGTGAAAAAAATCTTTTTATTTCTTCCTCTTATTTTTCTTATTTTTTCCTGTGAGAATAAAAAAGTAGAAAAAGTGGAAAATGCTTTCTATTATTGGAAATCCAACGATTATCCTACAAGTTCTAATAAAGAAAAAGAAATTCTGGTTAATCAAAATATCAAAAAATTGTACGTGAAATTTTTTGAGGTAGATTACACGGATGCAATGGGAAATTTTCCTATCTCTAAAACGAGTTTTTCTTTGAATTCTTATTGTGATGTAGAAAAACCAAATCCATATGAGGTCATTCCAACGGTTTATATTAAGAATATTGTTTTTTATAAAAGTAATGAGAAAGATTTGGATAAATTAGCGGACAATGTCAATTTCTTAATCAATAAATACACAAACGAAAGATTAGACTCTTTAAAAGTGGATGAAATACAGATTGACTGCGATTGGACTGCCTCTACAAAGAATAAGTACTTCTATTTTCTAAAGAAATTAAAACCGATTTCACAAAAGAAAATTTCAGCTACTTTGAGATTGTATCCTTACAAATATCCCGATAAAATGGGGGTTCCGCCCGTTGATAAAGTGACTTTGATGTGTTATAATCTCATTAATCCATTGGCAGATCAATCTAAAAATTCAATTTTAGACCTCAAAGAATTGGAAAGTTATCTGAAGACAGGAAAAAAATATCCGCTACACCTAGATGTTGCACTTCCGGTTTATTCATGGATGCAGGTATATCAGAACAATCAGTTTACGAATGTTTTGTATGATGTAAAGGATATTAAACCACACTTAAGGGAGATAAAACCACTTTGGTACGAGGTACAGAAAGACACTGTGATTAATTACGAAACCTATCTGAGAGTGGGCGACAAGATAAAATACGAGGAAATAACAGCAGATAAAATCAATAAAGCCATTGCGTTGATCAAGAAAAATATAAAGCTTGATAAAGAAATTACCGTAACGCTTTTTCACCTAGATGAAAACCAGCTTAATAATTATACCGATGAAGAAATTAGTCATTTTTACAGCGATTTTACTAAGTAATGCTTTTTACGCATGCGGTTTTTATCCTTATGGAGATGATGTACGGTTTTATTTTCTGAATCCTAATAACTTTTCTTTTCAGGCTTATTCGTCGTTTTATTATTCGTCTTTAAGTTTTGAACAAAATTCGGAAGCTGTAATTTCCAAGCAGGATAATGAAAAATTGTGGAGAAAGTATTGTGATAATAAAATTTCTCTTACTGATATTTCTGCAGTTTTGGAAGGTTTTAGTTTTTCCGATATTCAGGAAAATTCTATGAATCCGTTTCTTCGTTATTTGTATTTCAACAAAGATATTGAGGCAATTAATTATTTGAAATTTGCTAAAAACTGCGAGTATTTCAATACCTGGAAAGATGATCCATGGGAGAGAAACGAAAATACTTCGACTGCAAAACGAAATAATTTATTAAACAAAGCGACCGTTTTGGCTTCAAAAAGCAGAAAAGTGGATTTCAAAAAAAGATATGCTTTTTTGGCACTTCGACTTGCTTATTATAATAAGGATATGAAAAGTATTGAAAAAGTTTACAGTCAATATTTTTCGCCAAATCAGACCAATGATGTGATTGATACGTGGGCTTTATATTTTAAGGCTATATCAGAGACAAATCCGGCGTTAAAAAATCTGTATTTTGCTAAAGTTTTTGCAGCAAGTCCTGAAAAACGATTTGTTTCATGGCAATATTTTGCTTCTAAAGTTGCTGAATCTAATGTTTTAAATTTAGCTAAAAATGCAAAAGAAAAAGCAAATGTTTTACTACTTTACGGTCTTTATAATCCCGATAAAAATTTAGAAAATATAAAACATATCTATGCCCAAAATCCAAAATTTGACGGACTGAGTTTTTTACTTTATCGGGAATTGGGAAAGCTTGAAGATTGGGTTTTTACTCCATATTATTCTCTTTTTTCTTCTAAAGAAGATCTTTGGGGTAATAACAATTTTGAAAATCAAAATATTCTTAAAATGTTAGAACGTTCTGAAATTGACAGACAATATGCAAAAGAAGTTTTGGAGTTTATCAATTCTGTAGATTTATCTAAAGTTCAAAATCCGAATTTCTGGAAATATACAAAATCCGAACTTTTACTAATGACAAAAAACTACACCGAAAGTTTGAATCAAATTGCTGAGCTGGAAAAAGTTTTACCACCTGAAAATCTTCTTCGAAATAATGTAGAAATTATAAAAGCTTTAAATCTTTTTGCGAATCAAGCACATGGAAATGCCAAAATTCCTGATGCTGCAAAAAATATTATTATTAAAAATAAAAACAACAAGCGTTTTATTTTTGCTTTAGGAAGAGAGCTTGAGTATTTGGGGAATACTGATGATGCTGCAATTGTGTATGCTTCTTTAAATGATCCTTCTACCGAAAATAGTGACTATAATTTTGTGTATTACAAATCTTTAAAAAATTCTAACCAAACTTACGGTACTTATTATGATAATTATTTTGATTATTTAGATGCAGTTTATTCGCCTGAACAATTACAAAGCTTTATTGATAAAATTAAAAGTTTAAATAAAAATTCAGATTCATTTTATAGGAATTTTCATTTGCTTACTCAGTCAGAAATCGATGATTTGTATGATTTATTAGGTACAAAATATATCAGACAAAACAAATTGAATTTTGCAGTGAATGCTTTTAATAAATTAGGTGAAAGTTATTTTGATGCACAATATTCACTTTGGGAAAGAGATGGTAAAGACAGTTATTATTCATCCGGTAAAGTTTTTGATAAGAATCCTTTTTATCATTTAAAATATACTCCAGATTTTATTCCTGAAAAAGAACATTTTAGAATCAATAAAATTTCGATTACCAAAAAGCTTATAGAATATCTTAATAGAGCCAATAATCCGAAAGAAAGAGACAGAGATTATTATTATTTCTTGGTAGCAAATTGTTATTATAATATGTCGCAATATGGAAATGCGTGGATGATGAGACGTTATTCTGTAAGCTCGGCAGGGAACTTTTCAATACATGAAGACAATCAGGAATTTAATACTGCTTCTCTTGCAAAATTCTATTACGGAAAGGCTTTAGAGAATGCTCAAACAGATCAATTCCGAGCTTTGTGCATAAGGATGCAGGGAAGGTGTGAAAATAATAATTATGACTTTATTGGAGAGAATACCACAAATTATTCTTCTAATGCTGAATATTACGAAGACAGAAGATTTAGGCAAAATAAATATTACCAGAATCTTAAAAATAAATATTCTGATGAATATGAAGATATGATGAGTGGTTGTGAATCTTTTAAAGCTTATTTTAAAGCAAGAAGATAAAGTTTGCAGATAAAAAATGCGGCTTCTTTTGAAACCGCATTTTTTATTTTTTAAAATGAGAAATTAGTTTTTATAAACCGATGTAGCTCCCATTCCTGCTGTGAATTTACTGATAACAGTTCCTCCGGTTGTGTACACGGTGATTTCACTTGGCTGAGTAAATCCTTTTACATCAGAAGTGAAGATTCTTCCGTCAATAACGCTGAATCCGTAAAGAGTAAAGTTTGCTCCACCATCAACCGCAGTAATAATAGGATTGGTAGGTGCAGCCGTAGCGTTCATATCCATAGAATAAACTTTATTGCTTGAAGTGAAATAAAATCTACCACCGTCAATCTGAAGATTGGTAGCATTAGCAATCCCTGTAAGAGTCGTCGTTTTTACAATACTTCCCGCTGGGTTGATCTGATAAATATAAGAATCAGCAGTTCCCTGAGCAATTACATACACATTGCTGTTGTACGTAATTGTTTTGGTGATATCTCCGTTTGGCATCGGTGTCGGTGTTCCTTCGATTGCATTAGTGGTCGTGTTGATTTTTGTGATGGTATTCCCAAAACCATATGAAGCATTTTGCACAAAAATATTTCCTCCTGCTTCAACTACTCTCTCAACGGTGCTTGTAGATGCGAAATCGATTTTCTTTACAAAAGAATTATCAGACAATTTATAAACATTTACAAATTTTGCTCCGCCGTATTTATCATTTGAAACGTAAAGATTTCCGTTTGCAATCGCCATATAACGAGGATTGTTTAACTGAGCTGTGATTTCTCCTGCTTTTTTAAATGAATAACGGTCTACAATCTGAATTTTGTTTGAGTTATTCAGCAAAAGATATGCTTTATCTCCGTTTAAAACCATTGTCTGAAGTACATCACCAAGGTTTTCTTTGTTGTTGTTTGCTTTGTAGATGTCATTCTGCATTAAGCTTAAATCTTTTGTAATAAAAGTAACATCTGCATTTGGTGACCCAAAATTACCTTCATTGGTAATAAGAAGTCCGTTTTGATAAGTAATTTCCGGAATTGTCTCTTCGTATTCTGATGTACACGAAATCGAAAATAACAGGACGAATCCAAAAATAAACTGTAATAGTCTGTTTAATTTCATAATATGATTGATTTAAAAATTTATTGTTGCGTTTATACTGTAATTTCTTTTAGGTAAAGGATAATACGCCATTGTTTCGTAGACAGTATCTGTAATATTGTTCACCTTTATCCCTAAAGTATAGTTTTTCATAAATGTTGCTGAAAGACCTGCATTCATCACAAAATACGGATAGATCGCATATTTTTTGCTTTCATCAGACGTTGTATACGTTAAACCGTTAAACATTCCTTGTGCGTAAAAACGTAGAAATTTATACTGATAATCTACATTCGATGAAAATTTATGAAGCGGAACATAAGTAAGCTGCTTCTGAGTTTCCAAATTAATAGATTTCGCATAAGTATAGTCCGCTACAAGCTTTACTGAATGATCTTCATTAAACTGTTTTTGATAACTAAGTTGCGATTCTAAACCATAAGATTCTACTTTGTTGGTGTTGAATGGCGAATAGTATCCCAAACCGGTATCCAGCCAACGAATCATATCTGTGATTCGCATATAGTAAGGACTCAAAGTCAGCTTAAAATCTCCTACTTTAAACTCATGGTTCATATCTGTCTGAATTGATGTTTCAGGTCGCAGTTCCGGGTTTCCGCCTGGTGTCCAATACAAGTCGTTAAAAGAAGGGAATCTGAAGTTTTTAGAGAAATTCAAATTCAGACTGTACCAGTTATTGGCTTTCCATTTTCCTGAGAAAGAGTAGAGAAGAGGCGACTTTATATCTTCAACAAAATCTTGCTTAATTCCTGCTTCAAAGCGAAGATTAGGTGTTGCAAAGTATCGTAATAAACCTGCGGCAGATCCTACATTTCTTTTTACTTTTCCGGTAATTCCTGAAGTTCCCAAACCTTCTCCCTGGTTTTGTTGAAATTCTCCAATTACATTGATATTCCATTTGGGATCAATAAAATAATTGAAGTCGTTTTTAAGAATATAATTTTTATTAATTCCGCCACTTGTGTAAGAGTCATTATAATTTCCGAAATATTGAAAATTATCTTCCGTATAAGCTGCTTTTAAGCTGTTTGAAATTTTAGAATTATTGATATCCCAGGAAAGTAAACTTCTTACCGTTTGCGATTCATATTTACTCTTGTTTCCGTTTTCTGTAAAAATAGGATAGTTTTGGGTTGCATCATAAAACTGACTTTGCCAGGAAATCGTCTGGTTGCTAGCAATTTTATAAGAAGTACCAATATTTAAAGTTGAGTTGTAAAATTTCCCATTTCTGTTGATATAATTTTCCTCAGGAACTTCATAATCATTTTGGCTGATCAGGTAATTTCCTGAAACTTTAAAACTAAATTTATCATTGCTAAAAGCAGCCTTTGCAAAATTATTATAAGTGCCGAAAGAAGCAATTTCAGAATTAAACATTCCGTTGAAACCTTTATTGAAACTCAGATCGTTATTCAGATGAATACTTCCGCCAATGGCACCGCTTCCGTAAATGACACTTCCGCCACCGGATTTTATTTCCATCTGATCATATCCGAAAAGGGCAATGTTATTGATGTCACCCTGTCCCAAAAACTGCGAATTAATATTAATCCCGTTCCAGACAAAAGCTGTTTGTTGAGCCGTTGTTCCTCGAAATGAAGGCGAAGAAACCGCTCCACGACCATTTTCTTTAATATAAACAGGCGACTGAAATCGTAAAACCTCAGAAAGATTCGAAGAGTTTTTTTGAATATCTGCAGGAGATAAAGTAGTTAAAGAATGAAAAAGTTTTACTTTTTTCATCTGATTGTCGAATACAAATACGGTGTCAATATCTTTTTCCTGACTATAATAAATCGTCAGGCAAGAAGACACAGAAAGTAGGGTTAATGCTCTTTTTAAAATCATGTCATACGCTGCCTTTCCTCCGAAAGCAATTCTATTATTAATGTTAAATTTCGGCAGGTCTCCTGACTTTCGCTTTGCTACACCTTCCCGTTTTGGCAGTGGTTTTTTTGTAGAAAATCATAGTGCGATTTACAGTTGCGGGGACAGCTTGGGATTTTCACCCAATTCCCTCTTAGTTCCAATCTCTTGGAAACCAAAATTTTTGCAAATATAGTTTTTTTGAAAAGAAAGATTAAATTTTATTAAACACAAATCTGCGGTATTAATTTGTGTGACAAACCTTATAAAAATGTTCCGTCAAAATAAAAAGGAAGCAAATCTTTTATAGAGGTCACTTTGATCACCTCATCATTTAAATTGGAAAAATAAAGCTCAATATTTTCGTTTTGCTTTGTCTCGTATTCTATAATACTTTGTCGACAAGCTCCACATGGAGGAATTGGTGGGTTTTTCTCCGAAAATTCTTTTGGTCCGCCCACGATAAATATTTTTTTAATCTTTTGATCCGGAAAGTTAGCTCCGATCCAAAAGAGAGCCGTTCTTTCTGCACAAAGCCCGGAAGGAAAAGCAGCGTTTTCCTGGTTATTTCCAGTATAAATTTCACCATTTTCCAATAAAACTGCGCATCCTACAAAAAAGTTGGAATAAGGAGCATATGCATTTTCTCTGGCCTGAATTGCTTTTTCAAAAAGGCTTTTTTCTATTTCTGTCAGTTCATTTCTGCTTGTAAAATGCTCGAAACCGATCTTTATATCTTTTTTCATTTTATTTCCTTAAAAAGGGCGGTAAATGTAACCCTTTTTAAGGAAGCTGGCAACATCTTTGTTACGATACTAAATTTGTAATTTTAACTTTTAGAAAAATTAAATTCAATGTTATATTCTCCAATAAAATTTAGAAATGTAGAGCTTAAAAACCGTTGGGTAATGTCTCCGATGTGTATGTACTCTTGCGAAAACGGTGTTGCCAACGACTTTCATTTTGTACATTACGGAAGCCGTGCTCAAGGTGGAACGGGACTTCTTGTGGTGGAAGCAAGTGGCGTAGAACCAAGAGGCAGAATTACCAATCACTGCATGGGAATCTGGAATGACGAACAGGCTGCTGAACTCCAGAAAATTGTAGAATTCGTACATAAAAATTCAGACAGCAAAATAGGAATTCAGATTGCACATGCCGGAAGAAAAGGTTCTACATGGGAAAATAAGCAAATCTCTTTGGAGGAAGGCTGGGAAACGGTTGCTCCAAGTGCAATCCCGTATCATCCGACGGAAAGAATTCCGCATGTCTTGACTGTTGATGAAATAAAAGAACAGATTCAGAATTTTAAAAATGCAGCAAAAAGAGCGGTAAATGCAGGTTTTGATGTCGTTGAAATTCACGGTGCTCACGGTTACCTGATTCATCAGTTTTTGTCACCACTTTCTAATGTAAGAACTGATGAATATGGTGGAAGCTTTGAAAACAGAATCAGATTTTTACTGGAAATTGTAGATGCCGTCAACGAAGAGCTTAATGAAAATGTAGCATTATTTGTAAGGATTTCAGGAACGGAATATGCTGAAAACGGTTGGGATATTGATGACAGTGTAGAATTGGCAAAGATTTTAAAAGATCACAATGTTGATTTAGTTGATGTCTCAAGCGGCGGAAATATTCATGGAGCAAAAATCTCAGTTTTTGACGGTTACCAGGTTCCGTTTTCTTCTGCTGTGAAAAATCAGGCGAATGTGAAAACAGGAGCAGTTGGTCTGATAACAAAAACCGAACAGGCTGAAGAGATTTTACAAAATAATGAAGCCGATCTTATATTTGTAGCGAGAGAGATTTTGCGAAATCCTTATTTGGCAGTTCAGGGCTCATTTGAAATGAAAGAAGAATCTTTTTTTCCACATCAATACCTTAGAGCGAAAATTTCTTCTTAATTTTAGGATCAAATTTAAAAGACAACAATGCGTATAGAAGACTTTATGCTTCCGTGTCCCAGCAAAAAGTTTTTGGGAATCGAATGTTTCGGGTGCGGATCTCAACGGGCAATTTTGATGGTTTTTCAGGGAAAGTTTTCAGAAGCCTTTCAAATGTTTCCGGCAGTTTATACATTGTTGCTGTTTTTCTGCTTTGTAGGAATCAATTTTATAGACAAAAAAAGAAATTACGGACAGATTTTGATTTTTTTAGCAATAATTAATTCACTGATCATGGTTTTTTCTTACTTTTATAAACATTTTATTATTCATTTAAACTAAACATTAAAAAAACAAATTATGAATCAACAAAAACTACCTAATGCTACTGCAGTACTTGTTTTAGGAATTGTCTCTATCGTTGGATGCTGTTGTTACGGTGTCTTGGGATTAATTGCCGGGATCATCGGGCTTGTATTGTACAAAAAAGACAATGCGTTGTACCAAAGTAATCCGACATTATATTCTGATTACAATAACCTTAACACCGGAAGAATTCTGTGTATTATTGGTTTGATATTAAGCGCACTTTATCTTGTTTTAAATATTGTGATGATTGCTGTTTTCGGATGGGATGCACTTTCAGATCAAGAATTGATGCAGGAACGTATCAGAGATTTGATGGGACAATAATAAGTCTTGTTTAAAAATATAAAGGTTGCAATTTTTTTGCAACCTTTTTTGTTTGAATTAAACGTTTTAAATTTATTACATGAAGTCTCTTAAACCTAAGCCTCATTCAGTTTCTTTAAGTTTGATTTTTTTTTCAGAAAATAAGCCAGCCCCAATCCTATAAAAACCATTGCTGCACTGAACGGGAAGATAAACTGCATTCCGAAAAAATCGGCAACACTTCCGATTATCGGACCTGCAACGCCCAAAGAAATGTCAATGAAAAGCCCATAACCAGCCAAAGCAGAACCCTGACTTGATGGCGAAACACTCTTTATGGCAACAACACCAAGCGCAGGAAAAATTAAAGAAAATCCTAATCCTGTAACACCGGCGCCAACCAATGCCATCTGAGCGTTGGTAGCAAATGCAATAATTAAAAGCCCGATGGTTTCTACAAAAAGACAGGCAATGGCAACTTTTATTCCACCATAATTATTGATGACATTACTAAAGACCAATCTTCCGGCAACAAATAATCCTCCGAAAACACTTAAACACAAAGCACCATTATTCCAATGAAAATAATTGTAATATAACGTTATAAATGTAGAAATGCTTGCAAAACCAATTCCTCCCAAAGCCAGACAAACTCCAAAAGGAGCTACTTTTCCCAGAACTTTCCAAAAAGACTGATTTTCTTTTGGATTCGTGTTGGTCTTATTTTCTTTGGTTTTAGCAAAGAAAAATCCGATTATTCCTAAAATAATAGAAAGAATTCCAATACCGTAAAGACTGTATGCGTGTTCGATCACAATTCCTAAAGAAGCTCCGATTGCTAAAGCTCCGTAGCACGCAACACCATTATAAGAAATGATTTTTGCTGTATGTTTTTCACCTAAAGCCATAATTGCCCAGTTAATCGGGCTTGCTCCGACCATTCCTTCGGCACAACCTGTTAACAGACGGGTAATAATCAGAAAACCAAGGCTTAAAATCGGAGAAAATTTAAAATAATAAGCGAAAATTAGAAAAATTCCTGTCAGTGAAAAACTGAGCATGCTAAATAAAACGGCTGGTTTAGGACCTTTTCCGTCAATAACTTTCCCGGAATATGCTCTCAGAAAAAAAGTGGAAATATATTGTAAGCTAATTACCATACCTGCAATTAAAAGACTGTAACCTAAACTTTTGCTGATGAAAATCGGTAAAACCGAAAGCGATAGACCGATAATGAAATATCCTACAAAAGTAAAAGATACATAAGAAATGAGTTGGAGGTTGATATTTTTTGGTTGGTTTATTGAACTTTCCATGAGATAAAAAATTAATCTGCAAAGATACTTCGTAAATATTTTTTAGCTTCAGGATTAAGATTAAAAAAAGATAAGATTTGTCATACTTTACAGACGTCAGAAGTTGAATATAGGTTTTCATTTCATATAATTTCAATTATCTTTGTTTCTCTTAAAAAAATCATCAGTACATGGAAAACTCAAAATATCCAAACTATATTTTTGACTGGATGGGAGGTCTCATCCTTTTTGCAGGATATATTTTTGGAAGTCTTTCGGTTGGCTTCATAGGCCTTGCAGGGAAATTTATTTTTGAGGTAGATTTTATGCAGAAGCCTTGGTTTATGATGCTTGCCAATGCTGTTGTTTTCTGTGTAATGATTTGGGCTTTTGATTTTTTAATAGTACGTCAGAAAACAGGTAAGAAATTGAATTTCAATTTTTCGCCTACTAATTTTTCTACCTATCTTCTTATTTTTCCGATGATGATCGGAATGATGTTTATCGGAGAATTTATCACTTCGCAAATTCCTACAACCGGACCTTTTTTCGGAGATTTTTACGAGTTTTTTGAAAATCTGATGGCGGGTCTTACCGATGATCCTGTCGTGATGGTCATTACTGCGGTGATTATGGCGCCTATTTTTGAAGAAATTGTTTTCCGCGGAATTGTCCAGAAAGGAATGATCAATAAGGGAGTGGAACCCTGGAAAGCGATACTTTTTGCAAGTGTTCTTTTTGGTTTGATACATGCGAATCCGTGGCAGTTTGTAGGCGCAACTTTGCTGGGAACTGTTTTAGGATTGGTTTATTATAAAACAAAATCGCTGCTTTTGCCAATGTTATTGCATGGTTTTAATAATCTTTGCTCGGCGATCTTGATATTTTATACTCAAAAAGAAAGTTTTGCAGAAGCTTTTGAAATTCAGGAATGGATGATTCTGGTGATCGGAATTGTAGTGTTTTCTGTATTTTTCTACCTGTTTACATTTAGAAATAAAGTGCGTTATTCTGAAATTTAAATTCAATTTAAAACACAAATCATATGAACTGAACAATCATTTTGTGGTATTATATGAATAATATTTGTGTTTAAATAAACATATAAAAAATAAAAATGGAAATATTAGTTGCCACACACAATCTTCATAAAAAAGAAGAAATTCAACAGATTTTAGGAAGTGAATTTACCGTAAAAAGCCTTACCGATTACGATATTCATGACGAAATCGTTGAAGATGGAGACTCTTTCAATGCGAATGCTTTAATTAAGGCTAAATATTGTTTCGAAAAAACAGGCATTCCAAGTTTGGGAGACGACAGCGGTTTGGTGGTGGAATCTTTAGACGGAAGACCCGGTATTTTTTCGGCAAGATATGCCGGAGACCATGATTTTGCTAAAAATATTGAAAAAGTGTTGAGCGAAATGGAGAATATTGAAAACAGAAAAGCTTATTTCATCACTGTATTATGTTATTATGACGAAAACGGCGCTCAATATTTTGACGGAAGGGTTCATGGGAATTTACTCACAGAAAATAAAGGACACCAAGGTTTTGGTTATGATCCTATTTTTGTTCCCGAAGGTCACGAAATAACTTTTGCAGAGATGAATCCTGAAGATAAAAATAAAATCAGCCATAGAAAACAGGCATTAGATTTGTTTCTTGATTTCTTGAAAAAGTAGGTTAAGGTTAAGGTTAAGGTTAAGGTTAAGGTTAAGGTTAAGGTTAAGGTTAAGGTTGCAAAAACTTTGTGTTTTTAGAGAACTTTTTTCTTATTTTAAATTTGAGTTTAAAACTTAAACTCAACGTTAACCTCATTTTCAACCTCAACCATTTGTTGTACATTTGCTTTAATAAACTATTGATTTGAGTACTTATTTAACGATATTAGGCTTTAATTCGGCTATACCTACGATTAATACTTCACCTACTGCTCAGCTTCTGGAAATGGAAGAAAGATGTTTCCTGATTGACTGTGGCGAAGGAACACAGGTACAGCTAAGAAAAGCAAAGGCAAGATTTTCAAAAATCAATCATATTTTTATATCGCATCTGCATGGCGATCACTGCTTTGGTTTACCGGGTTTAATAGCCTCTTTCCGACTTTTGGGAAGGGATACTCCTTTGCATGTTTACGGTCCGAAAGGAATAAAAAAGATGCTGGAAACTATTTTTTCTATTACCGAAACACATCGAGGTTTTGAGGTTGTATACCATGAATTAGATAAAGATTATTCAGAAAAAATTTATGAAGATAATAGGGTAGAAGTATTTACTATTCCTTTGGATCACAGAATTTACTGTAATGGATATCTGTTTAAAGAGAAGCTAAAAGAGCGTCATATTAATATGGAAGAAGTCTCAAAATATGCTGAGATCGAGACGTGTGACTATCATAATTTAAAGGCAGGAAAAGATTTTGTTTTGAGTGACGGATATGTTCTTAAAAATGAAATTCTTACAACAACTCCGGCTCCGTCTGTTTCTTATGCATTTTGTAGTGATACAAGATATTTGGAATCTGTAATTCCGATTATAAAAAATGTAACGGTTTTATACCACGAGTCTACATTTTTGCATGATCTCAAAGAAATGGCAGATTACACAGGTCATACAACCGCTTTAGAAGCAGCAACAATTGCAAAGAAAGCCGAAGTTGAAAAATTGATTTTAGGACATTTTTCTAATCGTTATGGTGATTTGACCGTTTTTACAGATGAGGCAAGAACCGTTTTTCCGAATTCTTATCTTCCAAAAGCTTTGGAATGCGTTAAATTTTAAAATTGTATGAATTTTTCGGAATTAAAAGATTTTTTAGACGAAAAAGCGGATGTTTACAATAATCTTGAATTCATTCAGGATGATCCTGTTCAGATTCCGCATCGTTTTTCATTAAAACAGGATATTGAAATTGCCGGTTTTTTGGCGGCAACAATTTCCTGGGGAAATAGAAAGTCTATTATTAAATCGGCTGAAAAGATGCTTGATATCATGGGAAATTCTCCATATGATTTTGTAATGAATTTTTCTGAAAAGGATTTAAACAGCATTAAAGACAAAAGTATTCACAGAACTTTTAACGGAGAAGATTTTGCGTATTTTATTAAACAATTCAACAAAATTTATAAAGAAAACGAAAGTTTTGAAAATTTATTTCTAATCAACGAAAATGAAAATAATTTTCAGCATTCTATTGAAAGATTCAGACAAAGTTTTTTAGGAATTGAAAAACACAGAACGCATAAACATGTAAGTTCACCATACAAAAACTCATCTTCAAAAAGGATTATTATGTTTTTGCGATGGATGATCAGAAAAGATAATCGTGGCGTAGATTTTGGAATCTGGAACAATATTGATCAAAAATTTTTATCGATTCCTTTGGATGTGCATACCGGAAATATATCTCGAAAATTGGGTCTTATTTCGAGAACACAAAATGACTGGAAAACCGTTGAAGAATTAGATTTAATCATTAGAAAATTTGACGAAAATGATCCCGCAAAATATGATTTTGCTTTGTTTGGATTGGGCGTAACGAAAGAATTACTTTAAAACAGAAATGATGAAAACACCACACGAAAAAATAGAATTTCTTGAGAGAATGGCAGACGGAATCACCTCCTGGATTGGTTCTATACCTTCCCTCATCATTCATACATTACTTTTTATCACCTCATTTTTACTGCCCGTTTTTGGTATTGTAGACGTAGATAAAATGTTGCTTGTTTTAACAACAGTACTATCTCTGGAGGCTATTTATCTTTCCATCCTTATTCAGATGTCTGTGAATAAAAGCCATGAAAAAATTGAGGACATTCAGGAAGATATTGAGGAAATAAGTGAAGATATAGAAGATATTCAGGAAGATATCGAGGAAATCAGCGAAGACCTTGAAGAGATTAGCGAAGATCTTGAAGAGATCAGCGAAGATATTGAAGATATTCAGGAAGATATTGAAGAGATCAATGAAGAAGAAGACGATGAAGATCACAACGAAAGAGCAAAAAAAGCTATTCTTAAAAGTAACGTAAACTCTAATAAAAACGAAATTAGATTTCTAAAAGATAAAATAACCGAGCTTCAGAATAAAATCGATGAAATGAAAAAAGATTAATTTGAAGTTTACTTTGATAATATAAAATGAAAGACCGATCAATGAGATTGGTCTTTTTTATTTATTATCAAAATTTCATCAGAATATACATAAATGAACATATTATTGATAATAATAAATCATGTATGTATTTTAAATCGGAAAAATTTGGTATTTTTGGGCAAACAATTACAAAATGCTAAATTATAGACTAAAAAATTACCTTTTTCTTTTCGCATTATTGTTTATTTCGGCTTCTATTTTTGCTCAACAAAGGCAGCCGCCGAAAAACAATGTGAACGAAACCAATAAAAAAGCGGGAGTATTTATCGATGTAAATGCTGCAGGATATGTACCGTCTACGTATACTCCGGAACAATTGGTGAAAAATATTCTGATAAACGGAGGATCTACATGTTCTATTCCGAATGTATCTAATGTTACCATTACTCCGACTCAACCCGTTTCAAGTGACGATAGATTTTGGGGATATTTTCATAAAGGTACCACCAACTTTCCTTTTACAGATGGTATTGTTTTAACAACAGGGCGCGCTAGGGAAGCTGGGAACGTGGCATCTAGTGCTAGTTATACGATTCCCGGGGCGGGAATAGATGATCCGGATCTGTTGGTAGCGGTTCCTAATCCTAGTGCTACTGATCATTATAATGACAATGTCATGTTGGAGTTTGATTTTGTACCCAACTCCAGCCAGATAAAATTCAATTATATTTTTGCTTCTGAAGAATATTCAGGTACTTTTCCGTGCCAGTATTCAGATGCATTTGCATTATTAATAAAACCTGTTGCGGGAGGTCCTTACGTGAATTTGGCTGTTTTACCAAACAATGCGGGACCTGTTGCGATGACAAATATTCATCCTCTTATTCAGGGGGCTTTAGGTTGTCCTGCAATCAATGAGATATATTTTGGAGGATATAATACACCTACTAATATTGTAACAAATTATGATGGAAGAACTGTTCCTTTAACTGCGGTGGGAACGGTAACACCGGGAGTTGCATACCATTTTAAAATGGTTTTGTCTGATTATAGAGATTGGGGGTATGACTCTGCAGTATTTATTGAAGGCGGATCTTTTGATATCGGAATTAAATTAGTAGATGGAAATGGAGCGCAATTGCCAGCCACTTTAAATGTATGTGATAATATTCCTCAGACTTTAGTGGCTCAAGTTTCAGGGATTACCGGAGCGACTTACCAATGGTATAAAGATGGAGTTTTAATACCAGGTGCAACAGCTGTAAGTTATACTGCCACTGCGCCGGGTGTTTATGAAGTAAAAGTGTCTGTTCCTGGAAATACTTGCCCCGCATCTGCTACAATTACAATAGTAGGCGGAACGAGTCCGGCAGCTCAAAATGCAACCTTAAAACTTTGTACAACTCCAACTTTAAGTACTTTTAATTTAAATGATGCTAAGCCACAAATCAGTACAACGACTGGTGCGATATTTCGTTTTTATGTAAATCAGGCGGATGCTCAGGCACAAAATAACAATTTTATTCCTAATGCGAATTTAGCTTCATATAACGGAACCGATGGTCAGATTTTGCATGTCGTGGTATCAAACGGAGGCTTTTGTAGTAAACTGGTGACTTTAACTTTGCGTAAGGAAGCGACACCAGTTGCTGAGCTTGTTGCTACAAAATTGAAAATTTGTTTAGGTGAGTCTGTTACTTTAACTGCTTCAGGAGGAGTTACTTACCAATGGAGTAACTTTACAGGAACTGGTGCTGTACAGACACTATCGCCAACGCAGACGACAACTTATACCGTTTATGCAATCGGTGCTCAGGGATGTAAATCATTACAGCCTGCAACTATTAAAGTAGAAGTTGTACCAGCAATTACTTCTAATCTTTCAGGTGGATTTATTTGCGAAAGCGATAGAATGACTTTGGATGCAGGAGCGGGACCAAATTATTCATATTTATGGAGCAATGGTGCAACTACACAGACGATCGTAGCTGAAACTGCAGGAATTTACTTTGTAGATATCACTAACGGAGTTTGTACTGAAAGATTTACAACAGAAGTAAAACAGGCACTGATTCCTGAAATTATCAATGTAGATTACAGTCAAAGCGGAACATTAATTATTACTGCTTCCAATTTGGGCAGTGGTGTACTCGAGTATTCCGTAGATAATGGTGTAACTTGGCAAGGCTCTAATGTTTTCAATAATATTCCAAACAATAAAATAATCTCGATACGAGTTAGGGTAAAAACTACCACTTGTGTAGGATTCTTAGAGTATTTTACCTTTATCATGCAGAATGTAATTACTCCAAACGGGGATAATGTAAATGATATAATTGATTTCAGAGGAGTAAGTAATTACAATAAATTCCAGGCAGCAATATCAGACCGATATGGTAAAGTGGTATTTAATGCAGAAAAAACAAGACCTTTCTGGGATGGTTATTTCCAGGGTAAAAAACTGCCTACAGCTTCTTACTGGTATCAGGTAACATTTGAAGATCCTGCAAGCAAGAAGCTTACCGTAAAAACTGGCTGGATTTTACTTAAGAATTTTGAATAGTATCAAAACACTATATTTTTAAAAGACCGATTTTGTCGGTCTTTTTTTGTTTCAATTCTAAATGAAACTGAAAATCTGGTCTTTATATAATTGTGTTAAAACCAATGTAATTGTTTTTCGCTTAAATTTTAATCAAAAAAAATAGTATTTTTGTTAAAAATAGTTTAAAATGTTAAATGGTCGATTACAATATTTGCTTCTTGTTTTCATGCTTCTTGGTAATTTTACGTTTTCCCAGAGAAAAATAAGTAAAAGTACCAGTAAGCCATCTGGTCTGACGATGAAAGCAGGAGCATTTATTGATGTCAATACAGCAAATTATGTCGAATCCTCTTATAGTATAACACAATTGGTAACAGATGTGCTTATTGCTGGCGGATCGACATGTTCTACAGCAAATGTTTCTAATGTAGTCGTTTCTCCAAATCTCTCAGCAGGTGATCAAACCAGAAGCTGGGGATTTTTTAATAAAGGAACCACCAATTTTCCTTTTGCAAAAGGTATTGTACTTACTACGGGGCAAGCCAGAAAAGCAGGTAATTCTTATATCTCACCGTTTCTTCAAGATGTTTTGCCAACGCAAGGCGATGTAGATTTAGCTACCGCATTAGCAGTATCTAATAATGTACTAAAAGACGCTAGTTATATTGAATTTGACTTTGTGCCTACAGCAACCGAAGTAACCTTCAGATATTTATTTGCAACAGAAGAATATGATAGCGACTTTCCTTGTAATATTGGGGACGGGTTTGCTTTATTATTAAAAAAAGCTGGAGATCCTACCTATACAAATTTAGCTGTATTACCCAATGGGGCAGGGCAAGTAAGTGTGAGAAATATCAGACCTTCAACAGAATTTGACGGTTCACCTTTAGCTTGTGGCGCTTTGAATGCTTCTTATTTTGCAGGATATAATTTCAATAATATCGAAACTAATTTTAACGGACGTACAGTTCCTTTGACAGCAAAAGCAACTGTTGTACCGGGACAAACATATCATTTTAAAATGGTTTTAGCCGATTATCAAGATTCTCTTTATGATTCTGGTGTATTCTTAGAAGCAGGTTCTTTCGATATTGGTGTGCAGATTTTAGGTCCGGGAGGAGTTCAGCTTCCTGCATCAATTAACGTTTGTGATAATGCTCCACAGACCTTTACGGCTTCTACTCAGGTTCCGAATGCGACTTATGTTTGGTATCTTAATAATGTGGTTATTCCAGGCGCAACAGGACCTTCATATACGGCTACACAACCTGGAGTTTATAAAGTTGAGGTCACCCTTCCGGGGAATTCGTGTCCTGGTTCAGCTACAATAACAATTGTTGGCGGAACTTCTCCGACGGTACAAAACGCGACATTAACCAGTTGCTACACAGCAGGCAACGCTATTTTTAATTTAACATCAGCTCAAGCGGCAATAAGCACAACTCCTGGAGCTAATTTTTCATACTATATCAATCAGGCGGATGCAAATGCAGGAAACGCAAATACAATTGCAGCCCCTACAACATTCTCAAGTGCAGGAAATCAAACCATTTATGTATTGGTAAAAAATGGTTTCTGTTCTAAAGTTGCACAACTTCAATTGGTAAAAGCTCCGCAAATTACAGCCACTATCGCAACGCCAACAGCTTTAACGTGTACGAATAGTCAAGTAACGCTTAATGCTTCAGCATCAGTTTATCCTGCGGGATCTACATTTGCATGGACGACCACAGGTGGTAACATTGTATCAGGAGGAAATACATTAAACCCTATAGTTAACACAGCAGGTACTTACACTTTAACCATTACAAATACATACCAACCCGGTAATGTTGTTTGTACAGGTACGGCTAATGTGACTGTTGTAGGAGATAGTGCCCCGCCAACAACCACACTTACAGCAAGTAAAATTTTAATTTGTGCAGGTGAAACGGTAACACTTACTGCAGGAGGCGGTACTACTTATACCTGGAATGGGCTTACCGGAACAGGAAATACACAAACGGTAACTCCGGCTACAACTACAACATATACCGTTACAGCAAACGGAGCAAACGGATGTACTTCTACAACGCCTGCAACAATAACGATTGAAGTTTCACAACCAATAACAGTACAGAATGCAACACTCCTGAAATGTTATCAGCAAGGAAATATTACATATGACTTAACATCAGCACAACCACAGATTACTACTGTGGGAACTGCAACTTTTGCATATTATTTACTTCAGGCAGATGCAAATGCAGGAAATGCCAATACGATTGCTGCTCCTACAACATTTCAAAGTGCAGGTAACCAGACGATCTATGTATTGGTTAAAAACGGAGGCTGTAGCTATGTAGTAACATTACAGTTGCAAACTACTGCTGTTACCAATTTAACAATAGCTGCTCCGCAAACAATTACCTGTACGGTTCCTCAGATTACACTGAATGCAACGGCATCTACAGTTCCCGCTGGTTCAACGATTCTGTGGACGACTGCAGGTGGAAATATCGTTTCAGGAGCCAATACTTTAAGCCCTGTAGTGAATGCAGGAGGTTCTTATACTTTAACGGTAACTAATGTTACCCAACCGGGAAACTTAACATGTACTTTTACAGCAACTGTAAATGTTATTGAAGATAAAGTGTTACCTGTAGTCACCTTAACTTCTTCTGTTGCGCAGATTTGCCCGGGTGAATCTGTAACACTTACAGCGACAGGCGGAGTAACGTATACGTGGGCAAATTTAACAGGAACAGGCAACACGCAGGTTGTTTCGCCTGCAACTACAACAGTTTATTCTGTTACTGCAACAGGCGCAAATGGATGTGTGTCTGCAGCTCCTGCAACCATTACGATCATTGTGGGGCCACCAACAGCTTTCATAGCAGCATCAAAAGCAAAAATCTGTGCAGGCGAGTCTGTAACATTAACGGCAAGTGGTGGTTTTACCTATAATTGGACAGGTCTTACAGGAAATGGAAATACACAAGTTGTAACTCCGACAGTTACTACCACATACGAAGTTTTTGCGTTGGGAGGAAACGGTTGCGTATCAACGATACCTGCAAAAATTACCATTGAAGTGGTTCCGGCAATAGTTTCTGCGTTAGCAGATGTATATGTTTGTGCCGGAGATCCTGCAACACTAGATGCAGGTGCAGGACCAAATTATACTTATCTATGGAGTACTGGTGCCACTACACAGACGATTACTACCAATGTTCCGGGTTCTTATTCTGTTGAGATCAGCAATGGAGTTTGTTCTAAACTGTTTACCGCACAGATTATTAATCCTGATCTTCCGCAATTTACCAATGTGGTTTACGATAAGGAAATGCTTACTATTTCGGCTACAAATCCTACTGGTGGAGTTTTGGAGTATTCTATTGATGGTGGAGTAAATTGGCAGGTTTCAAACATATTTTATAATGTGTTGAAAAACGCTAACTACAAATTAATGGTAAGAACACAGGGAGCAAAATGTGGTAATTCGCTAGAGTTTTTTACGTTCGTATTAAGCAATGCTATTACGCCAAATAATGATGGAGTGAATGATTATATTGATTTTAAAGGAATCAGCAATTACAAAAACTTTGCAGCTTCAATATTTGATAGATATGGTGCCGAATTATTCAAGGCAGATAACAAATCAAATACCATGTGGAACGGATCATTAAAGGGCATTAATTTACCAACAGCCACGTATTGGTACCGTGTACAATGGGAAAACCCGGCAAGCAAAAAACTTGAATTAAAATCCGGATGGATTCTTCTAAAAAATAGAGATTAATCTATTAAAATAATAACAACAAAGCCTTTCTTACTTGGAAAGGCTTTGTTGTTTTATAAGGTATTATTAATTTTTAAAGTAATTCAAATTAAATCTTGATGCGAAATTATTTAAAGCAAATATGAATCGATTTGATAAAGTAATGTTCTCAAGCTTTGCTAAGTAAATTTATTTGCCTTTGTTTCTAAAATATAAAACTGAAATATAAATCTTTGCGTCAAAAAAGTTTCATATTTAATGATTTTAGAACTCTTTTCATTATTCTTATCTTAATTTGATTAATCAATCAATTAATATTCTTTTCGAAATAAAGAATAATATCATAGCAAACTTGTTTTCAAGACAAATAAATCACGGCAATTGTAAATAAACATTATTTAATTTTAATGATTGACAAAAAAAACTTATTTTAGTTATACCAAAAAATGTCAAAAATATTAATATTAAAATATAAATGGGAGTACTTGTTACCAACGAGACAGTAAAGCAACTGTTTCATATTGCACAGTCGATTGCAAGAGAAAATTACAACGCCACTTATAGCGGTCCGCATATTTTGCAGGCTTTAATGCATAAAGATATAGGCTTAAACGAGTTTCTGAAAACCATAGATAAAGATCCCGGATATTTCTATGAATGGGCAGATGTACGCATCGAAGATTATCCCAAGACGAGCCATCTTCCGGCAGAAGTTGGAGAAGGAGAGTTTGTAGATCAGATTTTGGAAGAAGCAGATGACATTCGTTTAAAGCTTGGCTTAGATGAGATTACTCCGATTTGCATTCTTACAGCGATTGTAAAACCGCAGGTTGCTTTTACGTTACAACAGTTAAAATCACTTCCTTTAAGAGAACACGAAATTTTTAATTTATATCGAAAAGATACTCCTTTTGCAGCTTCAGATAACGGCGATATTTCATCTCTGTTTGGAGGTTCTTCAGACTTTTCAGATTCTTCTTTTCCATCCATTAAAAGCTATTGCGTAGACCGAACGGTACAAGCGAGAAATGGTGAAATAGAAAATATAATAGGAAGAGATAAAGAGCTTAGGATGTTGGTGGAAATTCTCTGCCGCAGAAGTAAGCCCAATGTAATTATCGTCGGTGAACCCGGAGTTGGTAAAACAGCTTTGGTAGAAGGTTTTGCAACAGAAATTATTAAAGGAAATGTTCCGGAAATGCTTAAAAATGCAACTTTGCTTGAATTGGATACCGGTGCTCTATTAGCTGGGACTTCTTATAAAGGTGAAATTGAAGACCGTCTGAAAAAGGTAATCAACGAATGCAAAAAAATTGAAAAAGCAGTTTTATTTATTGATGAAATTCACACTCTTTTAGACCCAAAAGGCAGCATCGGAAATATCGGAAACATCCTTAAGCCGGAATTGGCAAGAGGTGAAATTACCGTAATCGGAGCGACTACTCAGGAAGAATATAGAAAAATTATAGAACCTGAACAGGCTTTTAACCGTCGTTTTGAAGTTTTAACGGTGCTTGAGCCGGATGAAAAGACGTGTGTGAAAATGATCGATGTTTTGCTGGATGGCTATAAAAAACATCACGGTATTGAAGTTGAAAAGAATGCAATTCCCGAATGTGTACGTTTGGCAAAACGTTATGCAAAAGGTAAAAAACTTCCCGATGCAGCGATTGATCTTTTAGATCGGACAATGGCGGCAATAAAAATGCTTGATGAACTTTCAGAAAAAGAACTCGAAAGCTGGAAAGAAATCTATGAAAATATTTTGACAGAAGAATATTTTGATGAAAAAGATAAGGCAGACGAATTGATTTGGAATTACAATTTATTACGAGATAAAATCAGTCCTATTTTGTGGGGTTCTCTAAGTGAGCAACCGCAAATCGACAATTCGATGCCGACAGAATCAATTCAGAAAATAATAGAAGAAACGTATGCCGAACTTTTACAACATGCGGCTATAAAAAGAGATAAAGTAGACCGTTTGGAATTAGCGGCGGTAATGGCTGCGAAAACAAATATTCCGATTGGAAAAATTCAGGCTCAGGAAAAAGAAAAACTTCTGAATATGGAAGGTCTTCTGATGAACAGAGTCGTTGGCCAGGATCATGCTTTAAAAATTCTTTCAGATGCCATTGTAGAAAACCGAAGCGGTTTAAACAAGCCTGGACAACCCATTGGATCATTTTTTCTTTTAGGCCCAACCGGAACCGGAAAAACAGAATTGGCAAAATCGATGGCAGAATTGCTTTTCAATGACGAAAAAGCGATGGTGCGTTTCGATATGTCAGAATTTAAAGAAGAACATTCTGCAGCGCTTTTATACGGAGCGCCTCCAGGTTATGTGGGTTATGAGGAAGGTGGAATGTTGGTGAATAAAATCAGGCAACAACCTTACACTGTAGTTTTATTTGATGAAATTGAAAAAGCGCATCATTCAGTTTTTGATGTGTTTTTACAGATTATGGACGAAGGAAAAGTTCATGACAAGCTTGGAAAAGAAGGAGACTTCAGCAACGCTTTGATTTTGTTTACTTCAAATATCGGAAGTGAAGAAATTGTAAAACAGTTTGAAGAAGGAAAAGTTCCCGAATCGAATTCATTGATGCAGATTATGTCAAATTCTGGAAAATTCAGACCCGAATTTTTAGCTAGAATTACAGAAATTATTCCGTTTGCACCGATTACAGAATCGATTGCAGAAAGAATCTTTAATATTCAGTTAAAATCGCTTCATAACTCATTAACAAGACTCGGAATGAGCTTAAAAATTAGTGATGAAGCTGTAAAGAACTTAGCCTTAAACGGATTCAGCAGTAAATATGGAGCAAGACAGATTTCCGGGGTAATCAGATCGCAACTGGCAAGACCAATTTCGAAAATGATTGTAAGAGAAGAAGTGAAATCCGGGCAAAATCTTTCGGTAGAATGGAATAGCGAAGAAGAAAAAATCAGCTGGAAAGTAGATTAATTGTTGCTCAATCGGAAATGAAATTTTGAAAAAAACGTCTTTACGATTGAGTAGCTTTACCCAAATAAAATGAAAACAAATCTCAAAAAAATTATTGTATCGGCAGTATTCCTGAGCTGTTCACATTTTGTGAATGCGCAGTTTCTTGCAGCTTCAGACACCTCCGAAAGCAGTGTAAGAAAATACAAGAATATCATAGAAGCCAACAAGGAAATTGTGACATTTATCGAATTTTCTATGGTTGAGAAAGGGTTGCCAAAGCATTTGAGAAATTTAGCTTTAATAGAATCTCATTTTAACCGAAATATTACTTCACATGCAGGAGCTGTAGGAGTTTGGCAGTTTATGACCGCTCATGCCAATCAATATGGATTAACAGAAGACCGCCGAAATGATTTATACAGAAGTACAAAAACAGCTGCGGTTTCGCTGAAAAATCTGTATAAAAAATATAACAATTGGGTAACCGTTGTTGCTGCTTATAATTGTGGAGAAGGCAATATTGCCAAAGCGATGCAGGCTGCCAATTCTACACAATACCATGTTTTTTCTAAATATTTGCCTGCGGAAACCATTAATCATGTGAAGAAATACTTGAATGCATGTTATGCAACAGGAGAATTAAACTCGGTTTTGGGAAATTATAATGATTCCAGAACGATTCATCTTTTAAATAATAGGGCGACAAACTCTCAGGAAATTGCTTTGTCGGAAACCGAAATTAATGCAGGATTTAAGTTGGGGGTAATTGCAGAAGAATTAAAAATTAATATGAATGATCTCTTGGGTTGGAACCCTGAAATTGTAAGCACTTTAGAGAATGATGGAGAAAGCAAACTCTTTCTTCCTACAGATTTGATGCCTGATTTTTTAATGAAAAAAAATGCAATTCTTTCTAAATCGATACGTACGAAATAATTTAAAATTAAATTCTTTTCATGTTCTATTAAAGAAGATTCTATCAAGTTATCAATAAATATAAAAGGCCGAAACTCATCAAGTTCCGGTCTTTTTTAATATATCAATATCTAAATTTATGAAAATTATTTTTAAGGATTTGAAATGATCAATGTAGATGGAGTATCCGACAACCAAAGGCTTTTAGAATCTATCAAACCTCTCCAGCTTTTTTTGCTGATCAGCATTAAATCTTGGGCCTGTAAAAACTCCTTTTCGATCTGTTTTTCGTTATATAAAGTGATGTGGTTTGGTGCGACCTGTTCGATGCTTCTGATGAGCTCTTTTACTTCGATATTGTTTCTGATTTGCCCCGCAACATCCAAAATAATAATCTGGGAATTATTATTGTTAATCAGTCTTTTCGCATATTCAAGCAAATAAAAATCACTTAAATTAAAGATGGGGATAAATACTCTGTCTGCCGAATTAAAATCTCTGTCTACCAAAACTCCAACCGGGATATTTGTATTATCGAGAATCTGCAGTGTAGAATCATCGAATGGCGAATTGTTGAAAATATTACTTTTCCCTTTTACGGTATTCAATAGTTTTTCAGGATTGATAATTTTCGTAGTGAAACCTAAAAGTCTTCCGAGTAAACTTCCTTCATACATCGATTTTCCGAGCATAATCAAAAGAAGGTCGTAATTTCCTTTGTTTGAAATATTCGTCAAATCATTTTCAATATCTGTAGAAGCTTTGAAAAGAGTAGTGACCCCAAGCTGAAGTTCCTGCGAAGTCTCGATCACATTTTTAAACTGCTCTTTTTCAAAATTATCAATATCAAAAGCGTGCAATTCATCTACAGGAGCAATATTCATGGCGGTTACGCTTTTGTTGCCATTCATTTTACGAGTAAGATTATCGGCAAGTTTCAGTAATGTACTTCCTGATTCCGGAGTTTCAAAAGACAAAAGGACTCGGTATTTTGCATCATTTTCATCATGTTCTTCCTCTTCCAGTGACGATTTTTTTCCTTTAAAGAAATAATTAATCATATCAAGACAAGGCCCGGTCATAAATGTGGTGAATAATGCCATGATGACCAACATTGTAAATAATTCAGGACCTAAAACTCCAAGATCGTAACCGATATTTAAAACAATTAATTCTGTTAAACCTCTCGTATTCATCAACGCACCAATGGTAAGACTGTCTTTCCAGTTTAGTTTTAAAAATTTAGCAGTTAATGCACTTCCCACAAATTTCCCAATTACGGCTGTAAGAATAATAAATCCGCCTATTTTCCAAAGATGTGGGTCATTTAGTAACCCGATTTGTGTTCTTAAACCAGTAAATACAAAGAAAAGGGGAAGCAATAATACCAAGGCAACATCTTCTATTTTTTCGATGAAAAGATTTCTGAATTTTACGTTTTCAGGCATAATTGCACCTGCCATAAATGCTCCGAATAAAGCATGAATCCCGATAACTTCTGTTGCGTATGACGAAATAATAAGAATTAAGAAAAATACGGCAACCAATGCTTTGCTTATAAAACCTTTTCCTTTCTGAGATTCTGCAATTCGGTGTAAGAATGGTCTTACCGCTTTAATCATAATAAAAACATAAACTATCGCCATGATAATCACGAAAATTGACCCTGAGAAAGATCCTGCTTTTACCACCGCAATTACCGCTGCCAAAATACACCATGCTGTAATATCATCGGCTGCAGCACAGGTAATAACGACGGTTCCGATTTTGGTTTTGTGTAAATTTCTTTCCTGTACAATTCTGGCGAGAACCGGAAATGCGGTAATACTCATCGCAATCGCTATAAATAAAGCAAAAGAACTGAACTGAATACCTTCCGGAGCAAATTCTTTATAAATAAAATAAGACAGCCCAACTCCCAACGCAAAAGGGATGATAATACTTGCGTGGCTGATCACAACTGCATCGTGCGCTTTTTTTCTTAAAACACTTAAATCGAGTTCCATTCCGACAATATACATGAAGAGAATCAAACCAATCTGGCTTAAAAACTGCAAGTTTCCTAATGATTCTGTCGGGAAAATAAATGCTGAAAGCTCAGGAAAATACAATCCGAAAAGTGATGGTCCTAAAACAATTCCGGCAATCATTTCACCGATTACGGAAGGCTGTTTTAGTTTCATACAAATCCAGCCGAATAATTTTGCCACCAAAATAATGGTAACAATCTGAGCCAGTAAAAGTGCTAAAGGATGATGAAGATTTGATAAAAAAGAATCAGTGAAATTTTCCCACATCGTAGCTCCTGTGGCTTTGCTTGGAGGAATGTTTTCTCCTATTTCGAGGGTTTTTCCTTCCACAAAAAACCAGTACATCAACGTAGAAAAAAAGATAATTGTTGCTACATAAAAAATGATATTTCTATATTTCCCCATAATCATTAGTCATTTATTTGAGTGTAAATTTCTAAAGAATAAACGGATGTAAAAACTTGTTTTTTTTGAAATGTAACGAATACGCAGAATAATGTAATGAAAAGAATAAAGATGTACTTTAAACCTGATTAAATCCATCCCATTTAGAAAATACAAAGGATGGGATGGATTGTGTAAGGTTTTTATTATTTTAATTCAAAATAAGCCAGATTGACGCCGTCGTTTTCGAAAATAATTCTGATTTTATTTTCTCCTTTTATAAGGTTGATGCCTTTTTTAGATACAGTTTTCCAATTTTCAGTTCCGCCTGTTGCATCTAAAGAAATTGTTGATAATAGTTTTCCTGTTTCATCTTCAATTCTTATTTTAGCATTGTTACTGCTAGCATATTTTAGGTCTAAAGAATAGATTTTATTTGTTTTGGAATTGATTGTATACTGAAGCCATTCTCCGGATTCAGTTTTTCCGACGTAATATTGATTGTCATTGGTTTTATAAATATCAACACCATCATTTCTAAGCTGATTTCCCGAATTCCATTCTGATCTTTTTGCTTGATCACTCACCCAAAGATTGATAAAATCTTTATCTGAATAAGCAGATCCCATTTTTCCAAGATCATAATCCGTTGCAAATATTTTTCCGGGAGCCTGATGATTTTTGAATGGCTTCGTAGAATCATCAGTTGTCTGTCTGAACATCGCATCGATTACATCTTTTTTAATCTCGGTATTGCTAAATTTATAGTTGTCTGCAATTTTCATTAAAGCTTTCTCTGCAAATTCTTTCGAAGGTTTCTCACCGCCATTTTTCCAGTAATCTAATAGTCTTTGATATTCCGGAGTGATTTTTACATTGTTGATTCCTGCAATATTATCAATTTTTTTCATGGGCCAGAATGCATAACCGATGTTGTGCTTATCCAATAACTGAATTAGTTCCGTAAACCATACATTAGAATTTTCGCCGGTTTCTCCCAACCAAATAGGAATATTATATTTTTCCCTTAGATCTAAAATAAACTTTAACGTTGCATCATCATTATAGTTCCAGTATTTATGAAAACTAAAAACGAGATTGTCGTCCCAAAGCGGTGTTAGACCATTATAATTATTTCCCCAACCGTTTCCTTCAAGAAAAATAATATGTTTTTTATCAACGGTACGAATGGCTTCGGTGATTTCTTTTTGAAGTTTCCACAGGGGAGCATTTGACATTTCATCTGTTCCGTTCTGATTTTTTCCTGTGAAATTAATATTCGGTTCGTTAATCAAATCATATCCGCCGATCCACGCTTCATCTTTATATCTTTCTGCTAATTTTTTCCAAAGTGCAATTGTTTTTTTCTGATTTTCTTCACTTTCCCAAAGAGAAGGTTTCGATTTGTCATTATCAGAAATATTCACATCATTTCCTTGTCCGCCGGGAGCTGCATGAAGATCAAGAATTAAATAAATTTTATTGTCTTTACACCATTTCAAAAGATCATCAGTCATTATAAAACCTTCTTCCAGCCAGGTATTTTGTCCTTTTATCTTTTCTTTTTCGATAGGCAAAGTGTAAAGATTATAATGCATTGGAAGACGGATCGAGTTAAACCCTGACTTTGCTAAAAAATCAATATCCTGTTTTGTGATTCCGTTTTTTAAATAGGCTTTATAGAAATTTTCCATTGCATCCTTACCGATCAGTTCTGCAATTTTTTCTTTGATCTTATATTGTGGTCCTGCAAAATCTGCAGTTTTCAGCATATAACCTTCCTGCAGCATCCATCCTCCTAAACCTAAGCCCCGAAGTTGAACATTTTCACCTTTGTCATTAATTATTTTCTGTCCGTGTGTTTTTAACAACTGTGATGTCCCAAATTGAGACAATAAAAAAGCGGATAATAGAATGGCTCGTTTCATAATGGTTATTTTAAATATTAGGGGAAATTTTAGAATTTTGAATTTAACAAATATATTTAAAAATGTTGAAAATAATCGCAATTAGAAATAGATTAATTAAAAACAAAAACGGAATTAAGTAATTCCGTTTTAATTATTCTTTATTGTTGCTTTCAACCGCAGACTATCAAAAAAACGATGGCCAAATTTGGCATTTAAATTATTATTCATCATTTGTATGTAACAATGCTCATTATTAAGATCGTTAGTTGATAGCGGTATACAACCTTCGGGTATTAATGTGTCGAGAATTATGTTGTTTTCTTGCAATAAACGGCTGTAAAGCTTTCTGTCAAAATCATTTGATTGTAGATAATCAAAATATATAAATTTATTATTGTTAAAATCATTTTTAGCTTTTTTATGCTGTTGTTCACAGGATAGATATACTTCTTGTTTTTTATTACAAGAAATAGTCAATGCAAATCAGGCGAAGAAAAAAGCTAATCTCATTTAACTAATCAATTCCATTATTTTTAAAGCCACTTTCAACGCTTCAGTTCCGTCTTCCAGAGAAACTTCCACATTTTTATCTTCTAAAATAGCTTCAGCAAAAGAATTTAATTCATCCAAAATCGCATTATTTGCCTGAATATTTGGATATTCAAATAAAATCTGATTCTTTTCACCTTCCGCATTTTCAATAATCATATCAAATGGAGTAGGGTTTTCAGGAGCATCTTTCATTCGGATAACCTCAGCTTTTTTCTCTAAGAAATCAACAGAAATATAAGCGTCTTTCTGGAAAAAACGACTCTTTCTCATCGCCTTCATCGAAATTCTGGAAGTCGTCAAATTGGCAACACAGCCATTTTCAAACTCAATTCTTGCATTGGTAATATCCGGAGTTTTACTTACCACACAAACGCCGCTTGCATGAATGTTTTTTACTTTTGATTTTACCACACTCAACAAAATATCAAGATCGTGAATCATCAAATCTAAAACTACAGAAACATCAGTTCCACGTGGATTAAATTCTGCTAAACGGTGAATCTCAATAAACATCGGATTTTGAATGTAATCTTTTGCGCCAATAAACGCAGGATTGTATCTTTCAACGTGACCAACCTGTGCTTTGATTCCGTTTTCTCGACATTTTGAGAGAATTTCTTCAGCCTGTTCAAGTGTTTGAGTTACCGGTTTTTCGATGAAAAAATGAAGCCCTTTTTCGATAGCTTTCAGTGCATAATCATAATGATACAATGTTGGTGTTACAATATCCAACATTTCAATCTGATCTAATAATTCATCAAAATTTTCAAAATATTTGTATCCGAATTCAGCTTCTAGCTTTCTTCCGTTTTCTATATCTTTATCATGGAAACCTACGAAATCGTATTTATCAGATTGATTAAGAAGTCTTAAATGTATTTTTCCTAAATGTCCGGCGCCTACCAAACCTGCTTTTAACATAGCGTTGTAATTTTTGTAAAGATAATAATTTTAGGTGTTCGGAAATAGATGATAGGTTTTAGGTTGATACGTATTGATTGTTTTTTTACTTTTGTAGCTACACTATCTAATAACTGTTGATGATGCACGATTCATTTGTACATAAAGGGAAAAGGAAAAATTTGGTTGAATATCTCAGACACAAGATTGGGATATCGGATGAAAATGTACTTTCTGCAATAAATGAAGTACCGAGACATCTTTTTATTGAAAGCATTTTTGAGGATTTTGCGTATGAAGACCGTGCTTTTCCGATTTTGGCACATCAGACGATTTCTCATCCTTCAACGGTGGCAGAGCAGTCTGAACTTTTGCAGGTGAAGGCAGGAGAAAAAGTGCTTGAAATAGGAACGGGTTGTGGTTACCAAACTGCAGTTTTATTGGCAATGAAAGCTTTAGTTTATACCGTTGAAAGACAAAAAGACCTTTTTGATTTTTCTAAAAAGAAGCTTCGTGAAATGCATCTTTATCCTAAATTCCAAAGCTTTGGAGATGGCTTTGCCGGACTTCCTACTTTTGCGCCGTTTGATAAAATTATTGTGACTTGCGGAGCATCTGTTTTACCGACAGAATTATTAAAACAACTAAAAGTGGGTGGGAAAATGGTTATTCCTTTGGGTCCGACCGACCAACAGGTTTTATACCGATTCACTAAAATTTCTCCTACAGAAATTGAAAAGGAAGAATTCGGAGCTTACAAATTTGTTCCGATGTTGAATAATACCAATCAGTAATAATGGATTTGTCAGATTTGAAAGATGGAGTATTTTGTAAAGTAATGGCAGGAACTCATAAAGGTAAAAAAGGAACTGTGCACGACATCAGAACAAGTAAATCGGGAGAAATTACAATCACCGTGAAACAAGATGATGGTGTGCGTTTTAAGACACTGGGAAGAAGTGTAGAAATCCAAAAATAATCATCATGATAAACAATGAAATTACTTCTTATAATAATTCTCAGTCTGAAAATGATGCTGAGATTTGTGGAAAAATTGCATTCATAATTGATGAAAATCTTAAGGAAGCTGATTCCAAAATCTGGCATGCACATCCGGTCTGGTTTTTAGAAGGAAATCCGATTGTGGGTTACAGTAAACAGAAAAAAGGAGTCCGGCTGATGTTTTGGAGCGGAAAATCTTTTAATGAAGAACAGTTGAATGTAGAAGGTAAAAAATTTCAGGATGCATCTGTATTTTATAATGATGTGGATCAAATAAATAAAACTGATATTCTACGTTGGCTGAAAAAGTCTGTGGAAATTCAGTGGGATTATAAAAACATTGTAAAAAGAAAAGGCGAATTGATCAGATTGAAATAATTCATTTAAACCATTAATCTGAGATTTTTCGGAACGAAAATTGGACTTTAATTTGAATGAAATCAAAAAAATAAGTCAATAATAATTAATAGGAGCCTCACTTGTAAAAGTAGTGAGGTTTTTATTTGTCTAAAAAATAAAATAATGAAAGTTTTTATAAACAAAAGAATTCCCGAAACAGGAATTACAATGCTTGAGGAAGCCGGTTTGGAAGTTACAATCCCTGAAAATGATGATTTGTCACCTGAAGAATGGTTAGAATACTGTAAAAATACCGATACAATTTTAAATGTTGGCGCCAATAAATTTAATCATGAATTTTTCGAGAAATGTCCAAACGTAAAGGCAATTGCATTGTTCAGCGTAGGTTTTGATCATGTTGATATTAAAGAAGCTACCAAAAGAAATATTCCGATAGGAAATACGCCTGATGTTTTGAGCCGGGCTACCTCTGATGTTGCATTTTTATTGATGCAATCGGTTTCCAGAAGAGCAAGTTTTTATTTTCAAAAGGTAAAAGATGGGAATTGGGGAAACTTTGATCCGCTTTATGAGCTCGGGCAGGAATTGTATGGTAAAACGTTGGGTATTTTCGGCTTAGGAAGAATTGGTTTTGAAATGGCTGAAAAATGTAAAAAAGCCTTCGGAATGAATATCATTTATCACAACAGAAATCATAATGAAGAAGCCGAAAAAGAACTGAATGCAAAATATGTTTCTTTTGATGAATTGATCGAGCAATCGGATGTTTTGAGTATTCATGCGAATTTTAAACCTGAACAAAGTGATCTTTTTAATGCTTCAGTTTTTGAAAGGATGAAAAAAAATGCAATTTTTGTGAATACGGCAAGAGGAGGTTTTCATAATCAGAAAGATATGTATCAGGCTTTGGTTTCAGGGCAGATTTGGGGCGCTGGTTTAGACGTTACCAATCCGGAACCTATTGAAGATAATGATCCTATTTTACAGTTATCTAATGTATGTGTTCTTCCACACATCGGTTCGGCAACGATCGAAGCCCGAAATGGAATGGCAAGACTCGCTGCAGAGAATATTATTGCTTTTTCTAAAGGTGAAAAGATGCCGCATATTGCAAATCCGGAAGTATATTAAATTTGAGACTTGAATCTTTCAATTTTTTCCTTGTCTCTTATCCAATTGGAACCATTTTTGTCTATTCTATATTAACACTAAAATATAATTATTATGATAAATGAAGATAACAAAAACGAGCAGGATAGAAAGCTAGAGGAAATGGATTACAGACCAAGTGAAGATATTTTCAATAAAGAAGAACATATTCCTTTAGACGGAGACGGAAATCCTATTACCAATCCCGGGCACGTCAACGACGGAATGCCTGGTTTAGATATTCCGGGAGCAGAGGATGATGATAATTTCGAACAAATCACAGATCAGCTTCCAGACGAGGAGAATAATCTTTACAGCAGAAGCGACAATGAAGATGATCACGAAGAAGAAAATGACGATATAGTCAGTTAAAAGTTTAATCCCCGCTAGTAATTTTGCGGGGATTTGTATGTTTAGAAAAAATTCGTAAAACTATTTTTTATAGTTTGTTGCTATTCTGATTTTCTTTTATAATAAAGCTGTGTCAGTCCCGTCTCGTATGTTTTTGCACTCACAAACTGAAGCTCCTGTTCTGGTCTTCCGTCTTTAAAAAGTCTTGTTCCATTGCCTAATAAAACAGGAACAATAGAAATTATAAATTCATCTACCAAATCGTTCTTTAATAATTCGTTTATTATTTCTGAACCACCGTCACAATAAATGTTTTTTCCGTTTTCAGATTGTAGTTGTTTTACCAAATCAGTCAGATTTCCTGTGTAAAAAGTGGTTCTTCCAACATTGGGTTTTCAGTTCTTGTAATGACATAGACATCTCTTTTCCCATTATCGTAATGAGATGATCCTAATTCTTTAAGCACATAATTATAAGTTTTTCGCCCGATAATTAAGGTGTCAATGTTTTCTGTAAATTCTGAATAACCATAATCTTCACCTTCTTTTTCTACAATTTTCAGGAAACTGAGATCATCATTCGGTTTTGCAATATAACCGTCTAAACTTGTGGCAATAAAAAGTGATACTTTTCGCATGGTTTTATTTTATTTTAAATCTTAATAATAATTTGTAATGATTCCGAAGTGACATCGTTAATCATAAAATATATGATTGTAAATGTATGTGTAGCTTTTGTGTTTTGCAAATTTAAAACTAACGAAAAACCAGTGTGATTGTGTAAACGTCTTTACAACTATTGATAATGTAGGATTTACAATTCGAAAAGATTCAAAACTTATTCTTCAATTTTTCACTTCTTTTTATTTTAAATATTAACTTTGGCAATCTTAGAATAATAAAAGAACCGAGGAGATTTCAAAATCCCGAAAGTTCATAAAAATAGTACAGAATATGAAACTTAAGTACAGTCTGCTCGCTTTGGCAGCGCCTTTCTTAATGAATGCACAACAACTTATGACACCTGAAATTCTTTGGACTTTGAAAAAAGTTGGAGTGCAGGCTGTTTCACCCGATCAATCTTCGCTAATTTATAAAGTCGGACAGGTTGATCTAAAAACTGAAAAAACAAAAAACGAAAACTATTTCCTGAATGTTATCAATAATCAGTCTTCTAAAATTGATTTAGGTAAAAAAGCTTTAGTTCAGTGGGATAAAAACGGATTGTACGCTCAGGAAGGTGAGAAAATCTATCTTTCAAAAGACAGCGGAAAAACCTGGACAGAATTTTACACCATCGGCGAAGCAGATAACATCGTTATTTCTCCTGATGGAAAGAAAATTGCTTTCAGCAAGCAGGTTTTGGTGGAAAAACTGATGGGGAAAGATAAATATGCAGATACTCCAAAAACGACTGCCCAGATTTACACAGATCTCAATCACAGACACTGGGATTATTTTAATGAAGGGAAATATAATCATGTTTTTGTAGTCAATACTTCTTCAAGTGTAGATTCTGCTAAAGATTTATTGGAAGGGAAAACTTGGGATTCTCCGCAAAGACCTTTCGGTGGAGCAGAAGATTTCGTCTTCAGTCCGGATTCTTCAAAACTTCTGTATGTTACAAAGCCTAAAAGCGGTAAAGAATATTCTACAAGCACAAATACGGATATCTTCGCTTACGATTTAGCGTCAGCAACGACAAAAAATTTAACTGAAGGAATGATGGGTTATGATGTGAACCCAAAATTTTCACCAGATGGAAAATGGTTGCTGTGGCAAAGTATGGAGCGAGAAGGGTACGAAGCAGATAAAAATGATATTGTGGTAATGGACTGGAAAACCGGTGCAAAAAGCAATATGACAGGAAACTGGGACGAAAGTGTAACGGGCACAACATTCTGGAGCAGCGATTCTAAAAGCATCTATTTTAATGCAGCTTTTCGTGGAACTGTTCAGTTATTTTCTGTAGATCTTAAAAATGCAAAAGTGAGTCAGATTACAAAAGGGAATTTTGATGTAACCGATATTTTTGCGGAAGGGAAAAAATCTCTTTTAGTTTCAAAAACCGATATCAACCATGCTTCAGAATTATTCTCTGTAAATCTTAAAAACGGAGAATTAAGTCAGGTTACAGACGTCAATAAAGACACCTATGCGAAATTAGCACAAGGGAAATCTGAATTGAAAATGGTAAAAACCACAGACGGAAAAGAAATGGGAGTGTGGTTCCATTATCCACCAAACTTCGATCCGAATAAAAAATATCCGACTTTAGTATATTGTCAGGGAGGTCCACAATCTGGACTTACGCAATTTTTCAGCACAAGATGGAATTTTGCCTTAATGGCAGCAAACGGTTATGTTGTTGTTGCACCAAACCGCCGCGGGATGCCGGGTTGGGGAACCAAATGGAACGAAGAAATTTCAAAAGATTGGGGCGGACAACCGATGAGAGATTATTTGGCAGCAACAGATTATGCTAAAACTTTACCTTACGTTGATGGTGACAGAGTTGCAGCTGTTGGAGCAAGTTACGGTGGTTACAGCGTATTTATGTTGGCTGGAATTCACGAGAACAGATTCAAAACATTCATTGCTCACGACGGATTATTTGATATGAAATCGTGGTATTTAACCACCGAAGAACTTTGGTTTGCCAACTGGGATTTGGGTTCACATTGGGAAAAGCCTCTTCCAAAAGCATATACAGAATTTAACCCAAGTAATTTTGTAGAAAAATGGAATAAACCAATTATGATTTTTCAGGGTGGAATAGATTACCGTGTTCCTTACGAACAAGGTCAGGAAGCTTTCCAGGCTGCGAAATTGAGAGGTCTGAAATCAAAATTAGTATATTTCCCGAACGAAAACCACTGGGTTCTTCATCCGCAAAACGGTTTGGTTTGGCAGAGAGAATTTTTTGATTGGTTGAAAGAAACGCTTTAATAATGAATAATTAAAAATGAATAATTAATTTAAGTATTCAAAAATATCAATAGGAACGGGCTTTAGCCCGTTTTTTGTTTAATAATAACGAAAATATTTAGTTTGATTTAAAAGAAATTTTTGCGCTTTTTACGTTAAATAAATTCAAATCAAAATTTATATCTTAAGATTATGGAGAACCGAATTTCATCATTTCCACCATTTATTGATAGTCAATCTAAAATTTTAATTTTAGGTTCAATTCCCGGTGTGAAATCTTTAGAAAAACAACAATATTACGCTCATCCGCAAAACAAATTCTGGAAGATTATTTTTGAACTGTTTAATGAAGAATTTACAGAAGATTATTCAGAACGAATTGATATTTTAAAGAAAAATAACATTGCAATTTGGGATGTCATCGATTCCTGCGAAAGAAAAGGAAGCCTCGATTCTGAAATTAAAAATGAAGAAGCCAACCAGATTGGAGAGCTTTTAGAAAGTTATCCAAACATTCAGGCAATATTTTGTAACGGCGGAAAGTCATATAAAAATCTACAGAAATTATTAGGCAAAAATTTTAGAATCCCAATATATTTATTGCCTTCAACAAGCCCTCTTCACACGATTTCTTTTGAAAGAAAATTTGAGGAATGGAAAAAGATATTGGAACATATTTAAAGTTTAGTATTTCATTTGAAAAAGATATATTTGTATTTCACAAATGTTTTAAAAATGAAAAAAAATCTTTTATTCTTAATTTGTTTTATTTCAAACATAGTTTTTTCGCAGGAATATCATTTTGATTATAAATTTTATGATTTGGAGACTCAGCTTAAGGGTAATTATAAAGGAAATAAAAGAACAAACATCATTTATTTTAATTCTCAAAATAAAAATTTTATTGCATATGATTACAGTTTTTCACGCGAACCAAAAAGAAGCTTTTTCTTGTATGATTATAAAAGGAAGAGTTTAAGCTCTTATTCTATTAACAAAAAGAGTGAATTTCCAAGCTTGAACTTCATAGAAATTTCTCAATTAAAAATAAATAGGGATGAACTAGAGGTAGCGAGTATTGATGTAGAAGAAATTAATGAAAATGTATTTGTAATAAAGGCATCTACTCCCGAAAGGAAAAGTTTAACCCTTGAATTAAAAATTGTAGTTGAGAAAAGTAATTTTCCAATGCCAGAATTTAGATTTATGGATTTAACAGATAATATTCATTCTAAAATTTATAATGCATTGTTGCTAAAGTTAGACTCTTCAAATTATCGAATTGTTGATGTGGTTACTGATTATAGAAATGGTGTAATTATGCATGATGACCTTTCAAAATGTGAAAAAATAAATTTAAAATTTATAGCTAGTCAAAAACCAAAGTAGATACCTAAAATTAATATTTATTTGATTTGATAAAAAAAGCGACTAAAGTAAGTCGCTATATAATATTTAATTTTCTAATATCTACTTTTCAAGTCTATAAACTTCCTCATAAGGCTGAATCAAAACCCAACCATTACCGGAAAATTTCATCTGAAACTCTTCGCCGCTTCCTCTTCCGATTAAACTTTTAAAAGAAACATTGGTTTTCAGTTCTGGGCTTAGATTTCCAGACCAGGCTACAGTTGCGTTCGGATCTGTGAAAACAGGTGCATCCGGAGTTACTAATAGAGTTAATGGCTCACCGTGAGTGGTAATTGCGATATGGCCTGTACCGGAAAGTTTTACCTGAAACAATCCGCCCGACATTACTCCGGCAATGCTTTTCAGCATGGTGATATCACTTTTTATGCTCTGTTCGTGTGCTAAAATATCATTTCCGTTCACACAAACCGTTTCGTTATTGAGATGTAAAATTCTTACTTTTTTACCATCATCTGCAACATATAGTTTCCCTGTTCCTTCTGCTTTCATCAACTTTGCGCCTTCTCCGCTGATTGCTTTTTTCAACAAATTCCCAAGTCCGCCTGAAAGCATTCCTTGTCTTTCAAAATTAATATTGCCGATATAACCAACCATACTTCCGGTTTTTGTCCAGACAGATTGATTGTTTAGGTTGATTTCTAAAAGTGCTGGTTTTTCCAGTTCGAAATAATCTCTTTCAAGAGGGTTTTCTTTTGTTTCATTGACAAAAGATTCAATAGAATATTTGCTCATCGTTTAATATTTTGATTAAGCCAAAATAGTCATTTTTTTGCTGATAAAAAATCAAAAAGAATAAAATTTTAGCCTCAAAGCCTCATGAATAAAGAGGCGTGAAATAAACACTTGACAAAGGGGTATAGAATGTTGTATATTTGCACTTCGAAAATTACACCATGTAATTTTACATAATTTTTAAACCGTAATTTAAAAAATGAAAACATCCGATTTTAATTTCGACCTTCCTGAAGAATTATTGGCAGAACACCCTTCTGAGCATAGAGATGAAGCTAGATTAATGGTTCTCGACAGAAAAACTCAAACCATTGAGCATAAATTATTCAAAGATGTAGTAGATTACTTCGATGAGAAAGATCTTTTCATCTTTAATAATACTAAAGTTTTCCCGGCTCGTCTTTACGGAAATAAAGAAAAAACAGGAGCTAAAATTGAAGTTTTCTTATTGAGAGAACTTGATAAAGAAACTCGTGTTTGGGATGTTTTGGTAGATCCTGCAAGAAAAATAAGAATTGGTAACAAATTATTCTTCACTGAAGACGAATCTTTGGTTGCTGAAGTAATCGATAATACAACTTCAAGAGGTAGAACTTTAAGATTCTTATTTGATGGTTCTTATGAAGAATTCAGATCAAAATTAAAAGAATTAGGAGAAACTCCGCTTCCAAAATATATCAAAAGAGATGTAGAGCCAGAAGATGCTGAAAGATATCAAACGATTTATGCAAAAGTAGAAGGAGCTGTAGCGGCACCAACTGCAGGTTTGCATTTCTCTAAGCATTTGATGAAGAGACTAGAGATCAAAGGAATTGATTTTGCTGAGGTAACACTTCACGTAGGATTAGGAACTTTCAACCCAATTGAGGTAGAAGATTTGTCTAAGCATAAAATGGAATCTGAAGAAATCATCATTGATGAGAAAAATGCTGAAATCATCAACAGAGCTGTTCAGGAAAACAGAAGAGTTTGTGCAGTAGGAACGACGACGATGAGAGCAATTGAAACTTCTGTTTCTTCAAACAGAAAAATTTCGGCTTTCAATGGTTGGACTAATAAATTCATTTATCCACCACACGATTTCGGAATTGCCAACACAATGATTACGAATTTCCATACGCCAAAATCAACTTTAATGATGATGATTGCTGCGTTTGCCGGAAAAGATTTCCTAATGCATGCATACGAAGAAGCCGTAAAAGAAAAGTATAAATTCTATTCTTACGGTGACGCAATGTTGATTATATAAAACAAGTAAAAAGAACCAAGTTAAAAGTATAAAGTTAGAGGTTAAGATGAGAGAAAACGATTTACTTACGAGAACTTTTGAATTTGGAGTTAATTGTCTTATATTTTTAAGAAAACTACCAAATGATTCTGAAAGTAAATTGATAAGATTTCAGCTTGGAAAATCTGCTACATCAATTGGTGCTAATTATGAAGAATCTCAAGCCGGATCTTCTAAAGCAGACTTTAGAAATAAAGTGAAAATTGCTTTAAGAGAAGCAAGGGAAAGTAATTTTTGGCTTCGGGTTTTGGAAAAATTAGACGGTTATGATTCTGAGGAATTTAAATTTCTATTGAAAGAAAGTTCCGAATTGAAAAATATTCTGGCTGCAATAGTAAATAACACTAAACTTTAAAAACTTTTTAATTTCTACTTTTAACTTGGCTCTTTAATATTATGAAAGATATAAGAACTCTATCCCTCGACCAGCTTAAAGATTATTTTGGATCTTTAGGAGAAAAACCGTTTCGTGCGAAGCAGGTTTACGATTGGCTGTGGAGCAAAAATCTGCATTCAATAGAGGAGATGACGAATCTTTCAAAGCAGCTTCGGGATAAAATTTCTGAAGAATATACAATCAATCCTGTTTCTGTAGATCAGCTTCAGAAAAGTACAGACGGAACCATTAAAAATGGAGTGAAGCTTCACGACGGTTTATTGGTAGAGTCTGTTCTAATTCCTACAGAAACCAGAACTACAGCTTGTGTTTCTTCACAAGTAGGATGTTCATTAAACTGCGAATTTTGTGCTACAGCAAGACTCAAAAGAATGAGAAATCTTGAAGTCGCTGAAATAGTAGATCAGGTTGCCTTGATCGACAGCCAAAGCAAAATGTATTTCAACAGACCGCTTTCCAATATCGTATTTATGGGAATGGGCGAGCCGATGATGAATTACAAAAATGTGGTTGAAGCGATCCGAAAAATCACTCAGCCGGAAGGTTTGGGAATGTCGCCAAGAAGAATCACTGTTTCTACATCAGGAATTCCGAAGATGATAAAAATGTTGGCAGATGATGAATTACGTGTAAAATTAGCTTTGTCTCTTCACTCAGCGATTGAGTCTAAGCGTAACGAAATTATGCCGTTCTCGGATAAATTTCCTTTGACAGATATTATGGAATCTCTTCAATATTGGTACAAAAAAACGGGTTCAGTAGTCACTTTCGAATATTGTGTTTGGAAAGGTATTAATGACGGAGATGAGGATATTAAAGCTTTAATTAAATATTGCAAACAGATTCCTTCTAAAGTTAATTTGATTCAATACAATCCAATCGGTGACGGAAAATACGACCAATGTAACAAAAAAGCAGAAGACAATTATGTTCGTCAGCTTGAAAATGCCGGAATTACCGTTATGATTCGTAAAAGTCGTGGTGGTGATATTGATGCAGCTTGCGGACAGTTGGCTAATAAAGTTACAGACTAAATTCTATTAATCATTGCCTTTTTCTAAAGGTTTTTAATTTTTCTTAACAGTCATTTTTTACTTAAAATCCTATTTTTGTAGAATGAAAAAGATCATTCTATTATTTACATTATTCTTTTTTCAGACTGCTTTTTCTCAACAGGCAGAAATTTTTAAGCTTAAAAAATATAGAATTGCAGTTCTCAATGATTCGATTCAGGAAACTTCAGGACTGAATTTTTTTGATGGAAAACTTTACACTTTTAACGACAGTGGAAACCCGGCAGAATTGTATGAGATCGATAAAAATTCAGGAAAAATTCTAAAAGTTTTAAAAACAAATGCCGAAAATAAAGACTGGGAAGCATTAACCAACGATGGCAAAAACTTCTACATCGGAGATTTTGGAAACAACGCAGGAACACGACAACATTTAAAAATTTATAAAATTCCTTTTCAAAATAATCAGCTGCAAAATGATTCGATGAAAACAATTTCATTTTATTATCCTGAGCAAAAAGACTTTACTTCCAAAAATATCAATACAGATTTTGATTTGGAATCAATGATTTATTTAAATGGTAAAATCCATATTTTTACTAAAGAATGGGCTTCAAAATCTACCACGCATTACACGATTGATCCAGAATTTTTTGAAAATCAGCCCGCTCAAAAAATAGAATCTTACAAAACAAATTTTGTCGTAACAGATGCTTCTTATTTTGATAAAAAGCTTTACGTAGTGGGTTACACCAAGAAAACAGAAGTGTTTTTAAACATCTTTAATGAATCTGAGCCCGGAATCTTTTTCAAAGAAAAATCCAGACATTTTTATTTGGGAAGTGCTTTAACCATTGGTCAGATTGAAGGGATTGCTGTTGATGAAACCGGAGTTTATATTTCCGGCGAAAAATTTTATTCGCCTATTAAGAAGACCAAGCCATTTTTTTATTTTACTCCTAAAGAAAAACTCAAACTTTAATTTCTGTTAAAATTGGCGGAAAAAAATTATCTTTGTGAGAATTAATAAATACTCACCCATCATTCTTACTTCGTGGCAAACATTGTAGAAGAAATCAAGCAGCCGATCAATGAGGAAATGAAACTTTTCGAACAAAAGTTTTACGAATCTATGCAGAGCAGAGTCGCTTTACTCGATAAAGTTACCCGTTTTATTGTTACCACAAAAGGGAAACAGATGCGTCCGATGTTTGTTTTTCTGTGTGCGAAATTGATTGGCGATGTTAACGAAAAAACGTATCGTGGCGCTTCAATGATTGAGTTGATTCACACCGCGACTTTGGTGCATGATGATGTGGTGGATGAAAGTTTTAAACGTCGCAATTTCTTTTCAATCAATGCTTTGTGGAAAAATAAGATTGCGGTTTTAGTTGGTGATTTTTTACTTTCAAAAGCGGTACTGCTTTCTACCGATCATAAAGACTACGATTTGCTTTCCGTGATTTCAAGAACGATCAGAGAAATGTCTGAAGGCGAACTTCTTCAGTTGGAAAAAGCCAGAAAACTTGATATTACCGAAGATGTTTATTATGAAATTATCCGCCAGAAAACAGCAACCTTAATTGCCGCCTGTTGTGAAATAGGCGCTTTATCGAATAACGCAGACGAAGCTTTAGCCAAGAAAATGATGCAGTTCGGAACATATACCGGAATGGCTTTTCAAATTAAGGATGATTTATTCGATTATTTAAGTTCAAATGTCATCGGAAAACCTGTCGGAATCGATATCAAAGAACAAAAGATGACTTTGCCGTTGATTCATACTTTAAAAATAGCCGGCGAAACCGACAGAAAGTATTATTTCAATACGATTAAACGTTATAATAACGATCAAAAAAGGGTGAAAGAACTGATTGCTTTTGTGAAAAGTTCGGGCGGTTTAGATTACGCCATTACCGTGATGAAAGATTTTCAGCAAAAAGCAAAAGATATCCTCAATGAATTTCCGGATTCTGAGGTCAGGGAATCTTTGCATAAAATGCTTGATTACGTTATCGAAAGAAAGTTCTAAAAGATTTTTTTGTTTATTTAAGTCTCGCAGATTAAGGAAATTTTGCAGATTTAAAATAATAAGCACAATCTTCAAAATCAGTGCGAGAAAATATAATGACTAATTTTAATACATAATATTTTTTAACCGCAAAAGCGACAAAAGAAATGCTAAAAAAGAGGATGTCAAAGTCCACAAAATGTAGAATCTTTGGTTATTATTTGTTTTGCTTGCTTTTGAATAGCTAATTCATCATAAAATCTTTTGTTGCTTTTGCGGTTAAAACTCATGAAATATCTTTTTCATGTATGAAAAATTACTAATCTAAAATCATCGTTGTTACCATAATCACCGACAAAACAATACAAAATAAAGCGGATAAAAATAAATAATCCGCAATCTGCTCGTATCTATTCTCTATCTTTTCCTTCCTTGATCTTATTGCCAAAAATGAGAGAAAACTGCTGCATGCAAAAAGTACACATGCAACTCCTGCAAATTCATCTAGATATGTATTGTGGCTAGTTTTTGTGATTTTGAGCGAAGTGATAATCAGCATCGAAAAACCCAGTAAATTGCTGGATGCATTGAGTATATGAGATGATTTTTTTTCCATTTTCTTTATATTATGTAAAATTAAGACATCATAATCTTGATTATCAAATTTTTAAAAAACATTATTGAAAATTAAAATTAATATAAAAAGTGTATATTAGCAAAATACTTCATTAATAAAAAATATTTAATATTTGGCTATGCAGACAACCTATATTGAAACTCAACAGATCTCCTTTCAAGATTTTAAAAATCAGATACTTGAAGACTATAAGTTAGGAAGAATCTCTCGTGAAATGTCTTATCTGGGCAGAAGAGAAGTACTTACCGGAAAAGCTAAATTCGGAATTTTTGGAGACGGAAAAGAGCTTCCGCAGCTTGCAATGGCAAAAGTTTTCAGAAACGGAGATTTCCGTTCAGGATATTACAGAGATCAGACTTTTGCATTAGCAGCGGATGCTTTGACGGTTGAAAGTTTCTTTGCTCAGTTGTATGCAGATACAAGTGTAGAAAGAGAGCCTGCTTCTGCCGGAAGACAGATGAACGGTCACTTTGCGACAAGAAGTTTAAATGAAGACGGAAGCTGGAAAGATTTAACTGCGCAGAAAAATATTTCTTCCGACATTTCTCCTACTGCAGGTCAAATGCCTAGATTATTAGGTTTAGCACAAGCTTCAAACATATATAAAACCGTACAGTTTGACGGTTCTGAAAAATTCTCCAATAAAGGTGGCGAAGTTGCTTTCGGTACCATCGGAGACGCTTCTACAGCAGAAGGTCACTTCTGGGAAACACTGAATGCTGCGTGTGCGCTTCAGGTTCCGATGATTGTTTCTATCTGGGATGATGGTTACGGAATTTCTGTTCCTACAATGAAGCAGAGAGCAAAAGCTGATATTTCTGAAATGTTGAGCGGTTTCCAGAGAAAAGAAGGCGAAAACCAAGGTTGTGAAATTATTCAGGTGAAAGCCTGGGATTATCCTTCATTATTGGATGCTTATGCAAGAGCTGAGCAATTTGCAAGAATGGAATCTGTTCCGGTTGTAGTTCATGTAATTGAAGTGACGCAGCCACAAGGTCACTCAACTTCAGGTTCTCATGAAAGATATAAGAACGAAGAACGTTTGTCTTGGGAATCACAGTTTGACGGATTATTGAAATTCAGAGAATGGATTTTAAATTATTCAATCGAAATTGAAGGGCAAGAAGAAATTATTGCAACTGTTGAAGAACTTGACTCAATCGATGATGAAGCTAAAAAAACGGTAAAAAACGGGCAAAAAAATGCCTGGGAAAATTACCAAAAGACGATTACTGAACTAGCTTTTTCAGTTTTACCTTTAGTTGAAAACCTGAAAGGACAAAATTCTGAAATTGAAACGTATATTAATCAATACAATAAATTAGTTTCGAAAGCGAAAAAAGATGTCTTCCATTTGGTAAGAAAATCTTTATTGGCAACAAGAGGAACCAACTCTGCAGAAAGAAATCAATTGATGCAGAAATACAACGAGATTTTTGAGGTTGAAAAAGACAATTATTCTTCTCATTTGTATTCTCAATCTCAGTGGAAAGCTGAAAACGTAAAAGAAATCAAACCAATTTACTCTGATGCTTCGGAAGATGTGGACGGAAGAGTAGTGGTAAGAAATAATTTCGATAAAATATTCGAAAAATATCCTCAAACTTTAGTCTTTGGTGAAGATGCCGGAAATATCGGTGACGTAAATCAAGGTCTTGAAGGAATGCAGGAAAAATACGGTGACGTACGTGTTGCTGATACAGGAATCCGTGAAGCGACAATTCTGGGCCAAGGTATCGGAATGGCGATGAGAGGTTTGAGACCAATCGCTGAAATCCAGTATTTAGACTATATTTTGTATTGTTTACAGGGAATGAGCGATGATTTGGCGACTGTTCAGTACAGAACAAAAGGTGGCCAAAAAGCTCCTTTAATTATCAGAACAAGAGGTCACAGATTGGAAGGAGTTTGGCATTCTGGCTCACCAATGGCGGGGATTTTGAACCTTTCAAAAGGTATTTTGGTATTGGTGCCGAGAAACTTAACCAAAGCTGCAGGATTCTACAACACAATGCTTCAAAGTGACGATCCAGCCGTAATTGTTGAATGTCTAAACGGATATAGATTAAAAGAAAAACAACCTGATAACTTAGGTGAATTTACTGTTCCTGTTGGAAAAATCGAGGTTACAAAAGAAGGTAAAGATGTTACTTTGGTAACTTATGGTTCGACTTGGAGAATTGTAATGGAAGCAGCAGAAGAACTTGAAAAATTAGGAATCTCTGCAGAAGTTATTGACGTACAGTCATTAATTCCTTTCGATTTAACTCATGAAATTTCTGAAAGTGTAAAGAGAACCAACAGATTGGTGGTAATCGACGAAGATGTACAAGGTGGAACCTCAGCGTTTATTCTACAACAGATTTTAGAGAAGCAAAAAGCATTCAGATTCCTAGATTCTGATCCGTTGACGATTGCAGCAAACGACCACAGACCAGCTTACGCAAGTGACGGTGATTATTTCTCTAAGCCATCTTCGGATGATATGGTTGAAAGAATTTTCGCAATGTTTAACGAAACAAATCCTCAGAAATATCCTGCGATATTTTAATTGGGATTTTAGATAAATTTTGAAACCGCTTTCTTTTTGAAAGCGGTTTTTTTGTTGAAATACTAAAATTTAATATATCTTTAAACTTAAAATAAACCATGACGAAGATAATTTTAATTTTGATTTGTGCAATTTGTTCTTTTACAGCTTTCAATTCTCAGAATATAAATTTAGATGAGTATGAAATCTACATTGGCGATACTTTAGTTGCTAAATCTGATTTTGTTAAATTTAGTAATACTCTTACAGAAGAACGTTCAAAAAGGATTCAATTCAAACCTATAAGTGATGGAGCTAAAAAAGCATATTTTTTTAATGGAAAACTATCTTCTAACGGTACAATTAAAAACCTAAAAGAAAACGGATTCTGGGAATATTGGCATTCAAACGGTAAAAAAGCTCGCGAAGGTGAATTTGTAGATGGAAAACCAAATGGAACACATAAATATTGGTATGAAAACGGAGATTTGAGAGCAATTGGGAACTGGAAAAATGGTGTTTATGATGGGAAATGGGAGATGTATCAACCAAATAAAGAGATAGTTATTCAAGTTTATAAAGACGGTAAATTAATTGAGTAAATAAATGTCTTTTTTAATTGAAAAATTATGAATTATGAAAATCACAAAACTCGTTGTCCTCTTTAATTATCAAAAAATATTACTTGGGTTTATCGTTTCGGTTCTCCTCTTTGGATTATCCTTTTGGATGAATTCAGCTCCAATTATTTTAATATTAAGAATTTTAAGCGGACTTATCATTTTAAATATTTTTGCATCACTTCTCGCCTCTTACATTTTGTATGACAATTCAGACCTATACGAATTAAACAATTTAAAAGGAATTGTAGATTGGAATAAAACTGAAAATGTTATTTTAGTTCACGCCAGTTTTGATCCTTTATCAAAAAGTTTGGAAGAAAAATATCCTAATCTAAATTTAACAGTTTGTGATATTTTCGGAAACCGTCACGAAATGGAAAAAGGAATTGAAACTTCAAAGAAAATATTTCCTCCGAATCCTAAAGAAATAAAAATTAAACCTCATCAATTGCCTTTTGAAGATCGTTCTCAAAATGTAATTCTTGCCATCACTGCACTTCACGAAATTTTAGATCACGACCAAAGAGTTTTATTCTTTAAAGAAGCTAAAAGAGTTTTAAAAGATGATGGTTTGATCGTTATTTCAGAACAATTCAGAAATTTTACCAACTTCGTTTTCTTCAATATCGGAGCCTTTCATTTTTTAAGCAAAAAGCAATGGAAAAAAGCAATTTCGGAAGCAGGTTTAGAGATTGCTGAGAATAAAAAAATTACGCCCTTTGCAAATATGTTGATTGTGAGAAAATAGGATCTTAGGAGCTATTAAATTATTTAAATTCAAAATAAATGAAAATTAGATTTTTCTATTTGTGTATTATACTAATTATTATAAGTTGTAAAGATAAAAGAAAAGAAGTTTTGCTAGCAGACAGAGAAGCTCCTTTAGGTTGGATATATTTGAAAATATATGATGATAAAAGTTTTGAATTTATTTCTCAAGGAATGATGAGAGATAAAGATGTTTACACGGGAAATTATGAATTAAAGAATGATACTCTTTATTTTAAATATAGCGATTCTATTCCAAAAGCAGGCTCAAAAGCTATCATTCAGAATGGTTATGTGAGTTATATTAATGGAAGTTATCCCGAAAGTGTTCAGATTAAACTTAATAAGCTACAGAAATATTAAACAACCGCCTTCTTCTTTTCCTTTTTTTCCAAAAGAGTCTTGCAGTCATTAGCTTTCTCAGGATCATAAACATGATATTTTGTTTCCCATTCTTCCAGTTGATATAAAATCGGCAAAAGCGCCAATCCTTTTTCTGTCAACGAATATTCTACTTTTGGCGGAAGTTCTTTAAACTCTTCACGAATGATCAATCCGTCAGTTTGCATTTCCCTTAGCTGATCGGTAAGAACTTTTCTTGAAATGACATTAATGCGCACAGCAAGTTCTCCAAAACGTAATTTTCGGTCTTTGATAACCAATACGATGATTGGTTTCCATTTGCTTCCCAATGCAGACATTGCTTTACCAAGAGGACAGCTGTATTCCATTAATTCACTCTTTTTCATAAGGAAATTTTTATTTTTTAAAAACTTTAGAGAATCAAAGATTCCATACGTTACTTTCAGGTTACTAATGTAAGTTACTGCGAAGTTACCACTATTTTTTCATTGAAAGATACAAAAACAAACTATTATTAGTTACTTTGTGTAACAATTATAAACAAACACTTTAAAAATGAGTACAGAATCATTATTTAAACCTTTTCAATACAAAAATTTAGAACTAAAAAATAGAATAGTAATGGCTCCGATGACGAGAGCACAATCTGATAACGGAGTTCCCACTCAGCAAATTGTAGATTACTATGCAAGAAGAGCGGCTTCGGAAGTAGGATTAATTCTTTCTGAAGGAACAGTAATCAACAGACCCGGATCAAAAAATATTCAGAATATCCCGGATTTTTATGGAACTGAAGCATTAAACGGCTGGAAAAATGTCATCGATGCAGTTCACCAAAATGGCGGAAAAATGGGACCTCAGATTTGGCATGTTGGTGATACCCGAAGTTCAGAAGATTATCCTTTAGTTGATATGGAAAAAGCTTCTACAATGACTTTGGAAGATATTCAGGATACGATTGCTCAGTTTGCGGCTTCTGCAAAATCGGCAAAAGATTTAGGATTTGATGTTTTAGAAATTCACGGTGCTCATGGTTATTTAATCGATCAGTTTTTCTGGGATGTAACCAATACCAGAACCGATGAATACGGTGGGAAAAATTTAAAAGAGAGAAGCAGATTTGCAGTAGATGTTGTAAAAGCAATGCGAGCTGCAGTAGGTGAAGATTTCACAATTATTATCCGTCTTTCTCAGTGGAAACAGCAGGATTATAAAAGCAGATTAGCAGTAAATCCTAATGAAATGGAAGATTGGTTATTGCCATTAAAAGAAGCCGGAGTTGATATTTTTCACTGTTCACAAAGACGTTTCTGGGAACCGGAATTTGAAAATTCCGATCTGAATTTTGCAGGTTGGGCAAAAAAAATAACAGGTCAACCAACAATTACTGTAGGTTCTGTAGGATTAAACGGTGATTTTATGTCTGCTTTTGCAGGAGAAGGTTCCGAAAAAGCAGATCTTAAAGAATTGGTAAGAAGACTTGATCGTGAGGATTTTGATCTTGTAGCAGTAGGACGTGCTTTGTTGAGCGATTATCAATGGGCAAAGAAAATAAAAGACGGCAGAGTAGAAGAGCTTACAGATTTTGCTGGTTCTAGTTTAGGAGTGCTATATTAAAAAACTACAGTGAATTGCAGGTTTGCTTCGTGGTCAATTTATTATTTAAACTTTTTTCTACGATTACCTGAGAAGTAAAATGGGCAGTTCACTTTTATTTTATACATAATTTTACCTATAATTTTTTTAATTTTTAGAGGAACCGTTTTCAATTTTTTTGAAAGCGGTTTTTTATTTGGTGGATTTAATTAATAAATGCAACTTGTCTTGATTATTGAATTTCTTTTAAACGCTACGAACGAAGGTGTTTTTTCTCGTATCCTGTACATTTTTGTTCGCAAAGGCACTTCGTTCAGTGAAAACTTCCCTTTCTTTGATGAGTGAGATGCCTTTGCGAACGAAGAATATTTTCAATTATTTCAAAATCTTCGTTTGCGGAATTTGCGTTTAAAATATTACTAAAAAACCGCCCGAAAAAATTCAGACGGTCTATTAACAAGTTTAAATATCTAAAATTGTCACCTAGTAGACAATACTGATTTCTTACAAACCAATGTTTTTGCTTGGTTTCAATTGCTTTTTAATGTTTTTAGGAATTGCATTTTTGTGAACCAAAATAGCAGTAGATTTATACTCCACATAAGGTTTTGTTACATACAAATATCCTTCAAAATCATTGGTTACACCCCAAGAATTTTTCACCATATAATATTCTTTACCAGACTGATCCTTTGCCAAACCAACGATGTGCATTCCGTGGTCATCGGTTGTAGAAAGATTATTTAAAGCTTTCTGGCGCATATCTTCAGTAATGTTTTTATCTTTTTTAGGCTGAGTGAATAGATCTTTTTTTACTTCCGGAGTAATTTGATCAAGATCTACATCAGGAACGTAAGCAACTCCATTTTTGTATGAAAAATAAGGCTCAGAAACGTCTGTTGCCCAACCTACAGAATATCCTTTGCTTACTGCATTGTCGATAATCGCAGTCAGTTCATTCATCGGAATATTCCAGTCAGAATCATGGCTCCAGTTATCAGGAATCGGAACTACAAATTTTTGGTAATAAGGATAATCTTTGTATGAAGACAATTCAACATAATCTTCAGGATTAATTCCTACCACTTCTTTAGCAAAAGTTTTCGGCGTATAATTTTTTCCTTCATAGGTAAAGTTTGCAGGCACTTTTCCTAAATATTCATCCAAAATAGCATCTACAGAATCCATCCAGTTATCTGAAAGTTTTCCTTTTGAAGAAGCTTCAACTAAGCTGTCTAAAACCGGCTTTAGTTTGCCTTGCATTTCTTTAAAATTATTTAAAGACTGTCCGGCTTTCAAACCTGTGTAAGCTTCCTGTGGAACTGCTCCGTATTTTTTGTACATATTCACAACATCGTGAAGCTCACCTCCATCTCCCCAACTGATTGCTCCACTGTTTAGCACGTATAATTTTGCTTTATCGTGATAAGAATTTCTTGCGGTAAAGATTTCAGCCAAATCAACCGGCTTTTTGCCCATCCTCTGCATTTCAGACTCAAGGAAAGAGTTTCCTGAATAGCTCCAGCAAGTTCCTGATGAACCTTGGTTTTTTACCGAAGTTGCACCCACATCTTTTAACGTGGTAAATTGGAAATTGGCATTTTGAGACTGATTGTTTTTCAACTTGTTGATCAGGTCATCCTGAGCAAACATCATACTTCCTGCGCATAAAACAAAAAGTAATGACGCAAATCTTTTGTTTTTCATAAGTAACGATCTATTTATTTTTAAAGGTGATTTTAAAATTGGATTCGATCAAAATTTTTCCTCTTAATCAAACGCAATTTTATCAGCTTTAAAATGATATTCTAATAGTCTGCAATGTTAAGGATATGTTACAAGATTTTATGTTAAAAAAGGGTTAAAATTGAGTGGGAGGGTTTTAGGGAATTAGAGTTGGGTTGTTTTAGCGTTTTAGAGGGAGTTATTAGTTTTAACTTAAGATTTATACATATTAATGATATACGAGTTTCAGTCTATCAACTAAAAACTATCAGCAACTTTCCTTATTTTTAAAAAAAGTTTACAATGTTTCCAACCTGCCCGAAGTTTCCTGCATCTATAAGAGTATAAAGCCTGACTATGGAAAAAGAATTACTGATAGAATGCCAACGGAACGACCGCAATGCACAGCGGAAAGTTTACGAAAAAATGGCGGGCAAACTGTATGCGGTTTGCAAACGCTATCTGAAAAACGATGAAGACATACAAGAAGTATTGGCCGATACTTTTTATAAGATCTTTACGAAACTTAATCAACTGCAAAACCATGATATTTTTGAAGCCTGGGCTAAAAAAATTGCGGTGAATGAATGTTTGCAAAAACTCAGAAGTATGAAATCGCTCCATATTTCATTAGACGATCAGTTTGTAGAATCTCCGGATACTTTAGCTGATACAGTTTCTTTTGAAAAAGATATTTTGAAGCTTTTGAATTTTCTTCCTGAAGGTTGCAGGGCAATTTTCAATCTTTTTGCCATTGAAGGCTATCCGCATAAAGAGATTGCAACCATGCTTTCAATTAGCGAAGGAACCTCAAAATCTCAGCTGAATTTTGCGCGGAAAAAACTTCAAGAACTTTTGGTAAATCATAACATTTAAACTTTTACACAATGGAAAATAATCACGATATAGATAAAAAATTCAATGAGGCTTCTCAATCTTTTGAAGAACCAGCTACTTTTCCGGGTTTTGATAAAGTTTGGGCTAAAGTTGAAGAAAAATTAGATAAAAAAGAAGATAAGAAAAGAATCGTTCCAATTTGGTTTCCTTATGGAATTGCTGCAAGTTTGATTATTGGTTTAGGAGCATTTTATTTCATCAATAAAAATGATGTTTCTGAAATTAATAAACCTGCAATTGTTCAAAATTCAGTTTCTTCTAAATTAAATTCAGATGTTCAGACGGTTGATAGTACGGCGAAATCTAATATTGAAAAAGAGATTGATGGATTAAAGGAAAATCATAATCAGAAAATATTAGCTTATGAAGATGCTAAAATCTTTCATGATAATCAAGAATTCGAAAAAGGTTTTATTCCAAAAGAAAATTCAATCATAAGCAGAAATGAGAGTAATGGAATTGTTCCAATAAAAATCAATAATGAAGTTCCACAAGTTTCTGTTGATAGTGGTTACAAAGAAAAAAATATTGAGGAAGTAGTTGTCTTAGGCTATAATAAGACCCAAACAATTCCAAGAAGTTCTTCTTCAACTACCGTAAATTCACAAAAAGTTAAAAATCGTGCAAACCAAAGCTTTTTAAATTCGTTACAGGGAGAGGCTCCTGGTTTAGCAATTAATTCAGCTTCTGGTACGCCAGGTTCGTCAAAAATCAATTATAATAATATTAGAAATGAATTCAAACAAAATAATAATATTTCACAAACTTTAATTGGAACAGTTTCAGGTCTTCAAATAATGACAGGACAAGGAGCTCCAGGCTCAGCTAATCAAATTCTAATTAGGGGAATGAGTACTTTAAATGCAAGCTCAAATCCTTTATACGTAATTAATGGAAAAATTTCCGATAGTAAATCTTTTAGCACTTTAAACCCAAATAAAATTGAAAGTGTTTCAGTTTTAAAAGATGCAGCTGCCACGTCAATCTACGGAAGCAGAGCTTCAAACGGAGTTATTATCATTAAAACTAAAAAACTTTCGAGAAAAGAACGAAAAGCTTTTGAAAAACTACAGAAAGTTCAAGATAGTATTAATCTATCGAAACAGGTTCAACAAAGAAATAATGAAGAATACGATGCTTTTGTAGAAAATCCTTTTGAATTGACGAAAAATCAGTCGGTCTCTACGTTTTCAATTGATGTTGATAAAGCAGCATATTCCAACATTCGCAGAATGATTAATAATGGAGAATATGTGAATAAAAATGCGGTGAGAATCGAAGAAATGATTAATTATTTTAAATACGATTATCCGCAACCAAAAAATAATCAACCGTTTTCAATTAATACAGAATACAATGATTCCCCTTGGAATAAACAACATAAATTACTAAAAATAGGGTTACAGGGAAAGGAAATTCCAACAGATAAACTTCCCAATTCAAATTTTGTGTTTCTGATCGATGTTTCAGGCTCGATGAATGAACCGAATAAATTACCATTGTTGAAATCTTCTTTTAAAGTACTTTTGGATCAATTAAGACCAACCGATAAAGTAGGAATTGTGGTGTATGCAGGAAGCGCCGGAATGGTTTTAACACCAACTTCAGCCAAAGAAAAAAACAAAATTATTGAAGCTTTAGATAAACTTCAGGAGGGTGGAAGTACGGCAGGCGGACAAGGAATTGAATTGGCGTATAAGTTGGCTCAGGAAAATTTCATCAAAAATGGAAATAACCGTGTCATCATTGCAACAGACGGAGATTTTAATGTGGGAGCTTCTTCAACAGGCGATCTTCAGACTTTGGTAGAAGAAAAAAGAAAATCTGGCGTTTTCCTTACGTGTTTAGGTTTCGGAATGGGAAATTTCAAAGATAACCGCATGGAAACTTTAGCCAATAAGGGAAATGGAAATTACGCGTACATCGATAATCTTCAGGAAGCCAATAAGTTTTTAGGAAAAGAATTTGCCGGAAACATGTATGCCATTGCTAAAGATGTGAAAATTCAGATCGAGTTTAATCCGAAATACGTAAAGTCTTACCGCTTGATTGGTTACGAAAACCGAAAACTAAAGAACGAAGATTTTACCAACGATAAAATTGACGCAGGAGAATTGGGAAGCGGTCACACCGTAACGGCTTTATACGAAGTCATTCCTGCCGATGTGAATTCTGAATTTTTACCAAAAGAAAATGATCTAAAATATACTAAAAATACAAATGATGAAAATTTTAATAATGAATTGGCAACGGTAAAATTCAGATACAAAAAACCTGATGGTGATCAAAGTTCTGAAATTGTTCAGGTTGTTAAAAATAACAATCAATCTTTTTCATCTTCAAGCGATGACTTCAAATTTGCTTCTTCAGTTGCTTGGTTTGGCTTGGTTTTAAGAAATTCTAATTTAATTAAAAATAAAGATTTAAAAGATATTGAAAGCCTTGCTAAAAAAGGAAGAGGAAAAGATGATGAAGGTTACAGAGCGGAGTTTGTGAGATTGGTGGAAACGTACAAATCGACACAAAAATAAATTTTCAAAAAAAGAAATTTCTTCGGAGATTTCTTTTTTTTCTCTATTTTTAGAAATATTATCAAAGATGAAAAAACTTTATCTGTTATTGCCTGTTTTTGCGGTGCAGTTTGTCTTTGCGCAGGATTCTCAGCGGTACAACAGTCGCTTTAGAAGCATTATCAGATTTTTTTGCTAAAAATGAAAAGTTATTTGGAATTGATAAACCCACAATTAAAATTAATAATGTTGAAGTTCTGGTTAGCAATAGTTTCGCATCTGCTTTCAAAAAAGGTGAAAACGATTTGAGTGTTGAATATTTATGTGATGAAGGTTTGCCTTACAAATTAGATTATCAATACTACACTTTAGAAGCTCCAAAAAGTGAAAATATTCCTGTGACTTTAGAAACAAAGTTAAAATCTGAAACTTCAAAAGTAGGAGAAACCAACAGAATGACGGTGACAGTGAAAAATAAAATCAACGGACAATTACCGATGACCACTGCGAAAATCGGAATTCCTGCAGGATTGACTTTACAAAATGCTCTGTTGAAAGATTTAATTGATAAGAAACAGATTTCTTACTATGAAATTTTCGATAACTATTTGGTGTTGTATTGGGAGCACTTTGATGCTAATGAAACAAAAACAATTAATCTAGATTTAAAAGTAGAATTTGCAGGTGAATATACCGGAAAAGCAAGTAATGTTTATCTTTACTATATGCCGCAGTCTAAGTCTTGGAATGAAGGAATAAAGGCTAGAATTGAACCTTAATAAAATTAGATTGTAAATATTTGTAATAAATCATTTAAATTGTAAAATAAAAACCACACAATATGAAAAAAATTAGTTTAATAATCGTAGCAATAGCAATATTGACAAGTTGCCAAAAGAAAAAGGAGGAAGATGCTTATGCAGCTTCAATGGATATGATAATGGAATCACCTGTAATGGCCAAAGAAGTGAAAATTGAAAATCCGCCAAATGAAACGGAAAATAACGAGGAAATTGACACAAGTGATGAAGAATATGCTTCTCTGATAGAAAATCCTTTTGAGCTTACAAAAAATCAGCCTGTTTCTACATTTTCTATTGATGTAGACAATGCTTCTTATTCCAACATAAGAAGAATGATTAATGAAGGACAAACTGTAGATAAAAACGCAGTGAGAATTGAAGAAATGGTGAATTATTTTAAATATGACTATCCGCAGCCTCAGAATAATCATCCGTTTTCAATTAATACAGAATACAGTGATTCACCATGGAATCCTAAACATAAATTATTAAAAATAGGACTTCAGGGTAAAAGTGTTTCGATGAATAATTTGCCTCCTTCTAATATTGTTTTCCTGATTGATACTTCAGGCTCAATGGATCAAGATAACAAATTACCATTGCTGAAAGAGTCTCTGAAAGTACTTTTAAATCAACTGAGACCCAAAGATAAAGTAGGAATTGTAGTATATGCAGGAAGTGCGGGCGTAATTTTACCTTCAACTTCTGCTTCTGAAAAAGGTGAAATTCTTGAAGCTTTTGATCAACTTACTGCGGGTGGAAGTACAGCGGGTGGAGAAGGTATTGAATTAGCCTATAAACTGGCAAAAGAAAATTTCATTAAAGGAGGAAACAACAGAGTGGTTTTGGCAACAGACGGTGATTTCAATGTAGGAACATCTTCCGTGGCAAATCTTGAAACTTTAATTGAAGAAAAAAGGAAAACAGGAATTTTCCTGACATGTTTAGGGTACGGAATGGGCAATTATAAGGATGATAAAATGGAAACCTTAGCAGACAAAGGAAATGGAAATTACGCCTATATTGATAATCTACAGGAAGCCAATAAGTTTTTAGGAAAAGAATTTGCCGGAAACATTTATACGATTGCAAAAGATGTGAAAGTTCAGATTGAGTTTAATCCAAAATATGTACAATCTTACCGTCTAATTGGTTACGAAAACAGAAAACTCAGAAATGAAGATTTTACCGATGATAGAGTAGATGCAGGAGAATTAGGAAGTGGTCATACGGTAACTGCTTTGTATGAAATCATTCCTACAGATACTCGTTCTGAGTTTTTACCAAAAGAAACTCAACTGAAATATTCGTCGAATAATGCATCAAAAGGTTTTGGAGATGACTTGGCTACCGTGAAATTTAGATATAAAAAGCCTGACGGAGATAAAAGTATAGAATTTATTCAGGAAATAAAAAATTCAAATTCAGGAATAGAATCGGCAAGTCCAGATTTTAAATTTGCAACATCTGTAGCATGGTTCGGGTTGGTATTAAGAGATTCAAAACTGATTAAAAATAAAAATTTATCTGCAGTTGAAAATTTGGCAAAAGAAGGTAAAAATAGAGATTCAGACGGTTATCGTTCCGAATTTATTAAACTTCTTCAGAGTTATAAAGCGACGCAAAAATAAGTCTAAAACAGACATTTTTATGATGTCTGTTTTTATTTAAATTAAACTTTCAAAAATTATTGAAAATTCAAAAAATATTATTATATTTGTAATAGAAATTAGAAAAAATAAAGAAATGCAACTTTCAGAAGCCAAAGAAAAATACATTCAAACTTGGGGAACCTTTGCAACCAATTGGGGAATCAATCGTACAATGGCGCAGGTGCATGCTTTACTTTTGGCAACTGGAAAACCGCTTTCAACGGATGAAGTAATGGAGCAGCTCGAAATTTCAAGAGGAAATGCCAATATGAATCTTCGCGCTTTGATAGATTGGGGAATTATAAAAAAAGAATTTATTAAAGGCGACCGAAAAGAGTATTTCGTAGCCGAAAAAGATGTTTGGTATTTGTTTAAGCAAATTACAAAAGAAAGAAGAAAACGCGAAATTGAACCTGTTATAACTTTTTTGGAAGAACTGAAAAACATTGAAGATAAAGACTCTGAAGAAGCTCAAGAATTTATAAAACTAATGAGCGATTTCAGCTCTGTGACAGGCAAAATTAATAATATAATGGATCTCGCCATAAAAAGCGACGATCATTGGTTAGTCGGAAAGATTACCAATTTATTAAAATAGAAAGGACTTCAAAATCCTTTTTTATTTCAAATTAACTTTCAATAATTACTGAAAATATAATATTTATAAGATGTATAATATTGTTTCATATCTGTTATTTCTGGGAATAAGCTCTTATATCACTATAGATGTGGGAAGAAGATGCTTTAATTCAGGGAAAATATATTTGGAATATCTCATCAAAGACAAAGATTTTTGCTTAACAGTCAACAGAATTCTACTCGCAAGTTATTATCTAGTGAACCTCGGTTATATCGCAATCAATCTCGGCTTTTGGAACAAAATTTCAAGTATAGAAGAACTTTTAACCAACGTTTCCACTCGCATTGGGATCATTGTTTTAATCCTTTGTGCATTACATTTTACCAATATTATGACACTGTATATTTTAAGAAAAAAATTAACAATAAAATAAAACTATTATGACTGCAACTATTCTTACCCAAACTTACAATTTTTCGGCGTACATGATTTATTTACCAATCGTTATTACATTAACTGTACTTGTTTCTCAATTTTTGTTTAAAAATTCAAAAACATTTATGATTGATATTTTTCATCAGAAAGAAGACATCGCGATGGCAACCAACTCATTGTTTAAAATCGGATTTTATCTTTTAAACATTGGTTTTGCACTCTGTATTATCGAGTTTTTCCAAATCGATACTGTTGAAAGATTAGTCGTTGCATTAAGCAAAAAGATTGGTGGATTTTCAATTTATCTTGGCGTGATGATGCTTCTGAATTTACTTTTATTTCTAAAAGGTCGTAAACATGCAATGAACAAAGACAAAATCAAACAGGAAGAAATTGTAAAGTCTTAAACTTTTAAATTAACTATTATGAAAAATATAATCATTCATTTAGTCCTGATTTTTTACTTCGGAGGAAAAACGAAAAGACTTAACTTTTAAAATTTATTGCCATGAAAGCTTCTAATGTTTATGCATTTGCATTAAAGAAATCACCCTCCTACAATATCTTGGATTATTTTCAGATTAGCGACTTTGACAATAATTATTTGGTTAAATTTATAAAAAACATAAAAATGAATCTCCTAGAACTCACAAAAAAAGTAGAATGGAAAGACCTTAAAAAGCTTTCCGTAAAAGAAATGTTGATAGAAAATAATATCTCTTTGCCATGGCTTTTTATATCTCTATTCTTAGCTTACAAAGGATATTACTGGGCGGCGCTTCCGTTCTCTGGATTCTATTTTTTAACAGCATTGAGACAAGTTCACAACGGTTTTCACAATTCTTTAGGAACAGGAAAATTTCTCACCTGGCTTTCGATGTATCTCAACAGTATTTCAATGATGGGCATCGATTCATGCGGTGAAATTTAATCACATCAGGCATCATAAATATTGTCTTTCAGAAGAAGATTACGAAGGGAAATCGGCTTCAATGAAATGGTATGAAGCTATTTTATACGGACCGAAACACTTGTTTCTTATTCATTGGATGACTTTTAAATTAGCCAATAAAAATTACAAAAAGAATATGTTTTTAGAACTCATTTCAATTGCTGTTTTTGTTTTTATTGCTTTTTATTTTCAGTTTGATTTTTTAATATATCACATTTTAATCATGTTTTTTGGTGAACTTTTAATGTCATTTTTTGCAGTTTGGACCGTTCATCACGACACCCATGAAAACCCAAACATCGCAAGAACACAACGTGGATTTTGGAAAAATAAATTAACGTTCAGTATGTTTTATCATATGGAACATCATCTTTTTCCTGCAGTTCCCACTATAAAATTACCAGAATTGGCAGAAAGAATCGATAAAGTTTTACCGGAACTAAATAAGAAGCAAACATTTTAAAAGTTATAAAATAAAGTCCCAAAGGGACGGCCTACCAAAGGATAGGATGAAATCCTATCAACCCTCAATCCTCAACCCTCAACCCTCAAAATATGTCTAAAATAATTCTAAACACAACCATTCAAGCGGATATTCATAAAGTTTTCGATTTGGCTAGAGATATTGATTTGCACCAAAAATCAACTTCAAAAACCAATGAAAAAGCAATTGAAGGAAGAATTTCAGGTTTAATTGAATTGAACGAAACCGTTACCTGGAGAGCAAAGCATCTCGGATTTTATCAAACTCATCAATCAAAAATTATAGAGATGGAAAAGCCCTATCGGTTTACTGATGTCATGTTAAAAGGAAGATTTAAATCATTTAGACATCAACATCTATTTAAAAAAGAAGATCAAAACACAATCATGACAGATATTTTGGAGTTTGAATCACCCTTTGGAATTATCGGTCAATTGTTCAATTATTTTTTTCTGAAAAATTATATGAAAAATTTTTTATTAGAAAGAAATAAGATGATTAAAAATACAGCAGAGAATAATAGAATAAACAGTTAAGATAAGAGCTGTCATGCTGAGCTTGTCGAAGCATATTAAATGTAGAGACTATTAACAAACAACAACCAAAAGTCATGAAATTTCTAAAAGCAGAATGGCGAAAACTAGCCATCATCAACTACGAAATTAATCCTGAAATATTATTAAAATATCTTCCAAAAGGGACTGAACTAGATTTTTATAAAGGAAAATGCTATGTCAGTTTGGTTGGATTCATGTTTTTGAATACCAAATTGTTGGGACTTCCTATTCCTTTTCATCGAAATTTTGAAGAAGTGAATTTAAGATTTTACGTTAAGAAAAAAGAAGGAAATCAATGGAAAAGAGGAGTTGTTTTCATCAAAGAAATTGTTCCTAAATATGCATTGAGTATGGTTGCCAATTCGGTGTATAAAGAGAATTATAAGACTTTGAAAATGAAAAACAAGATGGAATATACCGACAATGATTTGATTGTGACCTATTCTTGGAAAGATATAGATTGGTATTCTATGCAGATTACGGCCGAAAGTAAATCTCAAACGATGGAAGATGATTCTGAATTTGAGTTTATCACAGAACATTATTGGGGTTTTACGAAAAAAGAGGATAAAACTTCAGAATATGAAGTCTGTCATCCGAAATGGGAGTGGTATATGGTGAAAATCATCAGCTTGAAATTGATTTTAAACAGGTTTACGGAAAAGATTTTGAATGTTTAAATCATCAGAAACCAATCTCTGTAATGCTTGCAGAAGGTTCTGAAATTGAAGTGAGAACGAAGAAATATTTGGTGCAAAAGTAAAAAGAGCCAAGTAAAAAGTAAGTTGTAAATTTTTAAAACAGTTAGTTTTAGAAATGTCATGCTGAGCGAAGTCGAAGCATCTCACACAAAACCATCAACAAGCAACCAACAACTAAAATAAGCTCCAATGAAAATAATAATCGCTGCCGGAACCGGTTTCCTCGGAAAAAATCTCGAAAAATATTTTACCGAAAAAGGAAATCAAGTGTATATCTTAACGAGAAATCCGAAACGTAAAAACGAATTTTTATGGAATGCAGAGACTTTAGGAGAATGGCAAAATCTTCTCGAAGACTCTGATGTCTTGATTAATCTCGCAGGAAAATCTGTCGATTGCAGATATACAGAGAAAAACAAAAGAGAAATTTACGACTCAAGAATTAACAGTACAAAAGTCCTTCAACAAGCAGTTGACAATTGTATCAACAAACCTAAGATTTGGTTAAATGCAAGTTCAGCAACAATCTACGTTCATTCCGAAAAGCATTTAAATACAGAAGAAAACGGAATTATTGGTGACGATTTTTCAATGTATATTTGTAAAAGTTGGGAAAAGGAATTTTTTAAAACTAAAAATCCAGACACCAGAAAAGTTGCGTTAAGAACATCAATAGTTTTAGGACATAACGGCGGTGCTTTTACCAAACTGAGAATGATCACCAAACTGGGCTTGGGCGGTAAACAGGGAAGAGGAAACCAGAATGTGAGCTGGATTCATATTGATGATTTTTGCCGAGCTGTTGAATGGATTATTGAGAATGCAAACATTTCCGAAGAAATTAATGTAACTGCTCCAAATCCTTTGAACAATGAAGAGTTTATGCGAAAATTAAGAAAAGAAATGAAAATTCCATTTGGTTTAAACGCTCAGGTCTGGCAATTGGAAATCGCCTCGATCATCTTAGGAACTGAAACCGAATTGCTTCTCAAAAGCCGCAACGTTTATCCCGAAATACTGATTCAAAACGGGTTTCAGTTTTTGTATCCTACAGTCGAAAAAGCGTTTGAGAATTTACTTTAGGGTCATACTGCAAATTTTAAAATTGCTTTTAATTTTAATTAATCATATTCCAATTAATTTAAAAACATCGCCGTTTTTATTCAAAGTCAATTTACATATTGTCCAAACAGTGGTGTTTGTATTCAAAATCAATGTACATTAAGTTCAAACAGGTGTGTTTGCATTCAAAATCAATATACATTAAGTTCAAACAAGGTTATTTGTACTTAAAATCATTTTACATATTGTCCAAACAGTGGTGTTTGTATTCAAAATCAATATACATTAAGTTCAAACAAGGTTATTTGTACTTAAAATCATTTTACATTAAGTCCAAATAATGGTGTTTGTATTTAAAATCAATTTTGCGTTAAGTCCAAACCGGGTTATTTGTATTCTCGCACAAAACTATTTTAATCAAAACAAGATTGTCAGTAGTGAAACGCAAATCTGTTTGAATGAAAACACACCTGTTTACAGTCTCACAAAAAATATCAGATTTTCAATCCTATGTACTCTAAATATTCTCCATAAATTAAACATAAAACTAATGTGACTCGTGTGTAAAAAACTTTTGTGCCTTTTGTGGTAAAACTTTACGGTTAAATATTAATTTAGCAAAAAACTAAACTTGATGTTCACCAAACAACAAACGAAAACTCTTTTTCTCTCGTCCTTACTATTATCCACTACTTTTTTTTCACAGGCTCACAACGTTTCAGAAGGTTATCAAAAACCGACAGATCCATTGGTTATTCAAAATCTTGAAAACTGGCAGGATCTAAAATTTGGGCTTTTCATGCATTGGGGAACGTACAGTCAATGGGGAATTGTCGAAAGCTGGAGCTTATGTCCGGAAGATGAATCGTGGACGCAGCGTAAACCCGAACATGGAAAGTCTTACAATGAATATGTAAAAAACTACGAAAATCTTCAGACAACTTTCAATCCCACTCAATTTAATCCACAAAAATGGGCAGATGCTACGAAAAAAGCAGGAATGAAATATGTAGTTTTCACAACAAAACATCACGACGGTTTTGCGATGTTCGATACACAGCAGTCTGATTATAAAATTACTTCTTCAAAAACTCCTTTTTCCAAAAATCCAAAAGCAGATGTAACGAAAGAAATCTTCAATACATTCCGAAAAGATGGCTTCAAAATAGGAGCTTATTTCTCAAAACCCGATTGGCATTCTGATGATTATTGGTGGTCATATTTCCCGCCAAAAGATCGAAATGTAAATTATGATCCGAAAAAATATCCTGAAAAATGGAACAGTTTCAAGAATTTCACCTTTAATCAATTAAATGAAATTACTTCAAACTACGGTAAAGTAGATATTCTTTGGTTAGACGGAGGCTGGGTTCGCCCGTTTCATACGATCGATCCAAATGTTGAATGGCAACGAACAATCAAGGTGGAGCAGGATATTGATATGGACAAAATCGGATCGATGGCTCGTAAAAATCAACCTGGAATTATCATTGTAGATCGTACGGTTCCAGGAAAATGGGAGAATTATGTGACTCCCGAACAAGCCGTTCCTGAACACGCGCTTTCGATTCCTTGGGAGAGTTGTATCACGATGGGAGATTCGTTTTCGTATGTTCCGAATGACAATTATAAATCGTCTCAAAAGATTATTGAAACATTAGTTAAAATTATTTCAAGAGGCGGGAATTACCTGATGAATATTGCTCCCGGACCAAACGGAGATTACGATCCAATTGTTTATGACAGATTAAATGAAATTTCTACTTGGATGAATGACAATCAATCAGCGGTTTTTGCAACGAGAGCTGTGGCGCCTTATCACGATGGAAATTTTTATTATACACAAAGCAAAGATGGAAAAACAGTGAATATTTTTCATCTGGATGAAAAAGAAAACTATGAATCTCCATCAATAGTAAGCTTTGTACTTCCTGAAAATTTTAAACCAAAATCTTTGAAAGTTTTAGGTCTAAAAAATAAAATTCATTGGAAAAAAACAGGAAATTCAATTGAACTCATCTTACCAAAAGAAAGAACTCAATTAAAATATTCAACCGTAATTCAAATAACGCAATAGTTGAATTTGTAATTAAAATGACTTAGGAAATCGGAGCGTTAAGAAAATAAAGTCTGTGAACGTTAAGAAAATTCTACTGTTTGAGCACGTCACAAATATTGAACTGAAGAACTAATATTTGATTCGTGCGAGTTTTAGAATTTTTAGAGAACAGATTTTATTTTTAGCGGAGAGTTCCAAGTCTTGAACTTTTGGTTCTTTTGTTTCAAGACAAAAGAACAATAATTAAATCAAATTATTTATGCGCTTTAAATTTCGTTTTAAAATTATAGCAATTTCATTATTGAGTTCTGTATTCATTTCAGCACAAAAACCTTTATATAAAGACCCAAAACAACCTGTTGAAGCCAGAATTCAGGATTTGCTGAAACGTATGACTCCGGAAGAAAAATTCTGGCAGTGCTTCATGATTCCCGGAGATTTAGACAATGTTCCGAAAGGTCAATATGCCCACGGAATATTCGGTTTACAGGTAAGTGCAGGAAATCAAGGTGGTGGAGTTGCCGGACAATTGTTAAAATATAATGCCAATGAAGATGCTGAAAGATTAGCTAAAAAGATAAATGCGATTCAGAAATATTTTGTTGAAGAATCACGGCTGGGAATTCCGATTATTCCTTTTGATGAGGCTTTACACGGATTGATGCGTGAAGGTGCAACTGCTTTTCCACAGGCGATCGGTTTATCGGCAACCTTCAATCCTGAGTTGATGAAAGAAGTTTCAACAGCGATTGCAAAAGAATCGAAATTGAGAGGAATCCGTCAGATTTTAACTCCGGTTGTAAACTTGGCGAGTGATGTTCGATGGGGAAGAACAGAGGAAACGTATGGTGAAGATCCGTTTCTGACTTCCGTGATGGGCGTGAATTTTGTGAGTTCTTTCGAAAATCAGAACATTATCACAACTCCGAAGCATTTTTTAGCAAATGTTGGTGAAGGCGGAAGAGATTCATATCCAATTCATTGGAGCAAGAGATATTTGGAAGAAACGCATTTGGTTCCTTTTCAAAAAGCCTTTACACAAGGGAAAAGCCGTTCGGTGATGACTTCTTATAATTTGTTGGATGGTCGACCTTCGACAGCAAATAATTGGTTATTAACCGAAAAATTAAAAAAAGAATGGAATTTCAAAGGTTTTGTGATCAGTGATGCAAGTGCAGTGGGTGGAGCAAATGTTTTACATTTTACGGCAAAAGATTATGATGATGCTTCTGCACAGGCAATCAATGCTGGTCTTGACGTGATTTTTCAAACAGAATATCAACATTATAAATTGTTTATTCCGCCGTTTTTGGATGGAAGAATTTCAAAGGAAAGAATTGATGATGCGGTTTCCCGAGTTTTACGGGCGAAATTTGAATTGGGTTTGTTTGAAAATCCTTACGTTTCAAATAAAGACATTGAAGAATTAAAGAAAATCAATCATAAACCTTTAGCGGAAAAAACAGCCATTGAATCTTTTGTTTTGCTTCAAAATAATAATCAAACGCTTCCGATTTCTGGAAATGTGAAAAAGATTTTAATAGTAGGAACAGATGCGGTTGATGCTAGATTAGGAGGTTATTCCGGGCCGGGAAATAAGAAGGTAAGTATTTTGGATGGAATTAAAAATTTCGTTAAAAATAAAAATATTGAAATTACTTATTCAAAAGGAATCGACTGGAATTTGAAAGATTTCGTAACCGTACCAGCTGAGTTTTTATCTTTCGAAAATCAAAAGGGTTTAAAAGGAAATTATTTTTCCAATTCAGATTTAAAAGGAAATCCCGCTTTTGAAAAACAGGACGAACAATTAAATTTCAAATGGACTTTATATTCTCCTGATCCTGAAAAACTACAACCGGATAATTACAGCGTTCGTTGGACAGGAAAATTGGAAGCTCCAAATTCCGGAAAATATCAATTGGGTTTAAGAGGAAATGATGGCTTCAGATTATATGTAAATGGAAAGCTATTGATCGACAATTGGGAAAAGTTGACTTATTCAACCAAAACTGTTGATGTAGATTTTTTGAAAGGTCAAAAATCTGATATTGTTGTTGAGTTTCATGAAAATAGAGGCGAAGCAAACATTGAATTGATCTGGAATTATGGTTTAAATGATTACCAAAAAGATTTTAATGATGCTTTAAAATTGGCTCAAAATGCAGATTATATAATAGTTACTGCCGGAATTCATGAAGGTGAATTTCAGGATCGTTCATCATTAAGCTTACCCGGAAATCAGGAACAATTTATTCAGGAAGTTTCAAAATTAAATAAACCTACAACAGTTGTTTTGTTGGGCGGTTCTGCAATAAAAACTACCGATTGGAAAGATAAAGTCGGAGCAATTTTAGACGTTTGGTATCCCGGAGAAGAAGGTGGAAATGCCATTGCAAAAGTTCTTTTTGGAGCTGAAAATCCGTCGGGGAAATTACCTATTACATTTCCGATTGAGGAAGGTCAGTTGCCTTTGGTTTATAATCATCATCCGACAGGAAGAGGAAATGATTATTATGATTTGAGTGGTGAGCCGTTGTATCCGTTTGGTTTTGGTTTAAGTTATACTAATTTTGAAATTTCTGATTTACAATTAAATAAAACAAAATATTCTGAAAAAGATAAGATTGTCGCCAAAGTAAATGTAAAAAACACAGGTGCAAAAGCAGGAAGTGAAGTCGTTCAGCTGTATATAAAAGATCTGCTGGCTTCAGTTTCAAGACCGATTATTGAACTGAAAGGATTTAAAAAAGTATTTTTAAAACCTGAAGAATCAAAACAGATTACCATTGAAGTTCCTGTGAAAGAATTGCAGTTTTTAGATTCAAAAATGAACTGGATTGTAGAAAAAGGAACGTACAGAATTATGATTGGAAATTCGTCAAAAAATCTCCCGTTAAAACAGAATATCGAGGTGGAATAATGTTTTAGATTAAATCCGGATGATTATACGTAATAAGTGATGATAAGATATTTAAAATTCTTTTGTTTGACTTTGTGTTAAATTAAAAAGAGTAAAATATTAATGATATTCACAGATTCAATTTCTAAAATGTGCAACCGTTTTCTTTTAGGGAACGGTTTTTGCAATTTTTTAAACAAAATATTTCTAACACATCACATCATTTATTTTATGAAAAAATATCTTCTCCCGGCAGTTGCTCTGCTTTTTTTCAGTTGCAAGGAAAATAAAAATAATACTTCGGAAACAGAAGTTGTTACCAAAACAGATACTTTAAAATTACCACCACCAGACGAGAAAGCTGCCAAAAACAAATTCAGCAATGTCCTTGGCTGGCCTGCAGGAAAATCCCCGACAGCTCCTGAAGGATTTACGGTTACCCGTTTTGCGGAAAATATAAAAAGCCCAAGAAATATGATTCAGGCTGCAAACGGTGATATTTTTGTGGTGCTTTCAAATTCTGAACGTACAAAAACCGAAAAGATAAAAAATGACATCAGCGGAAAAAGTGATGCTGAAGTCGGAGGTAAATCTGCCAATAGAATTATTCTGTACAGAGATGCCAACAAAGACGGCATTGCGGAATCATCTTCTGTTTTTCTTGATAATCTGAATCAGCCCTACGGAATGTTGATTATTAAAGATCAATTTTATGTGGCAAATACCGATGGACTTTGGGTTTACCCGTATAAAGAAGGCGACATGAAAATTACAAAACCCGGAAAGAAAATAGTGAATCTTCCAGCGGGTGGTTACAATAATCACTGGACGAGAAATTTAATTGCCAATAAAGATCAGTCGAAAATCTATATTTCTGTAGGTTCCGGAAGTAATGTCGGCGAAAACGGAATGGAAAATGAAGTGAGAAGAGCCAATATTCTGGAAGTGAATCCTGACGGAAGTGGCGAGAAAATCTATGCAGCAGGTCTTCGAAATCCTGTCGGAATGAGCTGGAATCCTTCAACAGGAGAATTATGGACGGTGGTGAACGAAAGAGATGAATTGGGAGACGAATTGGTTCCGGATTATTTAACAAGCGTTAAACAAAATAAATTTTACGGTTGGCCGTACGCTTATTTCGGGAAAAATGAAGACCCAAGAAGAAAGGGAGAAAAACCAGATCTTGTAGCAAAAACAATTGTTCCTGATGTTCCTTTGGGATCGCATACGGCATCTTTAGGTTTGTCTTTTTATACAGGAAATCAGTTTCCTGAGAAATATAAAAACGGAGCTTTCATCGGGCAACATGGTTCGTGGAACCGTTCTTCACTCGTTGGGTATCAGGTTGCATTTGTTCCTTTTAATAATGGAAAAGCGGCGGGATCTTACCAACCATTTCTTACCGGATTTATCGCCAATGAAGAAAAAGGAGATGTTTACGGAAGACCTGTAGGCGTCCTGCAAATTGCTGACGGCTCACTGTTGGTTGCTGACGATGTAAGCGGAATTGTCTGGAGAGTTGCGTACAATAAAAAGTAAAGCTGAATCTCAATTTTCATTTTGAAATAATTTAGATGAAATTTTGTGGTATGAAATATGCAAGATTCAATGTGTAACCAATTGAAATTATTAAATTTTAATTATTAAAGTTAAACATCATGAAAAAGTTATTAATATCAACGGTTTTATTAGTAGGATTATCAGTAAGTGCTTATGGTCAGCAACGTCCGCCAGCGCCACCTCATCCGTCAAAAGCTCAGTTGGCAAACAGTAAAGCAAGCGAACTTGATAAACGATACAGGGCAGAAAAGAAAATGATTCTGAATCATCCGGTTGCCACAAAAAAAATGAAAAACGATCAGCTGAAAGCTTTAAATATAAGATATCAGAACGAAAAAAAATTGCTTAGAAGCGCAAGGTAACCCAAGGAAGATTTATTACTGAAATATTCCTTAAAAAAATAAAAGAGAATGCAGATTGCGTTCTCTTTTTTAGTTTAAAATTAAATCAGTAAACTTTTTGTAATGCATTCTCAGATGAATTTGCTGAAACGCAAAACATCCAATATTTTTCCTTAAATTCGCATAAAAATTTTAAGCTAATGAATTACGATATTATTGTCATCGGAAGTGGTCCCGGTGGATATGTTACTGCAATCAGAGCGGCACAATTGGGTTTTAAAACTGCAATTATTGAGAAAGAAAATTTAGGAGGAATCTGCCTTAACTGGGGATGTATTCCGACTAAAGCTTTGTTGAAGTCTGCTCAGGTTTTTCATTATATTAATCATGCAGAAGATTACGGATTAAATAAAGTGGAAGCTAGTTTTGAGTTTCCAAACGTAATCCAGAGAAGCCGTGGTGTAGCCTCTAAAATGAGCAAAGGAATTGAGTTCTTGATGAAAAAGAACAAAATCGATGTTATTTTGGGAACTGCAAAAGTGCAAAAAGGTAAAAAAGTTTCTGTAACAGATAAAGACGGTAAAGTGACTGAATATTCCGGAACAAACATCATCATCGCAACAGGAGCTCGTTCTAGAGAATTGCCAAACTTACCACAAGACGGTAAAAAAGTAATCGGATACAGACAGGCATTGTCTCTTCCTGAGCAGCCAAAATCTATGATTGTTGTAGGTTCTGGAGCAATCGGAGTAGAGTTTGCTGACTTCTATAACACAATGGGTACGAAAGTAACTGTTGTAGAATTTTTACCAAACATCGTACCTGTAGAAGATGAAGAAATCTCAAAACACTTAGAGAAATCTCTTAAGAAATCAGGTATTGAAATCATGACAAATGCTTCTGTAGAAAGCGTTGATACAAGCGGAAACGGTGTGAAAGCAACGGTGAAAACTGCAAACGGAAACGTAACTCTTGAAGCTGATATTTTACTTTCTGCTGTTGGTATCGCCGCAAACATCGAGAACATTGGTCTTGAAGAAGTGGGAATTCAGACAGATAAAGGTAGAGTTTTGGTAAACGAATGGTACGAAACTTCAGTTCCTGGTTATTACGCAATCGGAGATATCATCCCTACTCAGGCTTTAGCACACGTTGCTTCTGCTGAAGGTATTACTTGTGTTGAAAAAATCAAAGGAATGCACGTTGAGAAAATCGACTACGGCAATATCCCTGGATGTACGTACTGTCACCCGGAAGTTGCTTCTGTTGGTCTTACCGAAAAGCAGGCTAAAGAAAAAGGTTACGAAATTAAAGTTGGTAAATTTCCTCTTTCTGCAAGTGGAAAAGCAACTGCAAACGGAAATACAGACGGTTTCATCAAAGTAATTTTTGATGCCAAATATGGCGAATGGTTAGGTTGTCACATGATTGGTGAAGGCGTAACAGATATGGTTGCTGAAGCGGTTGTAGCAAGAAAACTTGAAACGACTGGTCATGAAATCATCAAATCAATTCACCCGCACCCAACAGTTTCTGAAGCAATTATGGAAGCTGCTGCTGCTGCTTATGGAGAAGTGATTCACATTTAATTTAAGTATAATTTATTATATATCTAAAGCTCAGATTCTGTCTGGGCTTTTTTTTACACTATAATTATGAAAACAAAATTTATTTTATTATTTTCTTTATTATCGGCATTCTTATTCTCTCAAAAAAAGGACGATAAAAATTTTTTCCCTGTAGAATATATTTTAAAAAATAGTCAGGATACGATAAAAGCTAAAGTTAGAAACGTAGGTAAATTCAGTAATAAGAAGTATTACTTTGCTACCATTATGTTTAAAATGAAAATGAGAGATTCTGATGGAAATGAGAGCTGGGTGCAGCCAGATGATATTAAATATATCAAAATTACTGATGAGAACAATCTAAAACATGAATATTTTGCTTCATCTGAAAGACTTCCGAAAGAGCAGGGATTAATCGAAGTTTTATACGAAGGGAAAAATATAAACTGGTATAAAGATTATCACAATCCAACGTTGGCTATGCAGCTGCAAATCAAAGGTTATATTACAGATAATAATAAAAATATTCTTTACTGGGGCTTCTTTGATGATTTGAAACGTAAGTTTAAGATTATATTTAAAGATTACCCGGATTTGCAACTGAGATTAAAGTCTGCGAATACGGAAGAAGATTTTGTAAAGCTTTTGCGTTTATACGATGCTAAACAATAATTAAAACACTATATAGATTTTAATAAATATTTAAGGAAAATAGCTATTGAGATTAGAACGTCTTTTCTTACATTTATTCTATGAACTTTGAAAAAACAGGGTTGGTATTATCAGGCGGTGGTACCAAAGGTATTGCCCATGCGGGAGTACTAAAATTCTTGAATGAGCAGAATATCGATGTAGATATTCTCGCTTGCTGCAGTGCCGGTTCTATCGTGGGATGTCTTTATGCAATCGGAAAAAAACCTGAGGAAATTTTAGATTTCTTTCAGTCGGTTTATTTTTTTAACTGGAAACATTTTACTTTTAACCAGCCGGGTCTTGTGTCGTCTGTGATTTTTAATACATATCTGAAACCTATTTTCAGGGATATGAAGATTGGAGATCTTGATAAGGAAGTGAAAATTGTTGCCACCGAATTGGTTGGCGGAACAGAGAAAATTTTTGATGAAGATTTTTTAGTTACCGATGCCATCATTGCGTCGTGCTCGATTCCGGGCATTACAACGCCTTATATTTTAGGGGAAGAAATGTTCTGCGATGGAGGTGTTTTAAATAATTTTCCTGCAGATATTATCCGTGCAGATTGCGATAAACTGATTGGTGTGTTTGTCTCGCCGCCTCATGATATTAAAATTAATGATTT
>Ga0308169_10000343_pt1 | contig 76739 bp, 98 predicted proteins | sample PhyBR1_2_FD_202139 | JGI IMG/M metagenome (GOLD analysis project Ga0308169, IMG submission 202139) | Phyllosphere microbial communities from UC Gill Tract Community Farm, Albany, California, United States - DLSLSB.R1 | ecosystem: Host-associated > Plants > Phyllosphere > Unclassified | place...
GAAGATGAGGACTTACGGTAGAGCTTCCGAGGGAGGTGAATACTTCTAATTCGTCCCCCGTATCTGTCCACTCCCTAGTTGCTACGTATCTCCTCGTTCCTCCTTTGTTCGTGCTTTACGCAACGTCAGTACCCTTTATCAGTACGGACGCGAGTGCGCTTCGAATAAGCGAGAGATTCAACGATTCGTCGAATACTTGCAAAACTCAAGCGCGAAGCATCTTCGGCTCAGCACCGACTCGTCGGCTAGTCTCGCGATCTGACCGTGCGACACGACTGGCTCTAACCTAGTCGAGAGCGTCGCAACGAATGGAAAGCGCGATCTGAGCTCTTTGCAAGTTCTCTTTGTGTACCTCTGTCTGGGAGCGCGATCATCTCCATGTTGAACGCATTACATTGTACTAGCATCTGTATCCGATACAGCGATAAGAAAAGAACAGCGGAAGAGAGTGTAAGAGAAGAGAGTGTCTGTAATGAATGAACTGGATCCCCGAGTGAAGCGAATCAATCGACTTCGACTAAGCTCCTTCGCAACCGCCGTATCCTCTCTTCCATTTGATCAAGAACCTTTCCAACCTCTGCCACTTCTTCCTTCCAAGCTCTACTGTCTCTATTCGATCCCGTGATAGTCTCTGTTGCTGGCGGCAATGCTGGAGGATCGTTCTTGACTTGCTGTTTGAAGTAGTCTTGCAGGACGTCTCGAACCGCACTCGCTACTTCGTCGGGAGTTCGAGTATCGAGTTCTCCTCTTGGCGAAGTGCCTCCTCCATTCGTATTCCTCAGTCTTCCTCGTTCGCTCGGACTGAGACTTGCCTCCTTGCCTCGACCCGAAGTGAGAGTCCAGAGATTGCTGAGTACGAGAACGAGGAGGACGAATCCGAAAGCGAGGGTTTTCAGGCTTTGCTCCGAGATGACTTCGACGATAGGTTCCAAACTTTCGAGTAAAGGTGTTGCCCAAGTTCGATTTCGATCGTCTTTCGAAGTTGATCCAGCGAGAGATCCGGAATCGTCGCCATCCTCGTCATCTACAGTACCGTTGGCGGCGCGAGATGAAGCATCTTCGTCTTCTGCATCCTCCGAATGACCTTCTTCGATGAATTCGTTGCGATGAGTCGTGATGTAGGACCTCATCGCTTTCTCGAGATCGTTGTGATACGTCTTCTGTCCATCGATACACGATTTCTCGATGATACCTGTCGGATCACGAAAACACGTCAAGTTCATCGCTCAGGTCGATCGATGAGAGAGAGGTAATAACTAACCCTTGATGAAACTGCTCTTGCTCCACTCGACTCCCGTCGTTACTATCACCCGACAACTGTTCCCCTTCGCCCATGTCATACTCGTTCTTGTCTTGACCGCGAACGCACTACCACTCGGGACATCTGGAGTTCTCGTTGTCGTGACGACGCATACGAAATCGTCAAAGTCGACATGGGCAGACTCGTCGGTGATCATACATTTAGTCTGTCTCGGACCGATCGAGCCGTTGAGAGGTTTGATGTAGGAGAAAGAGCGAGCGAGTAGATTCGAACCAGTCGATTGAGGCGCCCAATCTCCAATTTGCAAGTCTGTTGAGGGATCTCTTCAAAGTCAGCAACCCGAGTACACGCGCAGTCAAGAGAAAGTGAGGCTGACCTAGTAGTTTCTGATTCTCAGTCCAGAAATCCTTCATGAAACCACTCGTAAACATCAAGTTGTAGATCTTTTCCGGTGCCGAGGGAAAGATCGTATCCATACAGACTTCCTTGAGGTTCTTGAGCGTCGGACAGGTATCTTTCGTGACGGGATGAGCGTGTCGCTTTCCTCCTCCATTTGGCGAACCGGGTCTCGCAGAGTTGTTCCCACTCCCTCCTCCTCCTCCTCCTCCTGCGCTACCATTCGAAGGTTCTGACGCTTCAGCGATGACTTTAGAGCCTCCAGCATTGCTTGATTCGCCAGTTCCACCTCGCGGTCTCCTGAATCCTCTCAAACGTTTCCTCACTCCTCTTCCTTCTCTTCCTCCATCCCGACTATCCTTCTCGACACCACTCGTCATTCCGGTATCTTCTCCTACTCCATTCGACGGTCCTCCCTCGTCCTCGGATCCAGAAGGTGAATGATCAGGCAAACCAGCGGATGTTGGCACAACGGGATGAACCATTCGCCAAATGTTGCCGATCAAGTCGTAGGTTGTGTCTCGAGAAAGGAATGAAGCAAAGGTATGCTGTCGTAGGTCGAACGAGTCGAAAGTGGGTGATATTGGGGGAGGAGTAAGGAGAATCAGAGGATTGGGCGAAATGGGCAGAAGTTGGTCCAAGTTGATCATGTTTGGCGAAGGACAGGGAGTGAGTCCAGAGGGATCGATAGATAGAGGGAAGGAAAAAGAATCAGGTGGAAGTAAGAGCGAGGGGATGAAGCGTGAGGGAAGTTGCGGAAGAAACGAGGAGTCAGCTTTCGTCCTTCTTTTGCTCGAACCGTCCTCATAGGCTCAAGCACCTCCGCTTGTGTCGAAGTCTCGCACCGTCCTCGGATCCAGAGCGGGTGCAAAAGAGGAGAATTGACTTACCCTTGCATGCATCGTCGAGATTTGAATAGCATTCGGAATCACATAGGCAGTCATTCGTTTCTCGATGGAACAGACTTCGGCGAAAGGAATTGTGAGCTATGAAATGTCCTGACATTGTTAGCGTGGATCGAGCGAAATATGAGTAAGAAGCGAGATCATGCTTACAGAGGTAACCCAGCCGAAAATGTTGGCGTTGAACGAAAGGTGATGCTCGGAGATGTATAGTCGACCTTGAATGAGGATCTCTCGTTGGAGCGCGCATCCGTAATCTAGACCAAGGTTTAGTTGATCAGTCGAGAGTTCGAAAAGAGAAGACGAAGCAAGTTAACTGACCTTCGATCAGGTAGTCATCATCAGAGATATTCTTGAACAGCGCATGAAAGTCTGCGTTTCGTTTACTACTCGCGACTGCATAACCCGTCCCAAGTTGACTGACAACATCGTCGAAATCGCCCAATTGATCCATCGACAAGAAACCTTGATCGTTCAAATTCATCATGCTCGTACTCGCTTGTGACGACAGTACCGGAGAGTTGTAGACTTCGGAATCTCGTCTCGAATCGGGGGGTGAGATTGGGGCGTTACTGTCGATTGATTCACGAGAACGAACGGGAGTGACTCCATTGTGAACTGATGAAGCGGTCGATCTTCTCCCCGAGGTGTTGCCTTGACTCTCTGACGAATAGGTGGTTGCGTTGAGACTTGGTGATGTCGGAGGAGCATTCGTATCGACCGTCGAGTTCGAAGGAGCGTGACTCGAACCTCTCGCTAGTCCGAGAGGGTGTCGGAGTTGAGAGCTAGGACTCGCTAGAGCTACACCACTCAGCGCGATAGCTCCAGCAATTCCGCTTGAACCTCCCGAAGATTTCGTGTTTCTCCTTGATCGAGTCGGTGAAACTGTTGGAGGATGTAGAGAATGGGAATCGGGACGAGTTTGGGTCTGGGCATTGAAGGAGGGAGATCGAGAAGCTGGTCGACTGACGGAGCGGGAATGTGGTCGTGAGTGAGAAGGGGGTGAAGTCGGGACAGAGGAAGATTGGGAGTGAGCTCCGAGATAGTCGTTCGATGGGAACGATTGGCCGGTGGGTGAGTTGATTTGAGCTAGTGCGTCGAGCCCGGACTTTGTAGGTAGAATGGTCGAAACTGAAGAAGTTTGGGAACGAGGAACGGGAGAACGAGAAGAATGTTGTTGAATCGCTTCGGAAGTGGTATGGGCGCGAGGACGGGACATGGGAATGGAAGAGTGGAGTGCAGAGATAGTAGAAGGATTTGCCATAGGAGCTTTCGAGTTGGAATCCGCGGTATTCGAATTCGAGGAAGATGTCAGGACAGTTCCATCTGCGAGTCGAAGTTCGACAGGTTTCCCCGGCATCGGAGTCGCGAGTCCTTCCTCGTCCATGACCATCGAGTTTAGTTGCTTCGATTCCGATTCCGTCATGAGTTCGGGAGCTTGAACGACGAGAGTGAGAGGTGCCGAACCATCTTGAGGGGTGAGATGGTCTAGTGTCAAGCTTCCCTGTCCGACTCTCGATCCATGTCCGATCCCTGATCCTGCATAAGAGCCCTGTCCCATCTCGTTACCCATATCCATCCCGTTGACAGAACCGTAAGATGAGGTTCGACTCATTGAGGGAGCGTAGTGTTTCGTCCGAGTCGGAGACAGAGTTCGATTCGAATGTACGGATTGTTTCGATGGAGTGTTGTTCGTAGATGTAGAGGTCCTCCTAGAAGCAGTCGGACTCGGTGGATCATCGTGGTTGACTGTTGGACGATCCGATTCTGGAGGTTGTGAACTCGATGCTGTACGCCGTTTCAAGCGCGACAACATGGCGAGTACGAGTCTCTAGAGCTCTTGTCTGTGCTGGAGAGAGAAGTCGAGGTTGTGTGAAAGTGAGGAGGGAGAGAACAAGAGCGTCAATTTTGAGTGATTCATCGTTCAACAGCGAGGTACTTTTCTCCTCTGCCGCTGCAAATTCGGTTGCTACTGTACGATATGTTCGACTGGCTCGGAGCGAGGCAGTTTGCTTGAGATTGGACTTTTCCTCATTTCTTTCGCAACTTTTCGCAACTTCGCAAGTCAGTACTTTCTGATCAGCCGCGAGCCAGAAAGTGCTAGAGCAGGTGTCACACTCCAGCTTGGTGATCAGGATTCTGTTCCCGACACTTGAATTAGTCTCCCCTGGAACAGAATGCAGCTCTCGAAAAGACGGACGACGACAACGAGAAGTTTTGGCTGGTAACGACAATGAGTTCGACATTGCGTCTATACCAACACTATTTTCTGCACCTCCCTCCGTCATTCTCCTACGTCCTCCTCTCCAACTTTGGCCAGATGCAAAACTCTTCCAAACTCCGAAAACTCGCTTAAGCCTTGTTGGCGTAGTAAGCCTTCTTCTTCTCCTCGACGCGCTCGCGACGTTGCTGGAGACTGAGCTTCTTGGGATGCGTCTTCTTGGAGGCCTCCTTCCACTTGGCGAGGTCAGCCTTGTCGGTCTTGGTGTACGAAGGGTCTTCACGGATCTTCTCGTGAGCCTCTCGGTACATGTCCTCGATGTCCTCCGACGAGATATCGTCAGCGAGCCACCTTGAGAAGTGCTGATGTGCGTAGAAGAGGGCGAGAGTCAGCTACGAGTCCTCGAATGAAGCGAATAGCGGCAACAAATCGAAACTTACCTTGCGGAAACGTTCCTCATCTTCTTCTTCGAGCGACTCCATGAACTCGGCAACGTGTCCACCGTAGATGTAACGCTGTTTACGTGAAGTGAAGAGGTAAGAAGAGGGGAGAGGAGGGCAGGGAGAAGGGAGTGACAATGAGAAGAGTCATCAGCTTGACGGTTCGGGTTGGACTGAAGAGGATGAATTGACTGACTTGAAGAGTCTCAGCATCGAGTTCCTTGGCTTCAGGATCGAAACCGGGGAATCGTCCCTCGGAGTGAGGGATGAAGATACCTCCATCGGAAGCACCCTTCATGGCACCGAAAACACGGGCACCAGTCGAGGTACGGGCGAGTCCGACATCGAGGAAGCACTTGAAGGGTCGGGGTTCACCTTCGATGGGCTCGACGAGTTCGAGTTCTCCCGAGGGTTCGGCGAATCCTTCGTACTTGTCAGCGAGGCCGAGCTTGGTAAGGGCACGACGAGCGCAGAGAAGTCCGGTAGCGTAGCAAGCGGCCCAGTTGGTGAGACCGTGCTTGATACCGTAACGGGGGAGTTCGTGAGAGTAGGCCGCGGTGAGAACAACGTCACCTTGGAGCTTGGCCGAAACGATCTATATGACGAACGAGTACGGTGAGTGTCGATCGTAGTGACAGTGCGAGAGAAGTGAGAGCTCACCTGGCAGACTACGTCCTTGTTGGTAATGCGAACGACAAGACGGTACTTGGGCGAGGCGTACTTGTTCTTGGCTTGAACGACGAGACGCTTACGAGCGTAGTAGTCGGTCTTACCTTCGCGACGACGACGGTACTTAACCTGTTTCATTCGAAAGTCAAGAAGAGAAGAGTTAGTGTTTTGTTTTTGATCTCGAATCGTCAAGAACGATGCTTTACCTGGTAACGGGAGAAGTAAGCATCGTTCTTGACGACCTTGATGAACGGCATCTTGTAGTAGTCTACAAGAGCCGTTCAACAGAGGGTCACAAGTGATGGATCGAATGAGATGGGAGTTGAGAGTTTTCGAAGCGGTGGTGATGGGCGGGAGTGAGTGAAAGCGGCGAAAATGGAGGGATGAGTAGCGAAGGAGTGAGAGATGAATAAGCGGGTGTGGCAGGTCGATAGGTGAGGGCGAATGGGGAAAATTTGGAGAAGATAGTTGCGAATGGAGAGGGGACGATTTTGTCGGAGGAAATCGTCGGAATCGAGGGGGGCAAAGAGGGAGGGAGTAGTTGAATGTAGAACGAATGGATCAAAAGTCGAAAAGCGATAGTTTGTCCCGTAGAATATTGAGAAAAGTGGGAGGAAGCAGGGAGCGGAACGAAGGGAATCAGTACACCTCGCTCGTGAGACTTGGAGACTCTTACGAAGCTGCCAGATCTCTGAAACACCCTCGCAGCTTGTCCTATCCATCCCCTGCTACTCTGAGAGGCCTACTGAACTCGCATCTGACTTTTTTCCACCTCTTCCAAACTCGCTCTTTTCCTTCCAGATCGGACCGCTGGAAGGCCGTATAGACTGCTAGAAGCTACCTGAGCGTTCTACCGAGCGAATAAACCTACAAGGGACGAAGGGGGATTGGCGCCAGACGGGGGAAAAAGAGAGAAAGCACGTCTCAGCTCCGAGGCACTTGTCAAAAATTCCGATTTTCCCCAACTTTTTCACAGCGCATCTGTCCTACAGTACAGAAAGCTGGTATATTAGGAAAGAATGGCATGGGCGAGCCTAGTCGAGACTCGTTGAAGGGAAAAATACGAAATTGGCGAGGCAAGTTCAGTCGAAGCAACGGTCGATCTGCAGCTAGCAGCACGCCCTCTCTCGCTCACGGTAAGGCGAGCCATGGAAGCTGACCGGTGAATGCGGAAGCAGAAGGCTAAGGGGATGCCGCCGTGCGAGAAATGGAAGAAAAAGCGAAGAATGGTTTCGAACCTCGTTTCCTCTCAGTGCGCCGCAGATTCTCCTCTGAGCCCTCTTCTCCTCCATTCATACGTTCCAGCACGACCACAAACTCGAACGAAGACCCCAGATGGTCTCGCCTGTGCAATCAAACTTCCCTCGACACTCGAAATTCTGGATGTGTATAGATGATTGCAAGGGTACGTAGAACAGTCGGAAAGCTTGGGGGTCGGTACAGTCTCTAGAAAGGCTTGTCGGAATCTGGGGTCTTGCTAAACAAGACAAAGCGAACGGAAGGGTAGGGAATCAATATCGTTCTCTCGCGAAATCAACGAAAACGGGAGCTCACTCTTCGAAGACGGACTTGACTGTGAAAGGGAGCGGACGAGAGAATGTCAGCCATCGAATTCTGGTCTGAATGATCATCAGGCGGAACGAGAAGATAGGGAGAGACACTCCAATGATCAAGGGAAATACTCACGACCAAGTCGGTAGAATACTGTCGCAACACGTAGAACGGGTCAGCACACCATCCACAAGAGATAAAGTAGCGCATGGCATACCATCTTGACGGAAGAGAGGGACTGTTGTACAATATCCCAAAAAGTTAGTGGGAAATGATCAAGTGAGAAGGAAGGAAGGCGGGCTCACTTCCACCACCGAATACAAAGAGAGCACCGAGACCAGCAGCACCCCACATGGCCAAGTTGGGTGCCAACCTCATGGTGAACTGAGGAGTGATTCCAGCGACTGAAGGTGCCGAGCGAACTTTGGGAGCGAATCGAGGACTGTGAAAGAGAGGATTGCACTCAGTACGGGGTATCTAGCGATTGACTGAGTAGCTCCTCGACTCACGCAGACATGTTTGGAGAGTTGGAAGATGTGGTCGAGGGACAGGGAGCGAATCGGGATGAACCACAACTTCTCTCTTTCTTACACTTCACTTGCTAGCTCCGAGACAGGCTCCACTACACACTCTACATCTCTCCAGACTAGGCCTACAGAACGAGTCCTCATCCGCCACGAAACGATGTCCCCTCGCTCTTCTCCCGTTCCCTCAACTTCAGCCTCTCCACCGCCACTTCCTCCCGCAGGAAGCTCTTCAAAGACGAAGAAGCGAGCAACAACATCAACCTCTACGCTGAAGAAGCCGACGAAACGAGCTAGATTGACAGTAGGAGACGACGAAACGACCCAAGTTTCGAATCTCGACGAACACAAACTCCCTTTCGCCGATGGATCAGTCTTCTACATGAAAGATTTCGTAGACCGCGAACTGGCTCAAGCGTGGCACGACGAACTACTCGAGATTGATGGATGTACGTTGCTGCTTCTCGTCTTCAGCAGCGATTTCTAGAACCGAAAATTGATTTGGAAGTGTCGATTCTGCTGTTTAGGGTATCAACCAACGCTCAAGATGTACGGGAAAGAGATCACACAGTCTCGAAAGATAGCTGGTGAGTTTCTCAATGCTCTCTCACGTCCCTTGATCTCTCACGAGCCTCAACTGAACGAGGAAGCTCTTTCACAGCTTTCGCTACCGACCCAAACCTCACAGTGAAATACTCCGGAGCGCTCGTCGATGTGAAGTATGATTATCCACCTTTACTACGAAAGATTCAAGATCTAGTTGAAGCGAAACTTGGGCTCAAGTTCAACCACTGTATGATGAATTCGTACGGGAATGGACAGTACGCTCTTCGACTCTTACTCGGCACTCAGTACAATCACTGATCCTTGAGTGCCGTCTCGCATCAGGGTGTACATAGGGAACCATCGAGATAATCGAGAGAACCGGTTCGTCTCCGGCTTCTCTCCGTTTTCATTCGTTCCTCCTCCTGACCCTCCCTGCATCGACTACAGCGTGATAGCTTCCCTCTCCCTCGGAGCTCCTCGTACGTTCATAATGGAGCACGACAAACCTCCTTCCTCCGCTCCAGCTTCTTCAAAGAAACCCGTCAAGTCAAAGGTGAAAACGAAAACTCCAGAACCTTCAATAGAAACGGAGGAGAAGCTAGACGAGGATGGGTTGCTGTATTACAAGAAGTGGACGTTGGAGAATGGATCGTTGGTCGTTATGCAAGGTCAGACACAGCAGCACTGGAAACATCAGATCCCGAAAGAGGCGAAGGTGAAGGATTCGAGAATTAGCTTGACATTTCGACAATTAGTCTTTTGATTGGAATGTAACGAAGTGTTTCGTAGTGAATGATATGTGAATGATGTGTGAATGATGTGTGATCTCGAGAGAGGAGTGCGAACGAGTTCAAGTTGAAACAGATTCGAAAGGTTACTCTTGTTCTCTCACATCACTCCTGCTCCCGACTCGACTCGCTTAGTGTACCTCATTCAAGCTGGCGACACTCTACACCAGCAGATGAGCTGTCCAGACGAGCTCTCTGAGCAAGGGACGCTTGATCTTCAAGCAGCAATCGCTGCTTCCCTCAATCCCAGCATGCCCTCCACCTCAGCCAAGGCATTCGCATCTACTTCCGCTCAAACCCTAGATGATCAACCAATCAAGCGAGTCAAACAGGAGGAGAAGGGAAAGAGAGGGAACCAAGTGGGGAGGGAAATCGAGTTCAACCCTCTCAAGTTGAAGAAGGACGCGTTGGCTTGGTTGATGATGGAGAAACGAGGAGCTTATGAAGTGCTGTCGAAAGCGCTGTACAGTTATGCGTTGGGTAAAGGTCCGCCGAGTTTGGAAGGGAAACCTCCTGAAGTTGTGAGATGGGGTAAGCTCTCTGCTCTAGTACTGCTTCGAGCAGCTACTGACATGGACGAGTGATGCTCAGACGAAGGATTGAAGCTGTACGAACGAGGAGCGTTGAGAATGACTCGAACTCAAGGTCGTCGCGAACCGAAGCAACCGAATTGTATCAGTCTGGAGGATCTCGTCAAGCCTGAATCGATGTTGGGAATGTACTCGAACACGTTCCTGCTCGAATGGGATTTCATCGCTCCTCTACTTCCCATTCTCAAACATCATCATGCGAAACGACCTGTTCCTGTTCGTCTACCTCTCTCTCTCTCTCTTCCTCTCGACGTCAACTAACGTTCGAGTGCGATATAGATCCTTCTCGGTCAACCCATCTTGTATGACCCTTTCCTCTGGCTCGCTTGTCGTCAAGTTGGAATAGACCTCGAGAATCGTTCATCCCTCACCGCTTCCGAATGCCAAATTATCGCCCCGATCCTCACCAAGATCTATCAAGCAGTACTAGGAAGGAACGTTCTCACGATTCATCCGAAGTGTCAAGGTTGTAGTCATACGAAACTCTTCGTCGTTCGTTATCCCGGTTATTTGATGGTTGTGATCACTTCGGCGAATACGATGGTATTGGATATGGAACTATGCGACAACGTGAGTCTGACTTCTCTTGCTCAGCCTGCGCGAGTACAGGGATTGATCCCGTTCGACGTCGAGAGCAGCTGTGGTACATCCAAACCTTTCCCGAATTATCTCCCGACAAGCTCTCTTCGAAGAAACGACGACCTTCGGAATTCCGACAGATCCTCCAACAACACATGAACGAGCTCGAGTGTCCTCAAGAATTCATCTCCATCCTTGACGATTACGATTTCTCTCTCGCATCCGAAATCAAACTCGTCGTCTCTCAACCCGGTGTCGTTTCCCCCTCCGAGTTCCACTTGAGATCGATCGGGAGGATGGGGAGTGTAGCGAGGGAATGGATCAGTAGGAAGGAAAGGGATCAAGTCAAGTTTGAAGTTTGTTGTGCTTCGCTTGGAGCGCTCAAAGGGGAATGGATGGAATCGTTGGATTGGTTGTTGAGGGGAAAAGATCCGGAGAAGTTAAAGATTAGGGCAAGGGAGGAGGAGGAGGAAGTAAAAGAAGAGGACAGGAACCGGAGAGGGAAAGGAAAAGGGAAAGAAGTGGAGAAGAAGAAGAAGAGGAAAAGGTCGAGAGGAGACTCGGACGATGACGACGATGAGGGAGATTGGAAGATCGTCTACTCACCGAAATCGTACGTCGAAGTATGCACCGACGAAGTCAAGCGCACAGCAGTCAACATGTCTTCCTACTGGAAAACGTGCAACTGGACCGACGTTCCTCCCGAAACTCGCAAACTCTTCTACACGTATCACTCGAAGGAACCTGGACGTCTCTTCCATCAGAAAACGATTCTCTGGCTCTCTTCGACCGCACCCCGTTCGACTCCTCCTCATCTCCTCTACCTCGGCTCTCACAACTTCTCTAGCGCTGCATGGGGTACTCCAGCTTTCTACTCATGCAAGTCGAAGAAGAAGGGAATCAAGACGGAGGGCGTCAACAATTACGAGATGGGTATCATGATCAGGGGAGAGAAGATTGAGGAAATGTTGGACAAGGGCTCGAAATGGGACGAAATCGTTACCTGGGAGAGACCTGTTGAGCGGTTCGAGGAGGACGATATACCTTGGGTATCGGAGAGTTGGGTCAAGAAGGTGAAGGAATCATCGGAGATTCAGGATGGTTCGAAATGAGCTTTACGTTGTTGCTCTCTTCTCTCGTTAGTCTACTGTTCTACTCTTTACCTGTCGTTTGTCATTACTTTGCAAGTCTTTTACTCGATCGTTACCTTTCCCCGCTCTGCTGTGCAGTCTCTCCTTCGCGAAGCGCGAGATTCCGCGGAGGACATGACAGACTTGTTCATCGCTCACACGCCTCTTTCTCCCTCTCCTCTACCTATCTACCTTACGCCCAGTATGGAGAACGCTCAAGGCAAGACCAGCACTAGCGCAGAGGAGCATCACGCAGTCGAGGATTATTCTCGCGCGATCTCAGACTTACGCAAACACACCATGCGATTCCGGCAAACAGTTTTTCAGACTCGGGATTACGGGATGCACTCCATACTCTCTACACACGTCGAATGGATGATCTACCTCTGTGATGGACTTCGCGAATCGAAGAAATACATTAGCGAACATGATTTGACGAGTGTCCTAGTCCGAACACAAATTCTTCGTACTTGGGCTGCCTACCTCGAGCGAGGAGAAGTGGATAGACTGGTGAGCCATTCTCTATCCATTGTATCCCTCGCGTGAATGCTAACCAACGCAATTTGTCTGTAGCCGACGTGGTATGATTTGCACGGGTTTCTCGGGGCTTTCGCTCGCGAGCTCTACTCCCGCTTTGACTTCTACGAATGGGTCCTTCGAGGACTCAGAGGTCGATGGATCAGCGCACATGATGGCGATGCGAATTCGAGTCCGGCAGAATGGATTATGAACGACGATGGGCGAGGGAGTGGCAGATGCTGGCAGATGCCTCAAGAGTTATGGGAATCCGACTCGGTCAAGTTCGAAACGAGGGTAGCAATTTTGATGAGGCTCAAGTGTCCGACCATCGTCAATCGAAACTTGATTTCTCGAGATCATACTCCACGTACTGACGCCCCATCGATGTCAACGCAGGAGGAGCCAGTCCTCGAGTTCGATGCTCTTGAGCGAGATATTATCAGAGGGGTTGAAGCGACTGGGGAAACGGTGGTGAGCGTCCCTGATTTGTTTTGCAGCAGAAACCCAAGCGAGAGTCTGATTCGACATTGAACAGACGGTACCATCCGCAGAGCACAGAGCTTCCAGGACCTCTTCAAGTAGATCTCGCAGTCTATCTCTCGGAGCCGAACGTTCGGAGCACTCGCAAGCAAGCCTCTCGCACCGAGGTCCTTTGAGCTATCGTCAAGCTTTGATCTACGAGCGATAGATAGCTGTATATTATTTCCAATCTCTGAGTAGCCTGTGCAAAAAGGGTTGTGACTGCTCCCGTGAGGAGTTGCGGACGAGCGCTCAAGCGACAAGAGGACTGAATTCTCTAAATTATGCTCTCGAATACTGCAGAAGTTCGAACAGCTCAACCATCTCCCTCTGTACCCAGGGATCGTGAAGTCATTCGTCGTTGCGTGAAGCGAAAAAGCGGTAAAGATGAGTTCCAAAAGGAATCAGTGGGAAAAGGAAAGCTTGGGGCAAAAAAACAAAAATTGGTCAACGATGCCCTTACCAAGGTGTAGTGAAGGAATATGAGCGCTGAGGGTATGTTTGCGAATGCTGATACGTCGGGTATGGTGAAGATTGGGAGGTATAGGGAGAAGGGGGGTAGAAGTTTGCTGAGGGAACTGTTTGTGTCTGGATTGTTGAAGAAGAGCGAACTTTCTTGAAGTGCATACCATCAAGCCGATTCTGCTGAGGCGGTGCAACGTCTCGAGCTTCTTCGGGTGGATCGAGAAGGGGCTCGGATGTCGGAGTCGAGCTCGAGGATGACGCTCGTGACATGGCGGATGAACTAGGCGTGTCGGAGATGAGAGAGGGAAGCGAGGTGTGGGAGTGGTGTCGAATGTTCTCATCGAGGTCGAAAGAGATAATATGGTATCGATCGGAGTGGTCGGAAGAAGAAATGGGAGAACGAGGTTGAACGTCGAACAGCTGCTCGTCAGGAGGTAATTCTGTAGTCGGGGGTGATGGGGATGAGCGCAATGGCGCGCGAGTCGTTGAAGACTTCTGCTTTCGAACTTTGTGGGCGATGGGATTGAGGTTTTCGGTTTTGGGCTGTCCAGCGGGTTGCTTTCTACCTTTCCGAGCGTGCTCAGGACCAACGAGTCGAGCAGTAGCAGCTGTACGGGGTAAAGATTGCCTTGGATCAGTCGGTGTCGGTATGGACACGAGCTGAGAATGGGTAAGAACTTACCGAATCGCAATCCTTCTGGCTCTACAGCGTGCTCAAACATCTTCTGCATCTCCGCTCCTTCCATTACCATGATGTGAGAATGTCGAAGGCGGAGCTTAAGGACAGCTTTCGGACCCCTCGATTTGGGATCGATTGGGTTGTCTTGCTTTTTCTTCGCTCCTCGCTTGTTCTGCTCCTTCGGGCGGAAGCTCATGATGGCATCGCTGCCGAGCGAGATCGAGCTGACAATCGAGCCGAGACCAATTTCTCCATCGTCGTGAAACTGTTTCTCGTCAAGAAAGCGATGAGCATAACTGAGCGAGAACTGAAAACCTCGTTGTCAAACCTACGTTCATCTTGCCGCCCGTCACTGCAGGAGCGAAGAAAGACCAATCAATCTAAGTGAAATCGAGTAGCGAGAGGAAGAGAACGCACTGTAAGCTACGCTTAGAATTTCGTTGAATTGGGTTTCGTCAGCCTTGTCTTCACCGACGAACTTTGGCACATGCTTCTTCAAATACTCGCAAGCATCTTTTGCACAGGGTGCTGCAAAGTGCATAGACTGAGAAGTCGATCTGGAAGGTCCAGAGTCTGAAGGAGATCGATCGAGGAGGTGCGACTGAGTGTTCTCGAAAGGGTAAGTTTGGGCTGCGATTGCGTGAAGGTACTCCTCGCCGCCGTTCCACGTGACTATACGAGTCGAGTGATCAGCTCGCACGCGACAAGGGCTTCGAATCAAGAACAGGCTTACACTGCTGACACAGGAGAGATCCTTGAGCTATTTCCGATATTCGAATCTCATCAGCTCATCAGCTTGTCGAGCAGCAGCAGACAGAAGCCAAGCTCACATCTATGTACGGTTAAAGGGTTGCGTTTAAAGCGTGTTCCAGCCTCTTCTCCTTGATATTCGGCGAGGAGACGATCAGCTTCTTCGGAATTATCCGGCCACATCTGATGAACCTTTGAGCCATGACCGAGATCGAACGTGAATCCTTTGAATCCATCGACCCTCCTCGCGATTTGCTCGATCCCGCTAGCACAAAGCACCGGTCCCATCGGATCTTTCGGAGATCTGTTTGTCGTTTTGGTCGGTACTTGTTCGAGGATTTGTTTGATGGTGAGCTTATCTCCAGCTGCGTCGACTTCAGCGCCACATTCTTGACAAGATAGCTTCAACCATTCACTCCGACTCGAAAGTCTCCCGCATTCCGAACAGCCGAATCCACGCCAAGAGACTTTCGAGTAATCTCGAGTTTGAGAAGAAGTGGCTAGGGATTGAAGTGTTTGAGGAATGACGGGTTGAGGGATCAGGGTGGTTGAGGAGGAAGTGAGTGTCGAGGAAAGTAGCGAAGGATTGTAGTTCAAGCTTGCCGGAGGTACCATTCTACCATCGGGGAGCTGGATAGTGACGACTGTGATCAGTCTTCCTCTCAGACTTCACAGGAAGGAATGGATGGCGACGTACTCGGAAGAAGTTAACGCAGCTTTCGTCGTAACAAGTGATCGATTCGAGATAGATAGCTCGGTGCGACTTCTTGCAGGTCTGACACGTTACGTTCATCGTAGGAGAGAATGCAGGACCGTGTGAAGTTGACGACCAATCGTAAATCGTCGAACCGGTTTCGCTCATCGGCGAGCTATGGGCAGAATTCGTCTTCAGTCAGCCTCAAGATGTACAGCGAACGAGTCAAGTACGACGAACCTTTCTTTTCCCATAACGTGAGTGAACCAAGGCGTTCCTTGAGATTCGACCCATTCGAAACGAACCTTGAATCGGACGAAGTACTCGTCTTTCGCTGACGCAGTATCTTTCGACGACGGCTCGACTGGCTCACCTTCGGCCTGAGATTGCGACAGAGTCAGTTTCGGAAGATGATGCTGATGAAGAAGAAGCAGAGGCATACCCAAAGATCCGTAATAAGAAAAGCTCCGAGCACTGCATAGCGAACCTCGTTTCCTCCCTCAACATATCCCATTTCTCGTAGCTTCGGGAAGAACGAGTACTGGTTTCCAGCGAGGAGCATGACCGGAACTTGTCGATCGAGGCAATTTTGAAGTGCTCGCATTCGCATGTTGTTTCGTTCTTGCGAGGAGTGAAGGACGTATCCTGCTGTTGTCGAGTGAGAGTTTCCGCCGCCGTGACTGATGATGACTTTGCCATTCTGCTCGCAACGATCGTTTGCAGAGGGGAAACCATCGAGTAAATAACCGAAACAGCGTTCTTTGCGATCGTCTAATGTCAGGAAGAGCCAAGTCAATATTAGGATCGATCAAGCGAGACTGAGAGAGTGTGAAATCACAGTGACCACCTTGGTAAGACTTGAAGTAGTCGAGGGTTTCACATAGCTCTTGACGTCCCTGTGGACGGCGCAGAATCGTCAAGTTCAGTGACACGCCGGAGAGAACAAAAAAGAGAGGACGAAGACGTACGACAGCCCATACGGGAGGTCTACCGTTCTCTCGAATCCTGAGATCTCGTTCCGGAAGTACCCAACCCTCTTTCGAGACCAAAGCTGGATCGAGCTCTTTCGGTGGAGCAGACTTCCGTGGAGCCGTTTTCGGAGGAAGCGAGATGTTGGATGCAGAGGAGACAATTCTCTTCGTCTTCGATGAAGCTGGTTGTGGTTGCGGTCTCGGGCGTTGTGAGAGTGACGAGGTTTGCATTTTCAAGAGTGCTGACGCTGCCTCCATCGCAGCAACTCCCATGACATCCGAGGCAGACTGAGATGGACCAAAGGTGAACGGTTGAGGTGGAGCGGGTGAAGCAGCGCGCGGAGCAGTTGATGCACGAGGAGGAGCGAGAGGTACAGGTCGAATGGTGAGGGATGAGCTGGAGAGATCGAAGAGTGGAGTGGAAGCGAAGGCTTGTCGAGAATCGGTAGAGATGTTGTCGATTGTGCGGAGAGAGGAGGGTAGCGTTTCCGGGGTTGGAGATCGTGAATTCTGGACCTCGACGTTTCGATCGGTTTCGACGTTTCGGTTGACTTCGACGATGTCTCGCTGTAACTCTTTCCCGCTAGCTCGATCCTTTGCAAAGACCCTGCCCATCTTCTCAGCCTTGCTCGGTTCGACTTGAGAACTCTGCTCGTCGCGAAGATGGGGAGGCGGTCTCGAGATTCGTTTCGTGGTTATCGTTCTCACTGTTGTCGTGATGACGGCCCGAGGAGGTCGACTGGAGACTGAAGAGGAAGTAATTGCGAGCGGATCGAGAGATTCGACAGGCGAAGTCGGCGGAGTCTCCATCGCAGACTCTGTTTGCTGTTCCTCCTCTACCGGCCTCTCCTCCTCCATCATCGATACGTCTCCCGTCGGCTCCGAAGTCTCTGACTCAGGCGTTCCACTCGTATCCATCCTCTCCAATCCTTCGCTCAGAGCTCGACTTCCGTTGTCGTCGACTCCACTCGACTTGTCCACCTCCGTCACCTCCTCTTTATTTCCCTTGTTCAACTTCTCGACGACTGATCCTTCTCGAGTACTCGGATCCTGCCTTGTCTCCATCGTGTCTTCCTCAGATGATACCGACTTCTCCTCTTTCGTCTTTTCCAGTTCCTTCACAACAACTTCAACCGTTCGATTTCCCTGTTCCTCCTCAACTTTCCTCTTCCCTACTCTGACTCGCTTGCCTGATCTTTTCTCTTTGACGTCTCCGTTGATCCTCCGTTCAGCATCCTCTAACTTCTTCCGGTCAATCGCCCTTTTCTTCCTCATCTTTTCCTCCTTTCTCCTCTCTCGCTCCTGTACTTTCGGCGGCTGTCCCAATAGCACACCTCCGTTCTTCCAGCCCCATGGAATTTGCTTGCCATCTGCTGGACCTTGCGATCGCAACTGCTTGTCGTTCAAGATGGAGTGAAGAGGAGGAGTCCTTCGATGTTGTTTGAATGGTCGAGGAGGTGGAGGAGGAGATGGAGCTCGTTGCATAGTCGTCGAAAGCTTACGTTTTCGAGTCGATGATGAAGATGTAGATGTCGATGTTCGAATAGTAGAAGAGGGGGGAGGAATCGGATTTGGAAGCGGGAGAGTGGTCGTCGTAGATCGCACGAAGTTGGCAGCAGGAGCGGCCTTCCCTCGTTGCGCGCGAGCGAGATTGTCCTTGTGGTCGTTCGTCTTTATCGGTAGTGTAGAGGCTCTACGAGACGGCGGTTTCGAGTGGGTTTTGGTGATCGAATTCCGGCTGCGAACTTGCGAACTCCCTTTTGAAGCCCCCTTCACCTTGATCTGCTGCACCTTCGCCTGCTTCCTATCCAATCTCTCGTTCCTCCTTGACTTTCGTAACCCTTCACCCTGCGACTTTGACTGCTCTGCTTTTCCACCACTTTTCGCTTTTAACAGTCTCGAGCTACTCAAAACCACGTTTCCGATTGCCGATCCGCCCGTATTGCTCCTGAGAAGACTCTGTGCATACTTTGTCAAGAGTGGAGTGCTCCGTTTGGTTGAGGTGCTTGAAACTGAAAGATAACTTGAGGAAACTGTCGATAGGCTCGAGTCGGATTGCTCGCCACGGTCGTGAGGTATTGAGAGCGAGGAAGTGGCCATACTGGCCATGTCGCCAGTCGTGTGAAGCCTGAGGTGGGAGGAAGGAAAGGACGCACTTGGCTTTTCGAGGAGCACCGCTTCTCACATCCAATTAAATACGAACGAACAGCGGCTCTAGCCTGTAGAACTCCTCTCATCGTGATATGTAGACCAGCGCAGTGTCAGATGAAAGCGGAATTTTCGACAATTCCGAGATCCAAAACTTGCGAAACTTGGCTTCGCTCACTTCACCGAGCTCCCACAGCTTCTCTCGCTTATCGGAGAGAGAATGGCATACTCTCGAGCTTATCCCGCTCCACCACAACCTTACAACTCTGCTTCTCCAATTGGTGGATCTCGTCAAGTTCAACAAGCGCCTCCAGCAGCTCTCCCTCCAGTCAATATTCCACCGGGAACACTACCACCTGGTACTATAGTCCACGTCGGAGATTATCAAGTGGTCGTAGAACGTTTCCTGAGTGAAGGTGAGGAATCCGCTTCCCTCCCACTTCGGATGACGATGAACTGACTCAACTCTCTTTGATGCCCCCTTGTAACCCTGCTATCTACACTCTGAAACAATAAGGTGGTTTCGCTCATGTCTACCTCGCAAACTCGTCAATTCCCCTTCCTGTCGGCTCTCCAACCGCAACAACCAAGCATGTTCTCAAACGTATGGCAGTACCAGACAAGAGGGGTGTACACGAAGTTGGGAAAGAAGTAGAGGTCATGGTGAGCTCATCATCTTATTGTCGCTCTTCGCTACGAAATTCAGCGAGAATAATGGAATCGACAGAGTTGACTGACTCGAACTCGCTTCTTCTAAATCTGTAGCGTCAACTCAAGAATCATCCAAAGATCGTCAATATGATCGAAGCTTCCGTAGCAGACTTACCAGGAGGTGTTGATGGTTCGAAAGGTTACGAAATTTACATTTTAATGGAATGGTGTGCAGGTTCGTTCCTTCCCACTTCTCGCTTTCCCTTCGAATGTCAAGCTGACCATATCGTACGGTACTAGGAGGTGGAATTATTGACATGATGAATACCCGCTTACAGAACCGAATGACTGAAAGTGAAATCCTCAAAATCTTTGCCGATACTGTCGAGGTGAGTTCAACGATTCTTCAGCTGTCTTTTCCAAATTTCGTCTGACAAGCCGGTACCCTCAGGCTGTCGCACATATGCATTATCAATCGCCACCTCTCATTCATCGCGACCTCAAAGTCGAAAACATCCTCCTCACTCCGCCTCAAACCTACAAGCTGTGCGATTTTGGATCAACGACGAAACCTCTCAGTCGAGACAAGGTACCTACAGCAGTCGAAGGGATTCAGAAGATAGAGTTGGAGATCAACAAGACTACGACTCTGCAGTATCGAGCACCGGAATTGGTCGATGTTTGGGGAAGGAAAGGGTTCGACGAAAAGATCGGTGAGTTACAAGCTTACACGAACTCTCTGCCCGTGTCAACAAATACTGACGTTCTTTGCTCGCAGATATTTGGGCTCTCGGTGTTTTGCTCTATAAACTCTGTTATTATACAACTCCTTTCGAAGAGCATGGTCCTCTAGCGATCCTCAACGCTCAATACAAGGCAAGTCACAAGCTCTCTGCCCTCTCCCCTTCTCTTCAAGATATAGAGCTAATCTCGAACACTCGTAATAGTTCCCTCCTTATCCCGCTTACTCGCCTCAAATTCGATCCCTCGTTTCTTCTATGTTGCAAGAGCGGCCCGAGAATCGACCGAACATCTATCAAGTACACGAGATGACTTGTCGGCTAAGAGGAGTTTCCGTTCGAATCGAGAATGTGCGCCGAGACCTCTCTCTCTCATCTACTCTCTGTCATGAAGTGCTGACTCGACCTCACTCCGTCGGTCGGCAGAAATATGCGATGTCTTCCTCCTCATCAGGTGGCCTTCGCGCTCAAGCCAACCCTCTTCCTGCTCGCCCAACTTCAGCTCAACCTCCTCCAGCACCGACTGCCAACATCCTCTCCAGCAACTCGCAAGCTTCCTCCTCTACTCCAAACCTGACACAACTCTCGGGCATGCAAGGACTCGCTTCGCAAGTACCGCCAATGAGACGAGGACGACCAGGGAAGAATGGTGGAGGTATCGGCGGATCGAAAGATGGATGGGCGGCCTTCGCTTCTCCGGAACCAGATCAAGCGACGAGCCACTCTTCGACCGGAGGATTTGGAGATGCATTCGTACCGACAAAGACTGATATCGCTCAAGCGAAATCTCCCGAACTACCTCTCGAAACCGAGGTCGAAATGCCCAAGAACATGGGAATGTTTCAAGACTTGGTCAGTCCGAAGTCGGAAGCACAGTCCAGGGTCGAGCAGGACAAGAAGGCGAAGGAAGAAGATGATGAGAGGAAGAAGTTTGAATCGACATTCCCAGCTCTGATGGACGACGATCTCGCTCCCTTCGGTCCTCGCAACCCTTCGACTGTATCTCAGCAATCTCAACCGCCTCAACTTTCTTCTCAGCCTCCCTTACCGTCCGCACCCTCGCCGAAACCCATGCCTTTCCAGCTCACCGGAGAAGATGCTGGACCACCCCTTCCTCGACGACCTCCTTCCGCTTCTCCTGCCACTCCGAGGCAGGCCGCTCCTTCCGCTCCGTCCCTTCCTTCCGATTCTGCATCATCGAACCTCGCACCGTCTTCCAATCGACCCTTACTCGTTGAACGAGGATCTCAAACAAGTCCTCATCTTCTCGCAAGCTGGAAGAATGGATCTACCGCCTCGAACACGTCGTCGAGTGGAGTACAACCTCCAGCTGCGCCTGCGAATGGCCGCTCTGGATTACGACAGTCGAGTATTCCCGAATTCGATCTGTCATCTCCTTCCGAACCATCCACTTCGAAACCGCCAGCATTCGACCTACTCGGCGATGATGGAGATTCAGGCCTCGACTCGTTCGCTCCCGGCACGGTTCCCCTTCCAGCTTCTCCACAACCCAATCTTCTTCCGAAATCGCCTACACTGCCGCCGAAACCATCCTTCGAAAACTCCGTTGCCAACAAACGAACCTCTTTCCTCGCACCTTCCTCGGCGCCTCCAGGAGAAACGAAAGAAAGGGAGAAGTTCAGACCGGTCAGGAAGTCGATCGCTGGAGTTGTCGAGTCGGATGGAGACAAGTCAGAAGGGAAAGCTGAAATCGAGGCGGATGTCGAAGAACGATTCCCTGCGATTCCCGATTCAGCTCCCTCGACGAGCGAAGGCGCAAGGAGGGAGTTTGAGGAGGTTGTCGAGCGGAATGAGGAAGGACCTGATTCGAGCGACGACGAAACACCAACTCCGGTTCCATCTTCCAAAGTCGAAAAGCCTAGCTTCTCCGACGATGAAGACTTTGCTCCCCGTCCGATTCGTCAAAAGGCTGCGACTGCTCCAGTTCGACCAAAGTTTGGAACGAAACCTTCTTCGCAATCATCGCTCGCTGCCGCAACAAATCGAATGTCACTAGCTGCCTCACCTGCTCCTCTCGACACGCGATCTGCCTCGACAGAGTCTCTCCCTACCACACTGAATAGACCCTATCGCTCATCAACCATGGGTTCAGTAGCGAGTAGTGAAGGAGGTGGACAAGGAGATATCGATCTGGGGCCAGCTCTCGCCTCGATTCGCAAGTTCGCACCCTCGAGCAACGACAAATCACACTCTATACTCGACGAGCAAGACGAAGACGACGAATTCCTTCCTTCTACCAGAATCGCATCCTCTCTCTCATCGGCACCTTCCTCCGCTACACCTACTTCAACTCTCCCTCCTCTCACTTCTACCACGCCTACTATCGCTACTCCCACTCCCACTGTTACCTCTCCCACACCTGCAACTCGATTCGTACCTACTCGACCAACCTCCACCCAATCTCCCCTTCTCGCGCCGAAACCTCGCAAGCCAGCTGGTATCAACTCCCTAGTCTCACGCTACGAAGGACTAGGCACGTCACTCACGGGTGGTCCACCTCCTGTCGGTTCGAAACCTGTTGGACTTCGGAAAGACTCGACGGGAAGTAACACGAGTCTAGGTCGCGACACGGTGAATCCGAGACCTCTACCTTCGAGAAGTACCAGCAACACTTCGAACGGTACCTCGCATGTCGAAGCGTCCAAAGTCACGTCCCCTGAATTGGCGAATCAACGATTCCCGGAACAGCAGAATCTCGATCAACGCCTCAACTCTCCCTCGATCCCCTCTTCTCCCTCATTCCCACCGAAATCTTCGACTCCCTCACAGTACAACAACCATGCTCAACCATCCTCTCGCGTTCCTTTCAAGCCAGTCCCTCCACCTTCCTCGCCTCAGACGTCTAGATCGCGGTATTCCTTAGCAGGTCAACCTGCTTCTGCAGAGACAAGTCCGAATGTGGAGAAGGGAGAGGAGGAGGAAGAGAAGTTCGCAGGAGTGAGAAATATGAAGAGTCGGTGGGAGAGCATGTCGAAACCGAAAGAAGGAGATGGTGGATCTCAAGGTCGAGGTGCGGATAAGCGAAAGAGTTGGGCTGCAGTATAGAGCGTTCGATGTATCTGTTTCCATATCGCTAGATTGCTTGTATTGTCTGCATATCGTTTCACGGATCTCTCAGATTTTTTTGGAAAGGTCAGTGAATATTGCGAGAGATATCTATAATTCACTGAATAAGGTATGAACAGCTACAAAGGAGGGTAATAGTACTCTCAACGACAAAACAACAAGACTACGAAACAAAGAGAGGTCTAGGAGCGGATTGGGCTGAGGAGGAAGAGCGACTGGCGATTTCGGGGAATAGTACCGCAACGATTTCGTCGACTATCAAGAAGATCAGATGCTGCAACAGATCGAAAGGGGTCAATAAGACAGTATGGACGAAGCAGGTGAGGCAGCTCACCTTCAAGAGGCGTCTATTCTGTAAGATTGCGAAAAGAGTTCGAGCACCTTGACGAGCGTTGTGGCGGCCAATCAGGTTAGCAGCGACGTCTGTAGCATACTCGAAGCATGAGATCAACCGTATATGTGCGAGAAGCAGGAGGAAGAAGGCTTACCTGGCATCAAAGCAGAAAGTTTTCGATTCGCCGACTCTTTCGTCAACAATTTCTCTTCGCTAGTTCGAGGCGGCGTCTTCGGTTTGAGCTGACCGTCAGGCCATAGTCCAGACTTCAAGGAAGAGATGTATGAGACTATTTGAGGAGGAGCGAGAAGTCCTTTGACGCTGTCGCGGAATTTACTGTGAACTCGAACAAATTCAGCTCCTTGAAAGTGAGACTCGAGAGCACAAAGACTGGGACATACCGTTCGATAGTTCCCCCGAGGACCTGCTGAAGAACGATGAGGATCGCTTGACGCCGGAGCCAATTGTTCTTCTCCCTCAGTTCGAAGACAGTCACGAAAAAATCACAGATGGGTGCTGTGAAGTAGGTCAAATCTTCTTCGCCCACTCGAGATCCGAGAGTCGAATCTGACATTGCTTGCTCGACGAGATCTTCGGCTTGAATCACTCCAGTCGCGGCTTGTTGAGAGAGGCGTTCAACGATAGTATCCATCATCGAAGTTGTCGAAGTGCCGAGAACATCGTCGATTCCGGAAGTGACTGATCGATAGAAGTTTTTGATGAAGCCGTGATTTGTCTGAAGGCCAGCCGGGATGCGACGAGAAGGATCGGATTTAGGAAGAGAGATGGTTTGTTGCGAGAGGAAAGCTCGTAGTTCTTGACTTCGACAAACAATTGGGATCTTGATGAGAGCCTGCGCGAGACGGAAAGGGCGGTTCGCGTAAGTTCACGAGTTCGGTGTCGACAGAGTGGAGTTAGAACAAGACTTACCTGCAGGTATCGCTCGAGACCGATCTTCCGTTGTTCGATGAACTCCTTGCTGTACGAAGTCACGAGACGCTTGCTGGGGAACTCGAGGTAACGGGCCGGAACGAACTTGTCTCTCAATTTCGCGTAAAGAGAGGCGAATTCGCTGTATCTTCTCGTGACAATCCACCCTGATCGGAACGAGCCGTCTGCGTTGACTTGATGGACTTCGACGAGGTAGAGTTGGAAGTTCTGCCCCTCAGCTTGACCAACGGTCGTTCCAGGGATCGTTACTCGAGTGCCAGCTGGAGTGAGCTTGTTCTCGGATTCTTGCGATTCGTATTGATCTTTCTGAAACGTCGCAGCTCTAATCTCCCTCCTCAGACTATCTTGAGACTTGACAAGGATCTTGAGTTCGGAAGTGTTGCCCGTGAGTTCAGCTTTGCGAATGAGAGCGCCGACAACCGATTCTTGATTCTTGAGTTTCTCGAGAGAAGCGGCGAGTCGGACAATCTCGGCGGGTAGATGAAGGTCTCCTGGAGCGGCTAGTTGGATAGATTGAGGATCGAATTCAGGTTCGCGTTCGCCGATATCCAAGTCGTCGACCAGCTCACCATCGTCGAAAACCGCTTTCTTGCGACGAGTCGGGAGAGGGGCGCTGCTGCTCGATACAGAACGGGTCGGAGGAGGGAGGACAGGACTCGATGTGAAAGATGCTGGGATATTCGAGGTGGATGTTGAAGCGGAGGTCGAAGGGAAAGTAGAGAGACTGGGATGGCGAGGAGGAGGGAGAGCACGTCGTAATCCGTCTTTCGCCTTTCGTCTGCCGTGTTCCGGACTGCTCGAAGCCGATTGCTGCTCAGGAACACTAATTGTGCGACCATTCGTTTCGAGGATTGAGTTTAGGGCGTCTTGAATTGCTTCGATCGTCTGAACTTGAATGTAGTCGTCGTCCGAATTTGGCGAGTGAGTCATCCCGTTCCCGTTCCCTTCTTCCGGTAGCGAGACGGCTTCGTCGAATAGTGGTGAGCGACTCTCTGTTTCTGGAGTTGGTGAAGCCATGAGAAACTCGAGTGAATCCGAGAGAGCGGCTCCTTTTCGAGAAGAGGTAGACTGTAGAGTGTCGAGCGATGTGGACGACGCCTTTCGAGAAGTCTGTAGATCCTTCGGTCCATTCGAGCCAGTCCTTCGAAGTCTTGGCGGGGAGTCGAACGGGTTTTCGAACGTGACTTGCGGAGGGAGGGTTTCGGTACGCTGAACCGCGATACCTTTGCCGGGAAGGGGGATAGGAGGGATAGGAGGGATAGGAGAAGGAGTTCGGGCTTGTCGAGAATCGGAAGAGGGAGCTGGAACAGAGAATGAGGGTTTCGCCCAAAGCGGATTCGAGGAAGAGCGACGGCGGGTTGTAGGCTGGGGTGTGAGAGTCGACGAGTCCTCAGTCGGAGGTGACAGCGGTGTGGCAAGCGATGTAGGTGTAGGAAGATTGGCGATAGCTTTGTGGTAAAGATCTGAAGTGACGAACGAGGGGAAATCCTCCTCCTCCATCTTTTCGAGAACTTCGTTTTGTAAAGAGAACACAGCTTGTCGAACTCGTCTGAGATCTTGCGGGGTGGGAGTTCGCTCATCGGATCGCTCGAGGAAAGCTTGAATGATCGAGAGGTTCGAAGGGGAAGATCGGAACTGATCTCGAGCGAGGTAAGTCTCCCAAATCAAACGTAGGTCGTCGATAGCAATGTCCACTTGTGAGTATGTTTCCGTTGAGTCGGTACGAGTACTGGCGAAGTGCTCTTCGAGAGGATCCTTGAGGCCTTGAACCAACAGCCAGAATTGAACTCGTTGAGACGTTTTTCGACGTTCCTCAAACTCCATAAAATACGAAAGGGATGTTGCGTCGGTGAGGATGTCTCGTAGTTGGAACTTGACTCCCTGAACAGCGTCGTCAATCGTCGAAGGTCGAGCTCGTCGCTGGTTGTCGTCCGAAAGATGTCAGCTCGACGTGATCGAGTGAGAATAAAGAGCACGACGTACAATCTCCGCACTATTCCCACCCAGATGATCGATTCGTTTGTCGATCTTGCGTTTCGCAGAGTTCAGTCTTGCGATATAATCGATCCATTCCGCAACTTTGACCCCGTCGACCATGTCCTCCGACTCTTTCCCGTCTGCAGAGTGTCTCCTTGGTAAGCTTTGCATCAAGAAACGACAGGGAGCTATGAGGCTTACCGATTTGACCATTCGCCTTCCGAATCTGTGCCGTCACATCACTCCTCAACCTCTTTGTATCCGCTAAACTACCCATGTTCCCAATCCCTTTCAACCAAGATTCGAACGCTCTCCTTCCTGTCTTGACCGAGATCGTTTCTGTTCGTCTCACACCTTCGCTTCTATTAATCGAGGAGGTAGGGAAAGCCGAAAGAGCTGGAGACTGTTGGTCGAGAGCTTCGCGAAATTGGTTCACCATTTTCCTGTTGCCCTCATAGTTGTCAACGACGTCAACGGAATTGAGAGGTGATGGAAGACATACTGATCTCGGATAGCGTTGCCAGCCTGTGAAAGCCAAGAGAAAGCGTCAGTCCCTCGAATCAAGCGAGAAAGAAGCGGCGAATCTCACCTTGTCGTCTATGATTCGATTCCAGAAGTCCGGGTCACCGAGCATGTCGAATACCGGAACCATGACAGCGCACGACACGATCTCCCTGACCATGATGGCGACCGCAGGACTTTCGACCTCTCGTTCCGGTAGAATCAAGGGCAAGATCCTCCCAAACAACGACCTCAACCAAGCCTCTTCTGCAGGTCTCGAGTTCGTACTCGCCATATCGACTGCTTGATGTAGTTTCCCAGATTTGAGTTGCGACGAGTAACGAGAAGCGAGGAAGAGGTCTAATTCGTCGGATTCGCTGAGGTCGGCTCGGAGGTCTTGTCGTCGAAGTGCTTGTTCGGCGGCACGGAAAGTGTCGAGATGAGTCGTCAAGAGGGGTAGGATTCGACCAACGAGAACGTCTGACCAGTCGACTTCGCTCACGCGGGTCGAAAGGGAGATGAGGGTTTCTGCAATCGTTTGTTTGACGGCATTGGGGAAAGCGGGGGAGTCGGAGATGGAAGAGTACCACTTGAGGATGAAGTCGCGGGAGATGAGGGATAGGAGTTCTTCGATGGCGGCAGAGAGGAAGGGAGGAGCATCTGGAAAGAGTGAAGGTCGATTTGAGGATTCCCAAGAGGCTTTCGTTTGAGTCATGGACCAGGCTGCGGGTGAAGTGAAATGGAATGATGGTGGCACTCCCGGTCTATAGCTTGCTGTCCCTCCTCTTCCTCCTCCCTCTCCCTTTCTCTCGCTCTGACCCCCACTTTGCCTTCTCTTCTCCCTCCTCTCTCCTGACCAGGTTGCCCATAGTAATCCACCTATGACTACTAGCACCAATCCCAGTAGTACGAGTGGTAAGATGACGAGGTACCAGATCAGGGTTGAAGTTGACGAGTAGTGAAAGATAACGAGGAGAACGAGTGGGAGCTGCCATGATAGACTGAACCGACTAATTGTGGACATGTAGTCGTTGATTGGTATTCTGGGTTATCCGGAGGGCAAATCGCCCAGCATGGGTCGAGTACTGAATGAGTAGAAGGAAGAAGTTGATCGAGTACCCGCAACTTGATCTCTCTCCTCCATCAGAACAATCATGGACCAATCGCAGCTATACCAGGTGTTTAACGCATCCTTCAACCCAGGTAAGTGGCTTCTAAGCTATTCAACGCGTTGTTCGCTGATCTTGATCTCAACTTTTGAAAAAACTGAATAGATCCGAATGTTCGAATCTCTGCTGAATTGGAACTCAAGAAGGTGCGTAGACTGTTCATTGACTGTGTAGAGTATAGCTGAATCTCCTCTACGTTCTCCCCAGCTTGAACCTCTCGAAGGATTACTACCAACTCTCCTTCCGCTCATTTCGCCAACTTCTTCATTCTCAGAAGTAGTCAGATTAGCAGCAGCCATCTACCTCAAGAACCGACTCACTTCAAGTTGGAAGAACCCACTCAACCCTTCCGCCAATGCTTCCCCAGCTGCCATCGCGACCGCTCAAAGAAGTTCAGCTTTCGTAGCTATCCCAACTTCAGACCGACAGAGCGTCAAGACCAACTTGTTACCACTATACGCTGCATTGGCGAGTGATCCTGCTAGCGTCAAGGTCAAGGAACAGGTTGGAGAAGGGTTGAGAAAGGTCGTCGAGTGCGATTTCCCGGAGAATTGGCCAGGACTGGTGGATGAGATCAAGATTATGCTGGCGGGAGATGAAGGACAGGTTGAGGCAGGTCTGAGAGCTTCAATGGCCGTCTTCAGCTCGATGAGGTGTGTCCCATTCCTGCGTTCAACTCAGAAAAGGGGAACTTATGGTCGAATTCCCCAAAACAGATTCGCTTACCGAGATGAAACTGGCAACAACTTGGTTCAACTCGCTACCCACCTTCTACCGCTTCTGCTTCCCCTCGCACAAAAGATCCTCGCCCCTACTCCCACCGATCCCGCTTCCTTTACCGTCCAAGGTACTCTCCTTCGACTAATTCTCAAATCCTACAAACACAGCATCATCCACACTCTCACTCCCGCCCATCAAGCCGGAAACTCTCTCGTCCCCTGGGGTACTCTCCTCCTCACCGTCGTCCAACGACCTCTACCCCTTTCCGCTCTTCCCGAAGATCTCGACGCGAGAGAGAAACACCCTTGGGCAAGGAGTAAGAAGTGGGCATGTTGGTCACTGAACAAGCTGTTCAGTCGATATGGAAGTCCGACGCAATTACCGAAGAACATGGTGAAGGAGTACGGTGCATTCGCAGAACGATTCGTGAATCAATTCGCTCCCGAAATCATCAAGGCTTACCTCGATGCAGTGGAGAAGATGGTAGCGCACGGAGAATGGTGGCCACGGAAAGGAAAGTATCAGATCTTGTGCTTCTTCGAAGAATGGTGAGTTCAACTTTCGATCGTTCGCGAGAAGCGAAATTGAGCGTTTCATCTTTTTCGACAGTATCAACCCGAAAACGACTTTCGCACTCCTCAAACCTCATCTCAATAACCTGATCGAACACTTCATCTTCCCATTAGTCTGTCTCAGCGAAGAAGAGCTCGAAACTTTCACCGAAGATCCTAGTGAATTCGCTCGCCAACATTTCGGTGGTAAGCTCCGAATCTGCATCTCACAAGCGGAACTCCGCACTCATCGTCTCTCCTTACCCAGACTATATCGTCGACTCCTATGCCTCGCCTACCTCATCCGCCCTCTCCTTCCTCTCTGCCCTCGTTGAAGTTCGCGCAAAAACGACTCTCCTCCCGCTCCTCCAGTTCATTCAAAAGATCTCTGCCTCCTACCCCGCCTCTGCCACTCCTCGACAGAAAGACGGTGCTCTCCGCATGCTCGGCGCGTTGTCGCTCACAGCAGTCAAGAGCAAGAAACTCGCACCGATGCTCGAATCTTTCTTCATTCAACAAATCGTTCCTGAATTCAAGTCACCCCATGGACTACTCCGGTATCGAGCATGTGAGGTCGTCGAGAAGTATGAGAGCGTCGATATGACTTGGGCATCGCAAGAGGTAAGGGACGTCTCGTTTCTCCTTCACGATGTTGTGACTGACAAGCTTGTCCCTTGAATAGGCTCTCGAGGATACCCTGAATCGCGTCATGAACTGTATCACCGACTCTGAGCTTCCCGTCCGTATTCAAGCCGCTATCGCTCTCCCGGAATTGGTTCGGTACGAGAAAGTGCGAGCGAAGATGCTGCCATCTCTCGGTCGAATCTTGCAAGGTAAGCATCGATTCGCAATTATCGAACAAACACACGTCGTTGACGAGCTTTTGAGGTTTCGCAGAGCTACTGAAGTTGTCGTCCGAAGTTGATCTCGATGCTTTGACAAATACCACTCGAACAATGGTTTCCGAATTCTCGGAAGAGGTCGTACCGTTCGCAGTCGAGCTCTCCCAGTCTCTCGTAAGCACCTTCTTTGTTAGCTTCTCGAGCACGGTGCTGATGGATCTTGAACGGTTTACAGTCTGAATCTTACCGACGATTACTTCAAGAAACTATTGAAGCGCGAGACAAGGACCCGAGTGGAGGCCTCGACGCTTACGACGACGAAAAGACGATGGTCATGATGAACGTGCTCAAGACTATCGAACAACTCGTTTCGTCAGTGAGGGACAAGAAGGATCTCGTCGCTCAAATCGAAACGATGGTTGCTCCTTTGATGGAAGCTACTATCAGACAGAACGTAGTCGGTACGTGTTCAACTTTACTTTCTAGAGTAAGGTCGAGGCTGATCAAGCGAGAGACTACAGAACTGTTCGACGAGACTTACGAAGTACTCGACTCGATTTCTTTCTTCCAAGAATCAATCTCGCCATCTATCTGGGCCTGTTTCGAAGCGACTTACCTTCAGTTCAAGGCCGGAACCCTCGATCACCTACACGGTCAGTTCAAAATCTAGCTCAGCCGAATCAATGTCGCTGACTCTTTCCCCTCTGCTGACAGAAATGTACGGTTTCATCGACAACTGCGTCAACTACGGAGCAGACCTCGTTGCTACTCACACAGAGTACCGCAAATGTTTCGTCGACATTTTCGAAACGGTCATGACAAGTCGAGAACTCGGAGCAGAGGATAGAGTGATCGCTTGCAAACTTGCCGAGGCTCTTCTTCTTCGCCTTCGCGGGCAAATCGACGAAGTGGGCACCTTCCACTGTACCCGAAGCAGGTCATGGTCTGACATTCTCTACCTGCAGGCAATTCCTCCAATCATTGAGCGATGTTTCTTCTTCGTCACCTCTGAGGAGGAGGATGAGGACTTCACCGTCACTCGAGGCTTACTCCTACACTGCGTCGAGCTCGTCATTACCGCCATGTCCTACAATCCTGCTCTCACCCTCGCCATCCTCGATCGACACGACTGGACCCAAACTTTCTTCGCAATCTGGTTCAAGAACCTCGCCAAGTTCACGAGGGTTCACGACAAGAAGATCATTCTTTGGGCTATCTGTTCTCTCTTCGAATGGCTGAACGGTGTCGGAGCAGGCAGTCCGCTGTCAGGCAACGCGAATCAACTTTTGCTTGGTGCTCTCGAAGTTTTCAGAGATCTACCTCGAGCACTTGGAGGTAAGCCAGAATAGTCTCTTTCAGCCTCAACATCTCGACTGACTCCCACTTGAACGCTACAGAGCGTAAGATTGGCGAAGAGAACCGAGATATCGAGGAGGATGAAGATGATGATGATATGGGTTCTGACGATGATCTGGATCTTGGAGATGATGAGGAAGTCGACTGTACGTTCACTTCGATCTTCTAACACCACGCTCGACTGCTGACATGAACTCGTCATCTCGACAGTCGATGAAGGTGACATTCGAGATCGAACAACGGACTATCTGGACGAACTCGCTCGAACAGAGGTAAATAGCCGCTTTATCGCTCTTCCTCCTGTGTCAAGCTGATCCAAGATTCTCTCACCGTTACAGGCGAGTCGATACTCTAGAGATAATGATCTCTTCGACAGCGATTCTGCTTGGAGTGACGAGATCTTGTGGGCTTCTCCTCTCGACCAATTCGATTGCTATCAGCGTTTCTCCTCGCTGCTCACCTGTACGTCCCTCACTTTGACCTACATCCATTCTCTATAACTCACCAGTTTTCCCAAATGCTAGCTCTATCGACGGCGAATGCTTCGCTCTATCAACAAGCCGTCGGAGGTTTCGATGGTTCCCAACAAGCTGAGTTGGGCGACATTGCAAACAAGGCCAATGAAGGTGGAGATGCTGTAGTTGCGTTGGCGATGGCAGCGAAAATGAAGCAAGAGGGAGAAGCGGAAGATTGAGGATATCCCATCTCGTTATTTGTTGTACAGCTCGCAATCGGATCTCGCAATCTTTCGGTTCTACACTTCTTGAAGCAGGAGTAACATTGCTTAGTCAAGGCCGTCGAACTGAGCACCTGAGAGACCTCCAGTCCCTTGAGCAGCTACACTCTTATCCTTTTTCCATCCTCCCAACTTCTTCTCTTCCTTCTTTTCCCGCTTCTGTCTCGCCAATTCCGCTTTCCAGTCTGCCGCCGCCTCCGCATCATCCTCTTCCGCACCACTCGGCACTTCGCCTCTCGCTAATGACTCGGCAGTCTGCTTCGCTTTCGCTCGAGCCATCTTCTTCGCTCGTCGTGCAGCTTTCCTAGCTTCCGCATCGTCCTTCGCTGACCAAGCTTTGTTCTTGTCGGCTTGCTTGGGCTTCTTCTTTGCTGGCTCTCCCTCCGTTGCTCCTTCGACTTGGTCCCCTAAGTCTGCTGTTGCTGACGGTGCTGAATCGGCAGTTCGCTTTCGAGCAGCTTGTTTCGCTTGATACGTTGCGAGTTCAGTCTTGCGTTGCTTCTCACGAACTTTGTCGGCGTAAGCATAGGTATCCCACTATCGAGCGAAAGAGATGACTGGTCAGTCTTCAGCAGTGAAGTTCGAGGATTCGGCAAAACTTACATCGATCTCAGCGTCATTCCATCGTTCTTTGACATCCTTCTCTTTCCCTTTGAGTTCCGGCATCTTTGGCATCTTGAGTAAACCGAATGATTGAGCTAGACCGATCATGTCGAGATCTTGTAATCGGAAAAGGTAAGAAGCTTCGTGTTTGGTGTAGGATCGGATTGAGGAAACGAATGCTTTCAAACCCTGTTTCATCATCACCGGATTAGTCTCTCGATCGTAGAAGCAGAACAGCGGAAGTACGTACTCGATCGTGTAAATCTCGATCAGTCAGAACAGCTTTACGCAGATCACTCAGCATAGTCTGTGATTCCTCCTCGAGCGAAGTGGACGAAGACTTGTATCGCATAGCTTGCAGCGGGATCTTTCGCACGTTCAAGAACTCTGTGAGACCGATTTGGTGAGCACAACCCAACGAGCGAAGTACGAACCTAGACTTACCGACGTAACCCTCCTCTCTACCTTTGTTGAGCAATACAACCGCCTTTCCTGTTCGACCAGCCCTCGCAGTCCTTCCTACTCGATGACCAAATACCCTTGGATCGACTGGAGGATCTACTTGAATGACTACGTCGACGTCGGGAAGATCGAGACCTCGAGCTGCTACGTCGGTACAGAGGAGGATACCGGGAGTGGTCGAAGGAAGTTGTGTGAATGAGGTATAGGTCGCAGATCTTCGGTTCGGTGATTGCTGGCCGTGAAGGGAGTGAAGGGAGAATCCAGCTTTGGTGAGTGAAGGCAGAGCTGAGAGAACCTGCGCGCGTCAAACCGATGATCAAGTCTGACAGTGTCGGAATTGAATAGGAACGAAGCGTACCTTGAAGAAGTAATCGACACAAGCGCAGGTCGCGAAGTAAACGATAAATTTGCGAGCTCCCGCTGCATCTTCTCCCTCCGTCACGAATGCTTCTTGCTTGAGTATACGCAGGAGCATTGCTGTTCTCTCTGCCGCTGCGCAGACAACATATCCATTTTGTAGTCTGCAGAGTGCAAAACAGTCAGCAGATGAGGTAATCGGCTCGAAGAGAGTAAGAGAACTGACAGAGTTGGAATCTTTCGGTCTCCATCTTCTGCCTTTGCTTTCCCCTTCAAATTCTTCGCTTCAACCTTGACGACTACTCTGACGGGGTTTCGCAATCCAACTCGTACGAGTTGAGATAGTGCATCGCTCATAGTTGCTGAGAAGAGACCAGTTCGGCGTTGTTTTGGGAAGTGATCGAGTAGTCGAGTCAAAGTGGGAGTAAATCCGAGGTCAAGGAGTCTAGATGGTGAATTTGCGATACATCTGAAGTGAGCACTAGTAACGAAGGGCGGAGAGAGAAACGTCGACGCACCGGTCTGCTTCGTCCATGACGAGCACCTCGAGACCTCTCGTATCTCCCACTCCGACACCACTTTCTTTCCTCGCTCCACTACTCTTTCCCTTCTTCCCCATCGCAACACTACTGCTTCCAAGCAAGAACTCTTCCAATCTTCCCGGAGTTCCGATCAAAATATCTGCTCCCGTGTCATAGAACGCTTGCTTGTCTGCTTGTAACGAGTTTCCACCGATGAGAAGTAGAGGTGGTGCGATGATGCGAGTTGAGGCTGGGGGAGCTGCTGAAGTTGAGGGATCAGAAGGGTCGGAATTTTCGAGACCTGGTTGAGCAGAGATGAAGTGTTGAAAGACCGAGTGGATCTGAATCGCTAGCTCCCTGTGTACTCGTAAGTGTTAGCTTACGGCATCAAGGGCTCAGATTGAGAGAACTTGCCTGGTGGGAGAGACGATGATTGCACCAATTTCTCGCTTTCCAAGCGGTTTGTCCCTCCTTGATAGCTTCTCTAGAACAGGGATCACGAATGCGAGTGTTTTGCCCGAACCAGTAACAGCCTAGCGTGAGAGATAGTCGAGTTGTCAACTTCATCTAAAGATGGGCTGGGAACAGCGAGACTCACCTCTACGACTACATCCTTGTGCTGCATGAAGAGTGGAATAGTGCTAGCTTGTACTGGAGTCATCTGTTCGAATCCCATGTCGCGTATGACATCGGATCTGTTGATGGAAAAAAAAGATGAGCAAAAGGAGCTGATTTGGAGCAGTGAGAGCAGCTTACACCCAAGGAGTTAGCTGAGGATTGATCTTGGACCATGCACCAGCATAGCTAGGGGCGGCAGCGAGGCGATCAAGCGACATGTTGAGGGATGGAAAACTTTCTCTCTCATCTTTTCTGAGATTTTGAAAATCTGAAGTCCTTCGCGCTTCGGAATCCGTCTATGTCCGGTATCGTTTCTCATCAACGTCAGGGCTTTTGTTGGTAGATGCTCTCAGTGTCGTATCCACTGATTACCCTAGACCACGTACAGCGGATCACAATGTCGGCATCGATCTTTTCGTCTTCCTTCGCAGACAGCGCTACTTCCGTCTGAGGGGCCACACGCAGGCAGATCTTGATGTCACGAAGACGCCCACGTTGACACGTACTCAAGCATAGATACCGCGAGGGGGAACAGGGAGGTCCTCTCGCTCTCGATTCATGTTTACCGATCTTCAGCTTCGAAACATCGCAACGACGGTTGATCCGAGACGACGCTGAATCGCACAGCTTTGTCTGATAATCAGCGCTAGACACATTGGAATCGAGACCGGCGATTGTCCGCATGTACTTGGTTGCGCAAGGTCAATCGTTGCGAACGATCGATAGTAACTTGCGATGATGTAAAATAGCTAAGAATCGCTTACGCTATTTCACCGCGATGTCAAAGTGGACAAGATATAAGCGGTATTTCGCTACACGAGACTGGCTCTCTTCGAAATCGGAACTCTTGACGTACCCGGATCTTTTTCGTCGATTCCTGCCTATAAATTCCGCTTCTCGTTCTGCTCCTGCTCTCTCCTTCCTTTCCATCACTCTACTCTTTCACACTCTTCTTCACCCACCACCCACACACCAACACCAACTTACTAAACATGGTGAGCCTTTCTCGTCGTTCTTTGACCTCGTCGATCCTGAACTGACTTTCTTTCTACCCCACTTCCCCTCCTTGCTTCCCTTCACTCTCCTTCACTACCTCTCGTCGGCGTTGATGCCCACTCCCACCCTCTTCGTCGATGCTCCTTTCCCTCCGCTCCCATCAGTCTTCCGACGGCGCTTACAAACCCACCGAACACGACGGAAAGACTAAGGACGGAGAGCAGGACGCTCGTGTATCATCTGAACACGGTTAGTAGCTATCACTCCTATCCATAGCAACTCCATTTTCTCCATACTCACCCAGTTTTGCGTCGATTTAGGTTTTGGCAACGATCACGAAGCCGCTGTAGAGCAGGGAAAGAAGGGAGGCGCCACACAACCTGAGGAGGTATACCGTCCCTCTGAGCACGACGGTTTAAAGAAGAATGGTGAACCGGATAAGCGTATGTCGTCTGAACATGGTGAGTTTGCGAATTTCCCTCTTTTCCCTCCTTTTCCCCCTTTCCTCCTCTCCCACACTCTCCAAACCTCTTCCGATCTCTTTATATCATAACTAATTACTATCACACGCGATCTAGGCTTCGGTGGAGACCGCGAGCGCGCTTCGGAGGAAGGAAAGAAGGGAGGAAAGACTTCCGGTGGTGACGAGGAGTAAACCCTACTCTTTTAGCTTAGTTTACCTACAGTACCTCTGTTGTATACATTCGAAGTTTGAAATCAGTCAACGAAGTCCTCAGTTCTACACATCTTCGTCCAATTGCGAAAACTCATTTTCGAGAATTCGTCTGTAGTGTTTCTCCGTTGGCTCTGGTCCTTTTCGCCTCGACTAGGGCGTCATACGCGTTTTTTTGACGTTATATCACTACGCAGTCTGTCAAGAGGTTGATTCCTACCTCCCAATCTCATTTCGGTTCGTCAAGAGATTTTTGCTCACGATTTCGCTCCCTTCACATGTCGCATCAGCGTGGCCTGCGCGCCGCTCTCACATGAGAACATAGACTGTATTCTCTACCATATACAGGGGGCTTGCAGGCGATGTGATTCTTCGGAGATTTTGATGCGGAATCGCTCGGAGAAATTGCACAATAGAAATGTTGAAGGACACGACTCCTTCCTTGCTTCTACACCTCAACGCCTGACCTAGATTACATATAGACATGGTACAATGCTCTGGTCCTCCCCCCTGCCCGTTCATCGCTGATGTTTCCGCTCTCAACGCAGACTCCCCCACAACATCGACGAATCTTCCACGGCACTGCTATCCACTCAAAGGCACTCACAGAAATCGAATACCTGCATAATACACTTATCGGAGTAGACGAGATCGGTCTTATCGCTTTCGTTGAGGAGAATGTTGAGGACAAAGATGTGGAAGAGAAGATCAAACAGCAGGGATGGGATCTCGCGGGGGAGGGCGTAGAGCTGACGAGGTTGAGTAAGGGAGAGTTCTTGATCCCTGGGTGAGTTATCCCTTCCGCTAGCGGTGATCCTTCACCTTCGCACTTCCGAATCTGACAACTCGCTGTTCTGCCTCGTTCTCGACATAAAGCTTCGTCGATACACATACACATGCTCCTCAACATATCAATGCAGCGTTCGGACAGCAATACGAGTTGTTGGATTGGTTGAAATACGTTACTTTCCCCGCAGAAGCGAAAGTGAGTCGCCCCTTCCCCTTTCCTTGCAGCATTCGGTTACTGACAGTTTGATTTGACAGTTCCGAGATCCGGTCTACGCTCGACGAACGTATGAGGGTGTCGTTCAGCGAGTCATCAATATGGGAACCAGTAAGTTTCGCGTTTTCGCTTCTTTGGTCAATTCTGTCGCTAAGCTGACTATCTCGTCCTTACAGCTACATGCTGCTGGTACGGCACACTTCATATGACCACTAGAATCCTCGCTGCGATCTGCCATAGAAGGGGACAGAGAGCTCTCGTCGGAAAGTGCAACATGGATCGAAACAGCGCACCTGACTATCAAGAGGAATCCGCAAGTCTCGTTTACCGTAATCACTCAGCAGTTGCAAATGCTGACTCGTCCATTCTATCGTGTAGGCTGCGAAGAGTCTAGCAGATACCGAGGAATACGTCGCGTTCGTTCGCAAGAATTGCTGCAGTCCCCTCCCAAACGCGACAAACAAGAATCTGTCATCCCTTGTCCAACCGGTCCTTACTCCACGATTCGCGATCTCCTGCTCAGAAGAATGCATGGAGGGTCTAGGGAAAATGATGGACAATGATCCGGATCTGCCTTTGCAGACTCACCTCGCTGAGAATCCAGCTGAGATCGAATTCACAAAGTGTGAGCACCTCATCACTCACTAGACGTACTCTCTAATGCCTTCTGCTGATACTTTCGCCAACGCCTCGCAAAACAGCACTCTTCCCTTCGGCACCTTCCTACACTGCAGTCTACGATCAATACCGATTACTCCGACCAAACACAATCCTCGCTCATTGTGTCCATCTCGAAGAATCAGAACTCGATTTGATCAAGAAACGAGAATCTGGAATCTCTCACTGCCCAAACTCGAATTTCAACCTTCGAAGCGGAACTTCGAGAGTCGCCGATATGCTCGACAAGGGGATCAAGGTAGGATTGGGTACAGATGTCAGCGGTGGAACTGCTATCGGTATTCTCTCGGCTATGTGAGCTCTTTCTCATCTTTCTCATCTTTCTCATCGCGCGCTCGACTAAACCGTAATACCCGATAATTCCGCAGTCGATCCGCTTCAACCTGTTCAAAGACCATCATCTTCACGGATCGAGCCAATTCCTCCTCGACTGAACCCTCTGCCAACCAAGAATCCTCCTCAACGATCGTTTCTCCCGACGGTCAATCTCGACCAACCGGTTTCTTCGCTCGATCCCATCTCACGCTCGAAACCCTCTTCTATCTCGCAACTCTCGGAGGTGCTCAATTGTGTCGAATGGAAGATCGAATTGGTTCTTTCGAGGTCGGAAAGGAGTTCGATGCTTTACTCGTTCAAACTGGTCAACGATCTTCGTCCTCGACAACCTCAGCAGAGGGAAGCAACGAAGGATTGGAGATGCTCGCTTTGGAGGAAGAGATGGAGAGTGTCATGCCTGATCTGGAGAAAGGATTCAACCCGAGTTTAATCGTCGAACCGGAGGAATCGATTGAGAAAGTCTTTGAGAAATTCCTCTTCGCTGTGAGTCGTTGCTCTCTAGTCTCTCTATCTCTAGTCTTGCGAGTAGTAAGCTGACTCTTTCCCGCCGTGAATGTCGCAGGGAGATGATCGAAACATTGGAAGCGTGTTTGTTCGAGGTCGCGTTATCGGAGGAGCTCGACCTCTGCGATGAATCTCGAGATGGGGCGGCATGAGATGAGCGACGATAGCTCATAAGTATAAGCTTAGTCTGATGGTGTTGTAGAAGCCAATCTCTGCGAATATAGACTCGAGAACTGAATCTGAACGAAACCTTTCTCTCAAAAACGCGAAAATCTCGGGTTGAGTTATTTGCCTACATCTACAATGATTACAACAAGCGACTACGACGTCTTCTGTGCGAGAGACAATACGATGGGTGAGGAAGCTCTAGTGCTAACGACCGTGTCTAATCCGATTCACTCCCACTTCCTCCCGCACCATCGTCACTGTCTGCCAGATCCGCGTTGTTCGCTACTCCTCCCATGGTCTGTTCTCGAATAGCTTCTCGAATCATTTGAACGATGGACTTGTCGGTTTCTGAGCTGTCTGGATGAAGGTAATCTACAATTTTGAGACCATGTCGATCTTTGATGCTATTCACGGCGGCTATTACTCAGTATACTCGAGTTGGGCGAGACTGGGGCAGAAACTTCACGTACCTAGGATTCGCTCCCGCATCCAACAGCATTTCAATCACTCCTTGTCTCGCACCCTCGTTCTCGAGTTTGACAGCTAGGTGTAAAGGCGTCGCTCGATCCAGCCGGTTCTGCAGATCGACATCTGTACCGTCTGTTTCGAGGAGGAGTTGGAGTGCGTCGGGAGAAGGGGAGGAAGCGCTGGCATTTGAGGCGAAGGGTGGAATAGAAAGTCAGTCTCAAAGCAAGGCGCGTTTTACAGCGCTGTTCTGACTCACGCATAGTGAAGGGCTGTCAAGTGGAACAAGGAAAAGTCAGCTTGTCGAAACTTGCAAGGCCGAAACAGGAGGTTGATCGAGAACTAGGGGAGCAAAATCTCGACTTTCCAGCGTCGCCGGTACGCCCAGCACTTTACGTAGTATCTACTCTCCATGCTCCTTCGCTTCCCTGGAGCTCGCCTAGCTGTAATGAAGCGAATGTTGACTTACCAGTGTTTCCCAAACCATCTTGATAATTCACATCACAAGCTTCTTCTCCATTCAAGCATTCCTCTATCAGATCAGCCAAGTCTTGTTTCGCGGCAGCTACGAGTCGTTCATCTAATGGGAGAGGGTGGAGAGGGAAAGTTGAAGGACGTGTAAATCAACCTCGTCATTCAGTAAAGGAATAGGAGGGGGAGATACTGCTTACTTGCGGTGGACATTCTGTGAAGAGCGGGAGTAGCAAACAGAAGCGAGAGATGGAGCGGTTCGAGTACAAAAATAAGGGTGAAAGGGAAAGCAGGAGAAGAAGCGAAGAAGGAGTAACTTCGCAAGATTCTTTCTGAGCTGTACGCTCGGCCTGAGCAGAGAAAAGTAGAGACAAACTATGGAGCGCAGGAGAAACGGCGAGAGTGGATTGGAAAGTGAGCAGACTTGCAAAACTTGAATACTCTTGAATCTCCGACTTTTCGACGGTCGCTCTCGACTAATCGGTGTGATTCCTGGTTCATGACGACGGCAAATCGTCACGCTCAACTCTGAGATACCCTCAGCTAGGGTCGCAAGCCCTCGTTCAGACGAGTGCACGTAGTGATCGAGCTTGCTTTTTCCGCTTCGCAACGAAAGCTCACGTTCACTTTGCTGCAGGCTTATTGGGAGCGGCTCACGCGCGAAAGTCTCACAACTGTGGGTCTCCGGAGATTCCGTACTACTGAACGGGAAACGATCAAGGCTGTCGTCGAAGAAGGCAGGAGTCAAAAACAAGACTGACCTCTCTGGCTCGGAACGCCGCTGTACCGACAAGCTCGAGGTAGCGAGGGGCATATACTACCATGCAATTCGCTGCTGAGTATTGCTCGAGTGCTCTTCCAGCAACGACAGAAGTTACTTCGTGAAAACGTTTTCGGGTATAGGTAGCTTGACGATCGCGTAGCCCGTTCGCGTACTTGCTAACTTCGTCGCTGGTCACAGTCAGTATCTGAGGTTTCCGAGGCAGCGCTGTACTGATGCTGGAAGCAGTCCCACTCGAAAACTGTCCGTGTCAACATTTTGCGAAACTCTTCCGACCGACCCTTTCTCTCTCGACTTCTTCATCTCTGACGAGGCAGATTCCTCGCAGTGGAGCACCAGGACGAAGACGGCAACAAGAGTTGCCGAATCAGACCTGTTTGAGGAGAGACCGAGTTTGGAGTACGAGTTTGAAAGCCACCAAGCTTAACTTTAGCCTTCGCACTCTGTTGTTCAGTCCATCTTGTTCCGTTAACGACAAGAAACTCAGCCCTCCCCTCTGGCTCCCAGAAGTTGTCGAGAAATTGTCGCTTCTGCTCTCGTTCAGAGGCCGATCGCTGTTTTTAGTGCGAAGCCAGTGACCGAATCGTCAAATTTCGGTCATCGTCGCAGTGGAGAGATCTAGCAAAATCGGCAAGGACAGCTACTGTATAGTTCACTCGCGCGGATCGAGTCAAAGGATCTGCGACCCCATACTGTAATGAAAGATTCGGTGAGAAACGTCAATCGCTTTGCAACTTTTCCGAAAAGTTCGAAAAGTTCGCCTCTCTTCTCTCTTCCCTTCACCCATTTCAGATTTCTCGCTCTCTCACCTCACCTCACTCCACTCAAATAAGCTACAACAATGCCTGGAGACGACTTCACTGAAAAAACCGCGGAAATGAATCGCCCAGTGCGAAAGTTCTTGATGAAACCCCGTACCATTGCGTGAGTCTCCCCTTCTTCTGCTCACGGCGACGGAGCAGTATGACTCGAGCTCTCTGCGAGTCTCACCTGAGCGATGTCGCTAACCTCGCTTGCTTCACAGTTATGCCCTAGGATTTTTCCTTCTCTTCGGATTGGGTTAGTCCACGGTTTCTCCTCCTCAGCCCCAGATTAAATTCAGGGAAAGCTGACTCACGACTATTCTCGCACAGCTGCCGGTCAAGTCGGAACTACGAGTCAGCAACTTCAGTGAGTCGTCGAGATTCTGTTGCCGACGTCGACGATTTCTCCTCTCCCTTTCGCCCCTCCGTTCCCCTCGATTCCGCCAATCCCCTCGTCGCTAACGGTTTTCGCCGTGCTCATTGTAGAAAGTACGGAGACGCCGTCATCAACTACAAGAACCCTCAAACGAAACACTTGATCGGTCTTTTACTCTTCTCCGGCATCGCTTCACTCTTAGTCGCACTCGGTTCTCCCTTCCTCCCTCTTTTCTTCCTCGCTTTCCTCGTATTTGCCATGGCCGTGATCGATATCGTCGGTGAGTACTTTCTTCGGCATTCTGAGCTACTTTCCATCGCACCTCACTGACCTGTTCGAATAAAATTGTGCAGGTGCTGGCTTGCTCAACCATCAATCACCCTTCAGCATGGATAGCTCGATCTACAAGGGTCTCGAAGGCATCTCGTGGGCCAAGTTCGCAGTCGGTTTCCTCCTCACTGTCGCCCTCATCGCCGACGCAGTCATCCACAGCAAGAAACAGCAAAAGAGGCACTTCGTCTACGGAGAGTAAACGAGCTCTTTCGCTTGATCCTCTTGACCAACAACCTTCGCTCTCACTCCTAATCTCCCCCAGCTTTCAAAGCTTTTTGCACATAGTACATACACAGATAGCCCTATAACCTTAATTCTCCCTCTCCTCCCAATATACACTCCGGTTTGATCGAAACAAGTGCATCTGAGAGCATTGTCTCTTGACACAGAGTACTCGGATTTTGCGAAAGCTTTGGCTTTCGGGGAAACTTCGATCGCAAGCTTCGCCGACAGCAGAACCGGACGAGGCGGCGCATACCGCAGCAACGAAGCCTCAGCTGTAAGCTGAGTTCGTCAACACTTCTCCCGCTGAGTTTGAACGCGTAAGGAAGTCGTGCGAAGGGATCGACTCGGAGAAGGAAAGCTTTTGTCCACAATTTTCGTATTCCTGCGTCGATTAGCTCTCTGGCTTACTGTTATGCCTAGATCTGGGTGACGGCGACTGACTGCATTGTATTCAAGTTGCGAAGTTTTGTCGGGAATTGAAGCGTTCCGACGAATTTCCTCTCTCTCCTTATCGTCACTCAACCTTGCTCACCAGACACTATCGGAACTCGACATCACTGCCCATAGTACTATCTAAGTCGAGCTGCGACAGCCATCAGCTCTCGCTAATCGAATCCAGCACTTCAGTAACCAGCGAGTTGGGAAAGATTAGTAGGTTATTCCATCAGTCGGAACCCTTACTGATAGCCCGGGTAGCACTGCGTGAGCTCCAATCATGCCCTGACATTCCTCTCAGTCGCCCGGCTAAGCTGACTCTGGTTCCAATCAACTTCATCTACAGGCTCATCTTGAACTAGGCAATCTTCCTCCCTCAGCGGGTCTTGTTACGCTGGAGTACAACTATAGTAGAGGTGAGTACCATATATTACATCTGGCGCGGTCAGATAGCTAATAGAGTCTACTCTGATTCGATTAGGCCGTCTCGGGAGGGGATTCGCTTTGTACCCTAACGAGGGAGCTCCTATGCATGATGAGCAGACCAGTCCGAGAACACGGTGAGCCTATCCCTATTCTCGCTCAGCTACAGGTTAGCTGACTGTCCCATAATCCGTACAGACCAAGTTTACATCCTCGAGTCACGCCTACTTCCTCAGACAGCCGCTCTTCCCTCACTCCCTCAGAAGCCTCCTCATCGGTAGCAGATCTCAGCTCTCAGCACAAGAAAGAAGATCATCCTTCGAACGCCTTCACTTCGTTTTTTGGCAAGATTGGAAGAGGAGTGAAAGCTGCTGCTGCTGCCGGGAGTGAACCGACTCACCATCCTCCCCGTTCCGCTTCTTCACCTCATCGAGATCCAAAGTCAAGATCGAACATGGTCGGAGCGTCGAGCAGAGGAGCAGGAGTGAAACCGAAACGGAGTGTTACAGCTGGAGAATTGCCATTGTCGAAGGAAGCCCAGTCAAACAAACGGGATACAGCAGTTTCTGCCGCGATGGGTGGATACAACGCTGCCGCGTTCCCTCTGGCCGGACCGAGTCGAGGAGGATTCATCGTTCAGACTCACGCCAAAACTTCAGCAACTGTAGCTACGACGAAAGGGGATGCGATTTCGACTTCTGAGCTCTCTCACGTGAGCACGACCAACTCCGCTCCCGGAGGATCTCAAGACGTTCGATCAGTGTCGATGTCCCCTCCTTCACTCGGCGAACGACGGTTCTCAGTCGAAGTCCTCCCTCCCTCTTCTCAGATCGAGCTCTCCCCGGAAGATGTCGGCCTACCACCTTCAGTCATCCTAGCCCGACTTTCCGACCTTGCAGCGACAAATCCCAAACCTTCATCTTACCTTCCCCTTCTTCAAAGTCTTGCACAAGCAGTCACTCTCTATCCTTTCCCACCTCCCGCTCTTGCAGCCTCGAATCTTTCCGAAGCTCTCTCTCAACATCCTATGCAAATCGCATCTGGCGCGAATGCCTCTGGATCCTCGCTTCCTCCTCCCTCTCCCGCTCAAATTTACGTTTCTCAAGCTCATCGACTTTCGACTTCTTCACCCCCCGCAATTCAAGCAGCAATGCTCGAGCTGATGGTCGCTTGTATCAACGCTTCACTGGAATCGACTGGAGGAATGAAGGAATTGGATAAAGCAGTCTTCTGGGAAGAAGCGAGAAGATGGTCGGAAGAAGCGAGAATCGAGGTCGATGACGGGTCAGGGGGGAAGAGGCGGGTACTGTCTCATCTCGACCGAGAAGCGCTAGTCAAGGTCCTCACTGCTCTCACTCGGGGTGGAAGGGATCTTTCAGACGTTCCAGGACTCGTCGCTCTCCTCTGCACTTTCGTTACCGACGCACTTCCTTTCCCTCGTCCTCCCTCTCCACTCTTCGACCCGAAAGTCACGACCCCCTTCACACGTCGAGTGCCTCATGTGCCCTCTCCTCACGCCTCATCACTCTCCCTCATCACCGCTCTCCACAAATTCTCTGCACCTCACATCTACACTGCATCGACTCTACTCGCCCTCCGTGCAGCTCTCGAAGTCGCCAAGCTACAAGAAGAGCAAGATATTGGTGGTCCAGATGGTGTCCTCGCTTTCATCACCGCCGTGGTTCGATTCGGGGAAGTCACTGGAGGAAAGGCAGCGAGAAGGAGGGCTTTGTTTAAGGATCGACCGGATATCGATCAGAACGACGGTGAAGCTGGTCTCGATGCGAACGAAGGAGACGAGATATTGAGAGAAGTCGTATCGGTTGTCGCTCGGTTGATTGGATGTGAAGGGTTGGTTTCGGTGGTCGAAATCAGGGAAGGACAGACTTTCGCTCAAGCTTCGACGAATCCCGCTTGCCTCAAAACATCGATACTTCCTCCCCTCGCTCTCGACCTCATGCGGGATTTGATTCGATCTCCTGCAAATCAAGCTACGAAATCCCTACGACGAACACTCATCGCTCCTCCCCTCACCACACCTCGCCCTGCCTGCCCAATTCTCCTCCTAGTCGGTTCCCTTCGAAGTCTCCGTAAAGCCATGGTCGAGAACACAGCAGAAGTCGAAGCAGCTCAACAACACGGTCAAGAATCAGGAATGTCGGGAAGCGGAGAATCGAGATGGCCAAGTTTACTCAGTCTCGGTTTACCCTTTTTGTGGAACGGCATCAAACGAGTGATGCTATGGGAGAGCGGGAGAGTGAATGCGGAAGTCATGAGATTGGTTGAGGAAAGATTGGAAGCTTCTGAACGGTTAGGAGAGAAGTTGCAAGAGGTGGTGACGAGGAGTGGTGGAAACGGCAGCGCAGAGCACACAAGGACAGGACACGAAGGAGGTGGAGGTGGAGGAGTTACTTACGAAGAATGGTCGATGGCTATTGAAGTTCTTGATCGGGCAAAAGCCCATATACGAGCTTGGGAACAGGCGAAGTTGAGGCAGTGGCTCTTGGCAGACGAAGGTGAGCACTCTCTCCACCCATCTCTAGCCGATGACTCACACTTCTCTCTCGACAGCTCCAGACGGTCTCGCAGGAAGTGCGGAAGAAGCGAATGCTAGCTCACGAGCGGCTGATCCTGGTAAGCTCATTGTACCTTCTCCCTCCATCTCTTGAAGCCGCTGACATAGCTCTCTGTATCGCCCACAGAGTCGGACGAGGAGGAGCCCGAAGAAGAAGAACCAGGTCAATTCACCCGTCGACCCGACGTCCTTACCGCCTTCTCCTCTCTTCTTCGAAAGGTCATTCGAGCTTGGCAATCTCCAGGATTCACCGGTTCCAGCGAAGCAGTCTTCACTCTCCTCGTCTCCCTCTCTCCTCACCTTTCCGACAGCTACGCTCGCATCGTACTCGATCAAAGTGAATCCGCTTGTCTCCTCTATCCTTCACATACCGAATGGCTCGAGCGAACGCAAGAAGTCATCAAAGCTTTCTACGTACTTCCGTCTCGTGGAGGAGGAGGTAGAGCTTTCCGTCAAGGCGTTTCTGCCTCGACTCGTCGACGAACTCTGCAGGTCGTCACCTCACTTCATTCTCATCTTCGGCCTCTCCCTACCCAGAGCAAGACCCTCGTCGATACAGTCATCATGCCTTTACTCGAAACAAGCCTAGAATCGGAGACGGATGCAGAAGTCGCTGGAGTAATGGTCAGAATGGTGACGGAACTTGGAAGAGATGCGTTAGCGGAGGAATTGGAGAGTGAAGATGGTCCACTCGGTATCTTCGATCGATTACGATTGCATCTTCTCAAGATGGCGAAGCAATCAACGAGGACTTTCGATCGAGGAACTCCTTCACAACCCAACACGCCCTTGATCAAACGGACCACTGGATTCTCGCCGATCTCTCGTTACGGAGGTTCAGTCACAAACTCACCAACAGCTCGTAGAGGTTTCCAATCGATTCCTACTCAAACTCAAACTACTTCGGAACCTACCGACGTCTCGTCAGTCGCCGTCGCTGGTCTAATTTCGATCTTCCACCTTTGCCTCGAGGCATCGAATCTCGCCGCCTCGAACAAAGCTACGGTTATCTTCCGAGATCTCCTTCAACTCCTCTCGCCCGCCTCGTCGAGTCAATCCCCTGCCTCTACCGATCAACCTCTCGTTTCCCTTCGAACTCGCCTCCTTATCTTGCAATGGCTCGTTCGTCTTCGCGCCGACGCCTCTCACCACATCCAATGGATCCCCGAAGTCGACATCAACGGTCCTGCTCGAACGATTGGTCGCACAGCTGTCTCGGCAGAAATGAATGGAACTGGAACGGAGGAGGCTCGAGGATCCGAAGATGGACACGGTGAAGCGAGAGGGAGAGCGAGTCGTCAAGCTCAAAGCGCGACAGAACGATCAAGAAGTGCCAGTCGTCTTCGCACAGCGACGAAGGAGGAGCGCAGCCCAAGTCGAAACGGCTCGATTCGTCGACCTTCTGCAGCTCCCGTCTCGAAAGCTCCAATGCTTTGGTCACTCCCCGAATCGCTTCCCTTCGACCTCGGCACAGCTCTAGCGGCTTCAGGAGCTCACGGACTCGCTTCTTTCGATCACAATCGAATGCGAAACTGGACGGAGGAGGAGGATCCGGGAACAGGCGCGATGAAATTGGTTATGACGGACGACGGAACTCATTCTGCCGATTGGATCGTCGTCTTACCTGTATCCGAATACCTTCACACTCTCCTCTACATCCTTCAGCACGACCAAGAATGGGAACTCGTCTCTTACATCCTCTGTCACCTTCCCGAACAACTCAGCAACAAACACTTCGCCTGTGGCCCTCGCTGCGCTCAACAGATCCACATCCTTCGCAAGTTCCTGTGCGACTCCCTTCGAGCTGGAGATCGTGGCGATCGCGTCTTTCCTCGAACCCTTCCCGTCGGAATCAAACGAGCAGAAATTCACGCTCTCGCTTTCCACTGTCTTACCGCACTCATCGCCTACCGCTCCCTCTTCACGAAGCAACATCAGGACGAGATCGTCGATACGTTCATGTATGGATTAGGAAACCCTCGCGATACCGCCAAACCTTGCATTCACGCTCTCGCCATGGCCGTTTTCGAACTCCGTCCCTCGATGACCAAACATCTCGCAGAGACTGTTCGTCACTTACAGAAGATCATTTCATCCGCAACACTCGGTGTTCACATCCTCGAATTCATCGCCGGTGTCGGTCAACTCCCTGCCCTCTACGCCAACTTCACCGATGTCGACTTCCAAACGGTGTTCGGTATCGCCCTCAAATACATTCAAGCCCACAACGAACGACTCGCAGACGATCCTACAAGCGAAACGAACGAGGACGGTATCGACTACGCCTTCTCTCAATACGTACTCTTACTCGCTTACTACAACATCGCTATTTGGTATCTCGCACTTCGACTCTCCGAACGACCCAAATTCATCCCCTTCCTTACTCGACGACTCATTCAAGCGAATGAAGGCCATACTGAAGTCGACGAAGCGACCGAAGTCATGTTCGACATGCTTGCTCGTTACGCCTACTCGAATGCCGATCCTCGACCTCGAGCCACCTCCTTCGACAAACTCGTCAGTGGTCCAGCTTCCGCAATTCCTCCGAAAACCTGGATAGTCGGTCACGCTACGATCACTATTCGCAAGCTCAACTCACCGGCGTGGGTTGAGGTCACGATACGAAGGGCTTCGGGAGTTGTCAAAATGATGTGGGAGATGCAAAACATCAGCATGACTGGTTCAGCTCCCGAGAACGACCTCGTTCGTCTACACCTTCGACACCGCGAAACAGCGGGGCTCATGGATCACACTCCTTCGATGATCAGTTCTACACTCGCCGACTCCGCCGTTCCTCGCAATCCTCTTCCTCTCGCTCGACTCACTCGCTCTTCATCCTTCTCTGGTCACTCGAACACTCATCCCTCGAACGACGCCATCCTCGACAACACTGTCGTTCGAGTTCTCAATTCTCTCGCTCGCGACATCTCCCAATTGACTCTCGAATCTGGAGTTCTCACGGTCGATCCCAGCTTCTTCCCTCTTCAACTCTCTTCCTTCCCCGAAATGGACTCTACCGATCGACCTCTCCTCGTCCCGAATGATCCCGCCTCTCAACGAGGAGTTTCTGCTCTCGACCGAATTCCGATTGTCGATTTCCACAAGGTTGGAGTACTCTACGCTGGATCGGGTCAAACGACCGAGAACGCTATTCTCGCGAATACTCATGGTTCGAAAGCCTATGTCGAATTCATCTCTGGATTGGGTAAACTCGTCAGGTTGAAAGGAAGTCGGGATTCAGAGATCTATGCGGGAGGACTCGACCAAGAGAACGACATCGACGGCAAGTGGACGTACGTTTGGGACGACGACATCTCTCAAATCGTTTTCCACATCGCAACTCTCATGCCTACCTCACTCGAAACGGACCCTCTCTGCACGATGAAGAAACGACACATCGGTAACGATTTCATCAAAGTCATCTGGAACGACTCAGGAGGAGAATTCGCTTTCGACACCTTACCTGGCGATTTCAACTTTGTCAACATCGTCATACAACCTCACACTCCTGCTGGCAACCCTTGGGTCGGACCGGGAATGACGAACAACGCCGAGTTCTTCAAGGTTTCGATGCAATGTCGACCTGGAATGCCCGAAGTTGGACCTCTCGGAAGTTTCAAGATGGTGACTGGATCCTCCCTCCCCTCTGTCGTCCGTCAACTCGCACTCCACTCGAACATCTTTGCTCAAATCTTCCTCGCATCTGTCGGTTTCGAAGCGAGACAAGGAACGAACCAAAAGATCGAGTACTCTTCGAATTGGAGAAAGAGGTTGCAACAGATCAAGATGCTCAAGAAGAGGATCATTGATCAAGCTGGGGCAAAGGAGGGAGCTGAGAAAGATCAGGAGCAGAGACTCGACCTCGATCAAGCAGAGGCTTCGAGATTATTCACTTCATGGCTATGATGATTCTCCGTAAGTACCAATTCCGCTTCTGCATCTTTTGCTAGCATCGGCTGAACATCTTCGCTTGTTTGCAGATCTCTCCTGTTCTCCTATCGGAATCTACGCAATTCGAGCAACCCAAGCAAGTCAATCGCAATCACCAAAATTCAAGTAGTTTGTCGGTTTCTTCTGTACTTCTTTACCGATTCCCCCTTGTCGTACATCGTTCTCCTCCTTACTCTATCACCCCAATCATCCGTGCCCCGCTCTCAATCTCTTTGTACGAAAACTGCACGATTGCCTTACCAAAGTCTCGAATTCTAGTCAACGGATTCACGCACCATCTCCCTGACTCGAGCTCTTCACGCGCGAGACAAACACTGAGAGGAAACGAACGAGATGCTAAGCTGATTTGCATGAACGAAGGGTACATTTGTTTTGCGAGGAGAACAAGATGCGAGACCGAGTTTTACAAGACTGTCATGACTTTGCGACTAAAGATTTGCTGTATTAAGGGGGGTATGTCGTGAGAATAGTGATTCAACGATTCTTTGAACGAGGGTTGACGTTGACCATCCTCATTCCTGTATCCTATGTTTCCCCCAATTCCGATCAGTTCCAGGCTCTTCTCAAAGACTGAAAGGAGCGATAAAACGTACAGAGGGTACATCACCGAATCTAGGGTTACCATTCATTCCCTCGATTCTACCGTGCTTCGCGGCTGAACGACCTGAACCTTGAGAAGAAGCCAAAGCATCTGCCAACGCAGCGTGATGCTGGATTTGTTCCTGATCGACGTCAAAGCACGTCAGTCTGATGTGCTCAGAGTGAGACTGGGAGGAGAGCAGGCTCACCTTGAGGATTTTCAACCTTTCTCTGTATTCATCAGCTCGTTTGTCCAACAAACTAACGCTCTCCAAAGCTTTCATCAATTCCCTATCTTCCCAACTCTTGACTCCCAATCCACTACCACTGCCTCCGTTATTATTCGCAGCGTTCGCAGCCGCGACGACTTCATTCGCTTGTCTCTGAAGTTGTTGGTGTTGCAACTCGAGATCTAATTGATAAGATTCGTGATCGTACTCGTTTCCTCCTCCTTCGTAGCCTTCGATCTGAGGATGATCCTCACCGCAATCTTGACAGGGTCCAGCAGCATTCGAATTCGTCTCATGACCATGAGCATGACTTTCTTGCGATGACCTGTATTTCGCCGCTTTCTTTCCATTCTTCTTTGCCGATCCACCTCCTCCGCTCATTCCCTTAGCTGACCCGTTCTGCAATTGTTTCTGTTGAGGTTGACCCGATTTCTGCCTGACTGCCATTTCACTCCTCAAACTCCTTTGCAAGTTCCTCGCTTCGTTCGCTTCGAGGCTCAACCTCGCAACACAGTGTTCGAGTTCCGAGATTGCGCTCATCAAACTCGGAAGGGATGCGGGACCGGTAGTCGAATCGAGGTCGAGTGGGAGAGACAAGTCGAGGGAGAATTGACCGGCACTGTCGGGGTCGGAAAGGGAACCGGTCGAAGTGAACGTGAAGGAAGAGGAAGGGAATGAAGAGAGAGATTGGGAAAGTTGAGCAACAGCGTTGTGAGAGGACAAATCATCGAGTTGAGATGAGGCAGGAGAAGGAGGAGGAGGAGGAAGTGAAGAGCGAGGAGGGGGAGCAGTGACTTGCGATTGAGCTGCTGCAGTTATACTGTCTGTTAGAGTAGATCTCTCGAGGAGTAGACCAAGTAGAGCTTACGGTGAGGGATGTTTAGATCTTTCCAATCAACTGGTTGCAATCCTTCTTTCCTCCTCGCCCTCTCGTAATCTCCCAACACGGTGAGGGATTGGCACAATAGCCTGTACTGTTCTACGAGTGCCCAATCTTGTTGTGTTCTAGGTTGAGGTTGACTGGTCACTCCTGGAGGAAGTGGAAGAGAGTACAAAAACGCTATAGATTCTGGTCGAGGGACATAAGGTGATGTGGATGTTGCAGCAGGATCGGGGTTCGCCATTCGACGATTTCGCAGGAGGGGAAATGAGTAAGTTGCAAGCCGGAAAGAGTGAGAAAAAGTCGATTGGAAAGTAATTGAAATTAGAGCTAATACAATCTTCAATTGCAGCCTTACGGGACGTCTCGCTTCGTTCAACAAGTCGCTCCGCTCTTCCTCCAACTCTATCTCCAAACATGTCTCTCTCATCTAAACTCTCCATCCGCGATGTCGAACTCAAGGGCAAGAAGGTCGTCATGCGGTTAGTTCCCTCTCTCTTTCTCCCTTGTCCCTCGACCCGTGAATCTAATCTCTCTCATCTCAACAGTGTCGACTTCAACGTTCCTTTCGACGGTGAGGGTAACATCACCAACAACCAGGTCAGTCGTCTCAGCTTCACTCGAGGAGTCAGAGGCGAGTTGGGACAAATCTTAGATGATCGATGGATTACATTAAACTCGCTCAATCCTCTTCAGAGGCGCTCGTTCTCCGTGAGAGAGGCGGGATGGTAGCTATAGAACGATAAGGAGCTCGTTTTTCGCGGAGGAGGGACTCGATAGCAGTTTGGAAGATCGTCGAAGCCCCACCGAGACTGACCCTTCTCTCTCCCTCCGGACTACAGCGTATCACCGCTGCCCTTCCGACCATCAAGCACGCCTTAGATGCCGGATGCTACTCTCTCGTCCTCATGTCCCACCTCGGTCGACCCAACGGTCAAAAAGTCGAGAAATACTCTCTCAAGCCCGTCGCTAAGGAACTCGAACGCCTCCTCCCCGGCAAGAACATCACTTTCTTGTCAGACTGTGTCGGTCCCGAAGTCGAGAAGGCCGTCGCCGATGCTCAAGAGGGTCAAATCTTCCTCCTCGAGAACCTCCGATTCCACATTGAGGAAGAGGGTTCCGCTAAGGACAAGGAGGGAAACAAGACCAAGGCCGACGCTGAGAAAGTCAAGGAGTTCAGAGCTTCATTGACCAAACTCGGAAACGTCTATGTCAACGACGCTTTCGGTACCGCTCACCGCGCTCACTCTTCCATGGTCGGAGTCGAACTCGAACAAAAAGCTGCCGGTCTCCTCATGACCAAGGAACTCGAATACTTTGCCAAGGTCCTCGAGAAGCCTGAACGACCTTTCCTCGCTATCCTTGGAGGTGCCAAAATCTCTGACAAGATTCAACTTATCGAGAACTTGCTCGACAAGGTGGGCCTCTCTTCTCCTCGGTCTTTCACCGAGTGTGACTAATCACTCGCTTTGCACAGGTCGACACCCTCATCGTCGGTGGAGGTATGGCTTTCACCTTCAAGAAGGTTCTTGATAAGATGGAAATCGGAGATTCTCTCTTCGATCAAGCTGGTTCGGAGAAGGTTGAGGAACTCATGAAGAAGGCTGAAGCCAAGAATGTCAAGATGGTCTTCCCTGTCGATTTCGTCACTGCCGACAAGTTCTCAAAGGACGCAAAGGTAAACACACCTTCACTCTCCTCATTTCTTCCCTTCGAATTTGTTTCGCTGACACAGTTTTGAGTTTAGGTCGGTGCCGCTACCGCTCAAGAGGGTATTCCCGCTGGATCAATGGGTCTCGATGCCGGACCTGAATCTCGCAAGATTTTCGCCGAAACCATCTCTCAAGCAAAGACGATCCTCTGGAACGGACCCGCGGGAGTATTCGAGTTCGACAACTTTGCTGGTGGATCAAAGGCGGTTCTTGATGCTTGCGTCGAGGCTAAGAAGAGTGGAGCTACCGTTATCATCGGTGGAGGTAAAGAGCTTCTTCACTTCTCGCCCATGTATCGAAGCGAGTGACTGATGTTTCCGATGTTTCCGATCAGGTGACACGGCTACCGTTTGCTCAAAGTACGACGCCGAGGACAAGCTTTCTCACGTTTCGACTGGTGGAGGAGCTTCGCTCGAGCTTCTCGAGGGCAAGGTGAGCCTCTCTCTCACACCCTTGTCCAATTCTCGCTTGTTCCATACTGATGCTCTCGCTCGTTACGGTAATAGGATCTTCCCGGTGTCAAGGCTCTTTCCGAGAAGAAGTAAAAGGGTTCGTTTCGAGATCTATAGGACATGGGATCGAACGTAGTACGGCGAAAGGAGTAGATCAGGATTCTCTCCCGAGTCGAGATGAAGTGCAAAATCAAAAGACAGAATTCGTTCGTGACGATCTTTCTCGCTCGAAGTCGTAGCGAGATCTGCTGTGGTCTTACTACCGCGTGGCTCACTCATTGAAGGGCCTTGTCTTCGTCGTCGACGTTCGATGGTCCGCGGAGTATCGACAGGCGATTTGACGTGTGTCGCTCTGTCTTCGTTTTCTTCCTCTCGTTTCGTCCTTCCTGCATCGACGCTTCTTTCCTAAGCCGCTCGAACTACAGCAATTTCGTACGTCCGCTATCTTTACCTGCCTTCTGCTTGGAAAGTCTAAAGCTACGGCTGCTTACTCTATCTCCCTGGTTTCGGTAACAGACGATGGAAACCGTTGCTCGTTATAACGTTGTGGCACGCTTCGTTCGGTACTTCGGGATTATAGCTGGTGGAAGAGCTGCGATCACTTCTATCAAGGCGCGGCGTCCTAGTCGAGGTCCCCTTGCGAACAGAGGTAAGAAAGTTTCCCTTTCGCCTCCTGCACGCTAACCCCTGAGTCTGATTGGATTCAGGAGTCACGATCAATCTTGCGGTTCACCTTCACCTTGAGTTGCATCACACTGGAGATTTCGAATTCAGTCACGCTCAGTTCCCAAACTCTTTCACCGTTGGACCGTCAAGTGAGGCTAGTACCCTATCGAGACGAGATGCATACAACTGACAGCGTTCTATATCATATTCTGGACGACAGTCTTCGGCGGCGACCCTTACTCGAACGAGATTTGGGAACAACCCGCTCTTCTTGTATTGTCAACCGATTCGAGCAGGACTAGCAACTTCGTTGATCCACGTTCTTCTTCCCACGAGGTGCCTCGCTCAGCGACAACTACTATGTTCATCTTGACTCTGCATGAGACTCGAAATCAGCGAATCCACCGAATTCAGATTCATCTTCATTTCGCGGAAATCTCACTTCCCGAGCGTGAACGAGACGGATCGGTATGTCCATTCACTACCGACAAACGTCTCTCAAGCTGATACTCGAATGCCTGTGCCATACAGCTCACACCTCGGCCTGTAAATGGCGTGTCCAGTAGTGTTTGTGCTTTTCTCTCTTTCGTCCAAGTTATCGACTGATATTATTGGTTCTCTCTTCTCCCCTTCTCTACAGGACCCTATGGAGCTCACTCTTTCGCATCGCCAGCGAATCAACTATGCTAACTCTGACATGCCAGGAGTGTAGGTTCAGTCTGCAGCAAAACGAGAAAAGGAAAATGGTTCGTATCCAAATTTTGGAAGCTTGTAGTCCCCTTCATCGATGTGAAACGTGTCTTTCAAAGAGCTTTACCGATGAAGATCTCGCTTGAGCGTCGAAGAGGGGAGAAGATGATCAGTCTGCAGAAGAGAGAGGAGAATTGGGTAACGGCTATAGAGGAAAGCGTTCGCCATAGAGGATGAGAGCTACTGCAACAACAGTCTGGAGGTCGACGTGACTGATTGTGTAGCATGATTGCAGAACGGACTTTGGGGGAGAAAGGAGCAAGAGGGATACGAGCAAAAAGGGGATGAAACGAAGAAGATCAAACAATGAGATGAGGAGTAGGCGGTCGGTAAGTGCGAGCTATTGCTTGATGGGAAGTGGCTGGGAATTCGGGGAAGTGATCCTCGTTCTCATCTTGAGTGTGCTCCTCATTGTCCGGCGAACTTCTCTGAAATCTCAGCGTAGCAAGCTCAGCTGGGTGTCTGCGCAGGAGAATGACTGCAGGACTCACCAAGAAGAATTGACTGAAGTAATTGAGCGAGTCCAACTGTGGTCGATACTCGAATTCACCAGGGTCTTGGACTTGCATGGACTTGCGAGAGATTCCAAACGATGATTTGGACTCCTTGAAATGTTTCCGTTGGTCCCAATGAGCCCAGTAAAGTTTCTCCAGCTCAATGAAGCAGGTATGAATCCACTCAGCAATCTTGTGGAAATCCGCTAACGATACAGCTTTTGAGATCTCTCTCGAAGTTCTTCCCTTGGAGTTGACCAGGTCGATAACGGCGACGTTCGAATCTCCATACTCGGCGACCGACCTCGACATCGTATAGATCAACTCGAGGACCTCCCAATCCCTCGACCTGAGAACGTCTTCTTGCGGAAGCTTGCTCATTCGATCTAAAATGTCGACGAGGAGGACCGGAAGGTTGGCGACGAGAGCACCTCCTCCAAAGTGAGAGCTGAACCGAAGACTTGAAGCGGAAGGGTTTGGAACACCGTAGACGAAATGGACTTGTGCGCTGTAAACCGATGGGAAAGTCAGTACTTCTGCAGGCATTCTTGCGATGAGCGAGAGTGCGCAAACTTGAACAAGTGAGCCTTTGGATGTTCGTCTGGATGCAAGTCTGTTCTGTCAGTACCGATCTCATCAGTGGTAACGAGGAAAAGGCTCTAACCGCTCTCGAAAACTGCCTCCATGAACTCCTTGCGCTCCTCCCTTGACTTGGTCGGTCTCCAGCCGACAACCGTAACTTCAATCACCTATCAAGTCGAGGTTGAGTTCGACGTCCTCCTTAGTTGCGGACGAGCGACATTGAGCTCACCTGATCTGCTTCATCTTGATTTTTGTTGATGAGAGCGACACGCTCGTACAGAGAGTTGCGGAGTTGCGAGATCTGGTCTCTCGCATGTCGACGCTTGTAAGCATATTCACCGAGACTCGTTCGCCAAACGAAAACTCCTGCTCTTCCCCGAATCAATGCTTTGAGGTGCTCCTTATTCGCTGAGTTGTACTTGTCGAGTTTGGAAGTGATACTGGCGGCACTTTCAGCATACTGAGATCCGCTGAGGAACATCTTGCGACGAGGTGTGAGAGGAGGGGAAAGAGGAAGGAGTGTTTAGAAATATCAGAGGGATGTCGCTCCGGTCGATTCCGCGGCCTTGTCTCATCCACGAGAAGACAGAATCGATGGGAGAGTGACGTTTAGGACCCCCGAGGAAGCGAGTATGACTGAAGTGGAGAGTGGCGAACGAGAGTCGCGGAAAACGAAGAAGCAGAAATCGAGATGTCTTTGCTGTTCAACAAAGCACGATGACCTTTAGCTCTAGTTCGACGAGACGACAGGTCAGAGCTTGTTCTGGAACGCACCTCATTCGGTTTCTCTCCTCCATTCAAACGCTCCTCGAAACTAGGAGAGAATGAAGCATCGGCTACAGATAGACCGTTCCCAGCATCGAGCTTCGAGGGAGAACACCTGCAGCGATGAAATGGCAGTGAGAAGAGACAGGCAAGAGACAGGTGTATTCGACACGGTGAGAGTGAAATGAGGAAATAGATCGAGTGTTGACAACAAGGTAGTGAGTCTGCGAAGATACTGAAAGTAGAGAGTCGAAAGAAACGAGGAACTGAATCGAATTCAAGAGATATAAACCTGTTTCGACCGCAACGACCCAATCCACGGCATCAGCTCAACGAGCTCACAGGAGATCGGAAAATCAAGCAGAGAGCTCAGCTTCGAGAGAATATCATACCTTTTTCAATTCGTTCCAATCAAACACTTCACCCGTAACCGGTTCAATCAACTTCCCATCATTCCTCTCACTCGCCCTCAATTCCAATCCCTACTCTCATAACGAAACCCAATCAGCATCTCGTCAGAAGAAATAGAGAGTATTCCGATGAAACTTACCTCTTTAGAGTAAGCTCTTCCCTCACCACCACCGGCCACTCCACCTCCCCCAATCCTACTAATGAGAGCAACCAACATTCCACCTTCTCCACCATCCCCTTCTACGACTTTACCAGTGAGGGAACAAACGATCGTCGAATTCGTATGATGGGAATACGGAACACTCTGTACCAAGCTCCTCAATGGACTCGTACATAACGGACAACTCGTCAAAGTTGCTGCTGCTGAGGGTTCAGAGGGAGTAGGGAGAGTTGAAGCAACAGCAACAGAAGAGGGGAGTGAAGGTTTAGTCAAGATTAATTGACCACTAGGGGAAATGGTTAAAGTTCCTCCAGAACGAGAAATCGCGTTCTCTGATTCCGAGGTTGAGGTTGAAGGGGTTGGGGGTAATGGACAACAAGTGGGAGTCTTGAGAGATGCGAGTCCGGCTTGGAGGGACATGTGGAGGAGGGGAAGGGAGGGGAGGGAATGAAGAGTTAGGAATGTCGTTCGGAAGAGGTGAGTTAGGTGGGTCCACCGTGAGGGCGAGTAGAGATCCTATTAGTAAGAGATAGAGAGTGTGAGTAAAAGAGTCAGGCGAGAGAGAGAGAGAGGGAAGAAAGGGGGACAAACCGAGTAGATTCGGCAGGTGGTCGAAGGGGGATAGGCTAGTAATGCCATTACTCTCTTGAGTTCTTCCATTGGGTTCATCTTCTTTTCTACTGGTGAAGGGGTTCCGTTCGATGCGGCGTGAGAGGTAGGGGAGAAAGAAGCGGGAGGATCAAATTCGGAGAGAGTCGAGGGAGTGAGATTCTTTCGAGCGTAAAGGATCGCTTGAGGTAAAGAACGGGTTCGACATAGTTCGATGAAGGATTGAAGGTGGATCGTGAATTCGAGAGGAGACTGAAGAAGTAGATGGGTCAGCAGGGATCAAAGGAGAGAAGAGAAAGAACTCACTTTGAGTTTCTTCAGAGCAGTTCTATTCTCTCCTACCCAACTCAATACTTCCTCTAGTTTCTTATCCGCGAGTGCCACCTCTACTTTGCCCATCTCGTCCCACAGTTCCTTATCGACGAGACTTTCAACTTTCTCCTCCTTTGCGAGAATCTCTGCACTCCTCTTCAACGGCGGGTTCGACCTCAACATGTAATCGACCAAATGATGTGACAATCTCTTCTGTGCCCAAACGGGATAATTCTGATCTTCGAGAGTCGAGGGAACGTTGTCGAGGTGATTTAATCTTTGTTTAATGATTTGATTCGTTTGTTCTGTTTGATTCTCCAATTCTACGAGTTTCCTCTTGAGCCCTTTCATCCTCGACAACATTGCGTCTACTGATTTTGATATTTGTAGTTTCTGTTGAGGATCGAGTTGAGACGAGGAAGTGGAAGCGGCTTTGGCAGTTTTGAGCAAGACTTGATCGAGATCTTTCTGGAGTGCAGTCATGTTGTATTCGTAGGATTTCGCAGTTGTCTTTTGTAACCTCCTTAGTGTATCGAGTGGAGCCTGATGAAAGAGAGAAGGAGTGTCATCAAGTGGGGGGAAAGAGAAGAGGAGGGAAGAGAGAGGGGGACTCACTCTGAGTAGGTCTTGTTCTAGTAAGAGTACTTGATCTGGGTTCAACTTCGTAGTGCTCATTGTGTTGTATTCGAGTGAGGTGTAAGAGAGTCGCTTCTTCTTCTCTCTCTCTTCTCTAAACTCGCCAAATGTCGAAACCACCGCCTGCACCAGAGAAGCCACTACCACCACCACCATTGATTCCACTAGATATCATCGATGCACCTACTCAACGACTATACCTCGTCGCTGTCCTGTTATTGATTCAAGCCTACAAATTATCTCATTTCCTAACTCAAACTTCTCAATCAACGCTAGATCCAAATTGGAATCTATACAAATGGATCACAATAGATATCTTAGCGATTCAAGTGGTGAAAAGGTTGAGAATACCCAGGTTAGATTGGGGTTGGAAAGCGAGATGGGCTACGGCTATCACTCTCATCCTACTAGATTACACTTTATTCGGTAGATGGATCGTATGTACCCCCCTCTTTCTCCCTCTCAAAGTGACAATTCGCTCATTCGAGATGGATTGAATTCCAGTTTACCGCATCCATCTTCCTTCCCTCTTCAATCAAATCCCTCTTGACCCACTACTACTCGACAGCAGAGAGATCAGTCAGGTTATCAAAAGTAGTAGGAAAGAAAGGTTCTCATTTGGGAGGTCAATACACGGTTCATATCTTAGCAGTTTCGTAAGTTTCCTCTCAATCTAACCTCCCCCCCTTCATCCTGAACTGAGCATGAGTGTTCGACAGTACCGCTATCCTCAATCCCCTATCCTCAACTTACTGTCGTTTCTCATCTTCGAAATCCTCTGAACCAACCCTAATCCCCCTCCTCCTGAATAATACCATCCCCTCTAAACTCACCTACTCCCTCACTTCCCTCTCGGACCCCTCTTCAACTCGAGAAATCACGATCCCAGTTTCCAAACTGATCAAACCCCGAAAACACCATCTCCCACACCACAACCCTCTTTCAATCCAAGATGCCTCTTCAGAAGAAGACGATGATCTCGCTCTAGCAGCTCAATGGTCTCTCGTCCCTTCTTCCCCGAAAACTCCTTCCTCCTCCTCAAAACGCCATCACCCACTCCCACCCTCCTCATCCTCTCTCATTGGGTCTTCCTCTTCTTCAAACTCGGCAAATGACAACCCACTAGACCTCTCAGATCCATTCTCCTCTTTATCTCCCTCTCAATCTCTCTATTACTTACCCATCACTACTCCTGGTCAACTCCAACTCGTCTCAATCCTAGATTCCGATGGACACCCTATCAGAATTCGACGCAAACGTTCTTCTTCCAACCACATCTCTTCTTCTTCTTCAACTTCAACTTCAAGTTACGAATCAACTCTGATCACAGAGTGTCCTCAAGCAGGGTTTGATTTGGGAGGACAAGAACCGATAGAACATAGGTGTTTGATCGATCCTAATTCGTTTGTTGAGGAAGAATCCTTCTCGTTGGGATTAAAAGTGAAAGGTAACGAACCTTTGAAAGTTAGGTGGAGTTCAAAGGAGGGAGATACTCCGAGGGGGGGAGGAGTCAAGAAGTTTGAGAGTTTAGAAGGAATCGTTGGATTTCAAGGGGAAGGGGAGGAGGGAATCGTGAGGGTACCTTTGAATGTCAGTTTGTCGAGAGTTGGGAGGACTAGTTATACGGTTGAGAAAGTTATTGATAGGTTTGGGAACGAGGTTAGTTATGGAGCATCATCTTCTGGAGGGGCGCCTCTATTGGAAGGAACGCAAGGGAATAGAGAAATCATGGTTCACAAATTACCGGAGATCATGTTTGTGGGTGAATGTGCGAGGGGGGATGAGGTACAGTTGTTGGATGGACAGAAACAAAAGTTGAGATTCAAGTTGAGTGGATTGGAAGAGGAGGAAAAGTATAAAGGTTTCGTTGGGATGAGGTTTACACCCTCTAGTTCTAGCGAAGGAGCGGGGTGGGAGAAAGAGATCGAAGTGAATGCGAGGAATGGGGAAGTCGAGGTTGATAAAGCTGGAATTTACGAGATTACGAGAGTTAGGAGTCAATATTGTCAAGGATCAGTACTCGTCCCTTCTTCCTGTACACTCATCCTCCAACCCCTCCCTACACTCTCGACCACTTTCACTCCCTTACACGACCTCTGCTCTTCTCCAACTGGACTCCTCACGACTTTACACCTGACCGGAGTTGCACCTTTCACCGTTTCTTACTCTCTCACGAAACTAACTGGGCGTCCTTCTTCGACACATCATACGCATAGGTTGTCGCATTCGAGGGACGAATTGAAGATTGAACCTGGGGTGGGAGAGTGGGAGGTTAGGTTTACGCAGATCGAGGATCGGTTCTATAAGAAATTGAGATTGAATGGAGCGAAGGGAGAGTTTAGTAAGAGGATCAAGGTGGAGGAGGTTGCCGAAGCGAAATGGAGGGAGAGGGAGAAGACTGTGCATAGTTGCGAAGGGGGAACTGTTGGGGTTGAGGTTCAACTCAAGGTGAGTCATCCTTTCGATCTTTGCGATGATTCGGGAGGTACTGATAGAGGGTCTTGCTTTGCTGACAGGGCTCAGCACCTTGGACTCTCGAGTACTCGGTTGTCGGTCAGAAACCTCAAACTATCGAAGGGATTCAAAAATCTCCTCATTACCTCGAGGTGGAGATCCCGAACCTCGTCTCTCAACAAGGAGGACAATTCGCTCTATCTCTCGGTAGGTCGACCTATCACCTCCAATATCGAATTGAAAGTAGAGCTGACTTAGGATCGTTTCGATTGCATTTCAGAGAGCGTTCTCGATTCTCATGGTTGTCGAAGACCTCTCACTTCACCTGATCTCGTCGTCGATGTCAGGAGGACGAAACCTACTGCTCGATTCCATGGGGCTGAGGGTAAGAGGGAGGTAGTGATTCGAGATGGAGATGAAGCGAGAGTTCCCGTTAGATTAACCGGTGAAGGCGTATGTCTCTTACTTGCCTCTTCGATCTCTATCAAACAGTGAGCTGACAAAGTGACATCGTATAGCCCTGGACGATTACCTACTCTGCTCCAACCTCTTCTCAACCCGTCACTTTCGTTGCTCATCAACCCAACGTCGATTTGATGATCCCTTCTGCTCCTTCCGGAACTTACAAGCTATTGTCGGTCAGAGACAAGTTCTGTCCTGGAGATGTCGTCGAGACTGAATGGAGGGTTGGAATTCTTACGAGACCCAAGGTTGGACTCGATGAGAAAGCTGGGAAGAAGAAGGGTGGAATTATCAGACGAGAAGGTGTTTGTCAGAACAAGGTCGATAGCGTTGGATTGACTTTTGAGGGTGAGTTCGAGACTTTCAACTCGTCGGAGTCGAGGAGCGAAAATGATCTTGACTCTCATTTCTGTTTCTGATAGGCAAAGCACCATTCAAAGCTACTTACACTCTCGCCAAGAACTCTCAATCTTCCGATTCCCGACCTCACACCTTGCAAGCTATTCAATCTCACGCTTCACTCACCCTCTTCACCGCCGAGGCAGGTCACCACGTCTACGAGATCACTGGAGTTTCGGATTCGCTCTACACTTCACCCTCTCCCCTCGGCCTAGTCACACCTATCAAGCTCGAGCAAGAAGTCTGGAGTCTACCCGGAGCACATTTCTCGCACGGAGCGAAACATGGATTCTGCGTTCACGATGAACTCGCTTCGCGGTCTTCCGAGGATCTCGTTCTCGAATTACAAGGTCAAGCGCCGTTCTCAGTCGAGCTCGAAGTCAAGGAGGAAGGAAAGAGGGGAACGAAGAAGTTTACTGTACCAGAGATCAAATCTCATCGTTGGCCGATTTCACTTCCTTACAAACTCCACACTCCCAACCCTCACTCGATCGCCGTCCGGAGAGTCGTCGACGCTCACGGCTGCGAGTCGCTCTTCGATTCGGCACCTTCCTCTGCCTCACCGAATGCCCTCACCTCGATCAAGAAATCCACCTTCGCCCTCGTCTCCGTTTCAGAAACCGCTTCTATCGCTCCTGTCTCCTCGCAAGTCGATCACTGTGTCGGCGATTTCCTCGATTTCGTCGTGCAAGGCTCTCCTCCTTTCACCGTCAAATACGAATTCGAAGGAAAGAAACACTCGGTGCCTCTCAAAGGTAGTCAATTCCAACGTTTGGCGACTGAAGAGGGAACTTTCAGGGTCTTGAGTGTCGGACATGGAGAAGATCAATGTCGTTCAAACACGGTCGATCTGTACGTAACTATCCTTGAATCGGTTTGTACTCGCTCTCGAAGCTGATCTCTCTTCCTTGGATACAGCGTCAAACACATTCATCCTATCCCTTCTGCCAAGGTATCGACCGGTGATTCGATCGTCGTCGATATTCGAGAAGGAGATCAAACCGAAATCGTCTTCTCGTTTACGGGTACCGCTCCTTTCTCTTTCACCTATTCTCGAAGGGCACCTCAAGATCGAAGCAAAGACAAGAAAGTGCTCGAGACTCATACTGTCACGTGAGTCTGCCCCCCGTCTCTCTTCGTTCGAGCACGGCTGATGAAATCGATCGACGGTTTTGCAGCGGTATCGAAGAGAACACCTATTCGATCTTGACGTCTCAAGAAGGTACTTACTCAGTTTCCTACATCGCCGACAAGTACTGTAGCTACCCACCAGCGTCAAAGTCAGGAGCAGTCGTGCGATCGTAGTCGCTCGAAGGAGAAGGAGTCGGAAGAGACGAAAACTGTACAAATGCTTGATCTTCGTAAGGATATAGAACGAAATCATTGCAACGCAAGACACACAACGTATACCCATACATTACTGAGTCCGACTGAATTGAGCGAAGAGAGGAGGAGAATCTATAGGTGAGCAATTGGGGAAGTGCGAAGACGACGCTAGTAGAACGGCGAAACAGGGGCATTGACGAACGACGAGCTGCTCGAGTGAGTCCTCGTAAGGCGAGCCTCCTGACGAGCCATAGGAACGTAGGGTGTCTTGGGGAAGATGTCGAATCGGAAGGATTCTTCGTTCTGAGTGTCAACTTGTGGGTACGCAGCTTCAGGGTCCTCCTGTGGTGGGGACGTATCAGCTTTGGGCGTAATCGATTACAGCGCGCATAGGAGAAAGCTCACGTCGAAACGGTGGAAGTATGGAATGAAGAGCTCTAACAACGCTTGATGTTTCCTCAAAGTCGGGAGAATCTCGACTCTTTGGGTGTGATCAGTAAGCCAGGAACTAATCTCGATCGGCTTTGATACTTCTGAGTAGAGGAAGTTCTCCATTTTGACGTGGTCTTCGTCCGCGAAGAAGTTTCGCAAGGTTATTTTGGCTTTCGAAGCGTGGAGCGAGGTAAGAGGGAAGCCTGCGACGAGTAAGGCGAAATGACGCGGGTCCAATGACTGTACGGCTTCTTCCAGGGCATGGAGGACAGTAAGCGAATCCCAGGCTGACGAGGAATGGAGAGTGCGCAACGATTTGAATTCGAGAGTTCGAAGAGTCTTCTCCGATGATGGAGAGGAGGTGGAGTCACGGCGTTGTGGGAAAGATCTCAACTCATCTCGTTGCTTGTGAGCTAGATTGGCCAGAATGAGTAAAGTTTGACCGAGGAGGAGGAGCGGATTCATCGCGATGGCCATTTCGTGAGAGTCGCTTCGGCTGAGAGGGAGTCGTAGTCGAATAGCGTCGGGCAGTGGTCCCTTGTGCTCGTGCCAGCTTACCTGAAAGCTGTTTGGTGCAGCATTGAAAAGCTTTCGACTACTTGAGCGATTTCCGAGCTCAAGAAAGGACATTCTCGACTCACTGTACTCGAGCTTCGCCAAAGATGAAAGGTTCCTTGTCTACAACAGCTATTCGGGTCAGCACATGATTCTCTCCGGGCCAAAGACTGCGGAACTCACGGGTTCCAAAGAGTTTTTCAAGGAGCTCAAACTTTTGACGACTGTCAAACTCCTCACAGCCGACGATTGTGATGTCTTGAAGCTGTCATACCTTACACATGCGCTGAGTGTCGTACAGGAGGTCGAGTAGGGCATCGCTCACAGTCGAACCAGCAGGTCGTTTGTCGTTCATGATTATGCGAGTTCTTTTGTTCAATACTTGAAAAGCCTTCAGGCAAACCTCGCTGTTTGATACCCCCTTGATAATGGCAGTCTTCCACATGAGAGCAGCGCCAATGCCAGTGAAGATTGCTTGTATTTTGCCGCTTCCATCGATTTTGCGCAACAACGAGGTGAGTTCAACAGCTTCGTAGACGAGACCTGCTCCATCGACCGTACCATCGTCGTCGCAGTCAGGAATCGAAGCCATCAGTGTGAGTCGATAGGTCACAGAAGATGGGGAGTGAGAGGAAGAAACCAAACGGACATAAACGAAACGGACTCGAAACAGACCGACAACCGGTAAGAGACTCGTAGTGTCCCTGAATTACCCCTGAGCGTGACCCTTTTGAGAAACCTCGCAGTCGAAGCTAAGCTGGGTCTGTCAGGCGAGACAGCCTGAGGAGTTTCGAGGGTTGTGAAGTCGCGCAGAGAAAAGGATTGATTCGACATGACCCGAGATTGGCAGCTTTGTAATGAGTCACTGCTGATGTACAGACTGGGTAACAAACTACGATTCCGAGAATACAAAAGATGGACTCAAGCTTAGTTTATCGAAAACAAAACAGTACGCCTCAGGTTGCTCGATTGGCAGCGTGATAAGGAGAGCTAGGGGGATAAACAGATGTAGGAAAGAATGGGAACGAGTGAAGTTCTTCGCTCTGAGTGCACGATGACGACGGGAGGGTGGAGTTCTGCGAGACGGCAATTCATCCACTCATTCAATTGCTTCGTTCTTCACAATGTATACGACATGGCAGGGAAAGTACGCACTTGAAATACACGAACAAGGTATTCGATAGTATCTAGCTGAGCTCGAAATCTGAAGGGAGGAGCTGAGCTTGATTTCCCGAACTTTCTCCACCTAGAACTGCTCTGTTTCGGCTGTGATTCATCGTGATTCCTTGCGGCTTGTTGTAAAGGCATTCTCACACGATGGATCCAACTCCTGATTCTCGAATAATCCTCTGGTGTCAGGATCTTTGAAAATACGCTCAATGCGTCCTGCTCTGTTAGCACAAGCTTTCGCAGGCTGGAATCTCCATGCTCTTGAACTGTTCTTGACAAGTTGGTGACAAGTTCGAGATGGTCCCAAAAAGCTGAACTACAGATTCGATCGAGCGTGTCGACGGCGTATGTCGTCTCCGGGTAAATGTTGACGAACTGAAAGAGAATTTGGACGAGGAAGACCGGGAGGTCAGATGTCACGACGTGTTGTAGATCATCAGAGGGCCACTCTTTGATCAGGATCGTAGAGGCGGAAGGCGAGTGAGCGTTAACTGCTTGAAATTGAACGTCGCATCTAACGGCTCGCGCGCGTCAAAACCATCCGCAATACCAACGGGAAGAAGAGTGACTGACATGCATCCAAGGTAGTCGATGACAGACGCTACAAGGTGGTCAAGGTCCATCAGTGTTCATTGAGAGAAGGGGACAATTCTTTGTCTGGTTCTCACAGCGGCCGTTCCAACAGAAGACCTGCTTCAAGAAATCCTCCTTCTTGAGCCCGTGACCTTGGACTGTATCTTCCCATCCAATGATAAGTACGTCGAGTGCCTACTGGTCCGCTAGAAATCAGTGACAGAGCCGTTGGAAAAGGAGCTGGAGAAGTTTCGCACCATTTCGGTTAGATCCTGACGTACTATTGCCCCTGTTCGCTTGTGTAGAGCTTCGACAAGCTTTTTCGATGTTGGCAGCTTCAGGAGACAGAATCTCCAGATGAAAGGGCTTGCGAGGTTACGAAATAACGCGATGAGCTTCGTTCCGTGTCTGGCGTTGTAAAGAGAGACGCTTTTGGTGATTGTTATTGCGCGATAGGGGTAATCAGAGGCGATGACCATGTCGATTAGCGAAATGTGGGAGTGTTGACGAGGAGAGAGAAATGGAGAGGGAGGAGCAAGCGAGTTTTCAAACGTCGTCCGTCGGCAGTGGGCGGAACCCTCTCTCCGAGGTTACCGCATGGTGAAGCTGTCTCACGTTTAGACGAGGGGGTAAAGCGTTTCCTGAGGGGATAGAGCGTTCACGTCGGGTTTAGGAAAGAGAGGAGGGAGCTTCTTTGCGAAATCCTGAACGACCTTCGCAACTTGACACTACTCTCCCGGGCTGGTACGAGAACAAGTATGCCAGGAAAATTCAGGATGCTTTCGACACCTAGAAGACTGTTTTTAGATTTTGCGAAATCCAAAAGTCAACGACTTCAAGAATTTTCACGAGTCGAAAGTTGACTTTACCCACTTCAACCTCGAATTCCTCAATTTATTCAAGAGACGCGCTAGGAGCTACGAGATGGCGTTGGTAAGCCTACATAAGCTACTCATGCTACCTTCAGGTCCTCTCGCTAACTCCCCGCTGATTGTTGTTGATCAGACTCCGAGGTCAGCTGCTGTCTTCCTCATCGACTGTAATGCTTCAATGAATAGCCTGCATCAATTCGAAGATGATATCGAAGAGGATGGAAGTGTTAGACAGCGTAGCTCGTTGGATGTAGCGAAAGAATACGTCAAGGCTAAAGTCGTTCAACGAGTGGGTCTCTCTCTTCTTCGCTACCTCCTAAAGTGGGACTGACTCGATGTAAGATATAGATCATACGTGATCTCAAGACTATACCACTCGCAGTCCTCGCTTTCGGTTTCACTAAAACGAAAAATATCATGACTACTAAAGCGAAGGAAGCAGCAAGGGAGAATGGAGAACCGTTTGATCGATCGAATGACGAGTTTCAAGGGATATACGAACTGGCGCCACTCACCTTCAGTCCCGATACGAGTACTCTCGAAAGAATTGATCAATTACTCGTCGCTGGAGCTGGTCAACCTGGAGATGGTGAGTCACGACTCGCTCCATATACGATCGCAAATATAGCTGACAAGTAACCTGATCTATACAGCTCATACTGCTATCATCGCCGGACTCGAAACCCTCAAATCGCAGGACGCAACGAGGAACTACAAAACGAAAGAACTCTTCCTTCTCACTGATGGCGAAACGACGATCGATTGGGAGGATTGGCAGGGTACGAAGCAAGGGCTAGAAGAGAATGGATTGACACTCAAGGTCATGTGCGTCTCTAAGCTTTTCCTCTGATTTGAGATGAGTCGAAAGTTGATCTGGTCTCTTCGCATTTCGTAGTGGTGTGAACTTTGACGACGAATCGACGGGATTTGTGGAGGAGAATAAGTCCGAGATCAAGGTGAGCTGATCATTGAGTCACTCTCAACTCGCGCAAGATACTGACTTCAAAGCTGAATTCCAGCGAGAGAACGAAAGCATGTATCACAAACTCGTTCACAAGCTCAACAAGAGGGTCGAAGACACGGATAGCTCCGACTCTTCCAGGGTCGTCAATGCGACCCTCGCACTCGAGGCCATCAGCACTCCGAGCGTCAAAGTCGTCAACTCTCCTGCCAATACGATGGCCCTCAGACTCGGAGACCCCGACGCGAACCCTGATCGCTCTCTCACCATGTGGATCAACGTCAAGAAGGCTGTCGTTCCGGCTCCGATACCTTCGATGAAGAAGATGAGTCTGGCAGGTTTCGATCGTGCACAACATCCTCAGGAAGCGAGTCAATCGACCTTCGCCACGAAACCCTCCTTCGCCGGACAGAAACGCGGGTTTGACAAGATCAACGAGGAGGACGGCGAAGATGAGATGGAGGAGGAAGGCGATGGAGAAGAGGGTGAGAACGGAAATGATGGTTCTCGCGACAAGAAGATACTCTCGAAGGAGGAGGCAGCCGAACTATTCAACAAGCAACAACAATCATCACTCTTCCCCTCGAGTCTTACTTCGATGGGAAAGATCGGAGCCAACTTCGAGAAGACGCTTCGTTCAGCAGGATTGCAAGAATCCGACAAGGTTGACGCCGATCTCGCTTCTCATGACGTTCTTTCACAACGAAGATTCTTCTATCGACCCCCACCAAATCCTAAGCAAGGTCCCGCAGAGATCAAGGTCAAGAAGAAGACAATTCTTGGAGGAGAATCTGACGAGGAAGAAGATGGAGGAGATGACGACGATGTAGAAGCAGAAGGCGTTCGCAAAGAGATCGACGAAGGTGCACAACTCGTCGAAGCTTACTTCTACGGAGGCGAGATGGTCCTAACGGGAGATTACGAAGAATCGTTCGGAAAATTGACCGACTTGAAAATGGGAATGGATATCTTGCAATTTATGAAGATGTCTGATGTAAGCTCTAGAATTCCCACCTCTCTCGAATGAATGAATGACGCGAGACTGACGAGTGACTGCGACAGGTTCGATACGATTGGCGAATGGGCGATGTTTTCTACGTCTACGCTTCGAAAGGTCAATCTGGTTCGGAGAAACTCTTTTCGGCTCTCGTCAACGGTATGCAAGAAAGGCTCTCTTGTGCCGTCGTTCGCTTCGTCAAGAAAGGATTCACTTCGGGAAAGACTGGTCAACATATCATGCCCGATCCACAACTCGGTATCCTCTTCCCTGCCAGCGATCCAGAAGTCGGCTCAGAATTCTGCTACTATGTTCGAGTAAGCTCAAGCTATTAGTCCACTCGTGCTGATGAACCTGCTAACGCTGTTCCGTCGACAGCTCCCTTTCGGCGAAGACGTTCGCTCTTTCGAATTCCCTTCACTTTCCAATCTCTTCAATCGCAAAGGTCTTCGCATCGAGACTCATCCCCTCCTCCCGACCAAAGAACAAGATGCAGCTATGGATGAGTTCGTTGATGCTATGGATTTGACGAAGGCAGCGAAAGACGATGGAGATGGGTTAGCTTCCGAAACCGCCATTTCTCATTCCTGCTCTTTACTGAAACTACTCTCGCATCTTCCAGTGACACTACACCTTGGTTCGATATCGATCAATCGTTCTCTCCCGCCATTCACAACATTCAAAACACTCTCACTTTCCGCCTCACGAATCCAGACGGCGATCTACCTCCAGTTCCGAGAATCCTCACACAATACATGGATCCTCCTGGACGGCTCGTCGAATCTGCTGAAGAAGCGAAAGCTGCCGCTGTCAAAGCTTTCAAGATCTCTGCCGGTACATTCCCTACTCCCTTTTCGCACGAGAACACGAGCTGATCGGAGCTTCGCTTACTCTAGTTCCTCCGAAACCCAAGAAGATCACGAAAGCGAACGAGAACTATGTTCAACCCGAAGACGACCAGGCAGACGCCGATATTGCAGCATTGTTTGGCACGAACAAAGCTCCGATCGATCACTCGAAAGCCCCTCGAGTTTCTCAAGTCACTGTCAAAGCCACCGGTCTCGAAGTCAAAGACTCTTCGCAATCTCAAAATACTCAATCTCAAAACACTCAACCTCAAGCCCTAGCACCGATCGTGGACGAAGACGAAGATATGGGAGAAGAACCTGACACCGAGGACGACGACGAAGATACTTCGTTCGGCAACACTACAGCTGCGACTTCTATCTCCGGCAGTGGAGGAGAATCGATCTCGCAACTCGTCGACAATGCTTGTCGTCTCGTCGAAACCTCGTTCAGCAGTCAGAACTTTTCGAGAGCTACCGCTGAACTCGGTAAAGCGAGAAAAGAAGCTATGCGCGTGAGTCACTCTTCCTCAACTTAGCGATTGACTTGTCTCAATTGACCAGAGATGTTGCATTCGATAGCGCAATTCTCCCTCCGCCTACAACTCGGCTCTTCGTTCCTTCGCAAACCGCCTCGAATCTCACAAGCACCGAGATTATCTCTCATACCTCGCATCAGAAGAACTCGGTCTACTCGTTGGCGACGGAACGACTGAAGACGATGCCGAAGCGTTCCTCGAGGCTTTGAGTTAGAATCTTTTCCCCGTCACCTCTCTCCCTAATCAGTACCCAAATCAGTTGAATTCCTTGCTTGTTGTATCTACTTTCGTTGATCTCAGCTTTCGGCTCTCTCTCTGGAATCATCAGTGCTTTTCTCAGTCGTCCTTCGCAAAGTCTGTCAATGTGAAAGAAAGCGGATCGAGAGTAAACGAACTCATTGCAAGTTCAGGTCTAGTCGTCCTCGTTCTGAGGTGGTAGCTCTACTTCCCGCTCATCTTCTGTATCACTCTCGCTATCCTCCTCCCTCACATAATACTTGTATCTCTGACCTCTCCTCGTTCTGTTCCCATCCTCATCGAGTTCTCCTTCACTGACCATCTCCTCGGCATATGGATCTCCTTCGTCCCCTTCCTCTCCTTCCACTCTATCCCATTGCTCCTCTTTAAATTCGATTGGTCGAGGTGGAGGAACGACAAATCTCGGTCGAATCTCGTAACCTTCACTACCTCTCCTGATCCTCACTGATCGATTCGGATCTAGATCTTCATCTTCCTCGCTTTCCTCCTCACTCCCCTTCTCGTCGTCATCGTCGGTTACTCGCGATTCTCGTCGACGTCGAGCTGCAAGAGTTCCCAAAGGTACATCGTCTTCGTCGTCCTCCTCCTCCCCCTGTCGATCTTCGTAATCGCTCAACAGGATTGAAGGTGACGAGCTTGTGCTCCTCGAAGACGCATCAGACCCTGCACGATCGCGCTTTGATGCGGCACGTCTTCGTAGATTCGTTAGTGGAGAGGGTTCTGTCGATTGACCCGTCAGAGAAGGGTTGAGACCGGATCCGTAAGTGAATGGAGAGCCGGTCGGTCGAGCAGGTTTGCGACGAGGTCGAGCTTTGACGAATTCGTCTCGAGGTGGCCAGAATAGCTGTTCACGAGGTTCTGCGAAACGACGCAAGAAACGAAACATCGTCAGTACAGGAGACATGAGAGTAAGGTTTGTTGAGCGTACCCCGACACTTCCTTAACCTCTTCCTCCTTCCCTTCTCCCTCACTTTCACTCTCCTCAGAATCCGACAATTTCTCTTTCTCCTCCTTGCCCTTCCCACATCTCCTCTTCCAACATCTCCTCGCCCTCACTCTCCATGATCTCTTGCGTTTCAACTCACCCAATCCCTCCCCTACTTTGTACTTCAATCCATCGCCCGGCGCTTTCTGAGGATACCACCAACTCCAAACATTCTCCCCTAGTACATCTTTCAGATTGTTCATGTATCCCAAATGATACGGATATTTGTACTACTCTCGAACTCATCAGCTTGGGTCAGAAGGAGGGATGGGGAGGAAAGAGAACGTACTTGACGGATTTTCCCACGACGTTTGAGAGAAGCAGCTTTATCTTTCTCCCAACCTTCTATCGTCGTCGTATTGGTCAAGACACTCCAGAAGTGGAAGAGTGAGAACACTCCAACTATCATGAGGACTGGTACGCAGGCCGCGTAGTTCAGGATCAGAATGATGATTTGAAACGTTGTTGGTGCTCGCTGTCTCCCAATCGAGATCAGCTCAAGCTCAGCTGTGACTGTGAGAGACGTGAGAGGAAGAGAACATACTTGGAATGCAGAGATTCCGAATGCTCGGGCAGTGATCATGTAGAGGTGGAAACTGCATGCTAGGTCGACGTAAAAGAGGAATCGAACGAAATGTCCATAGTTGGCGTGCCCAACACAGTTGTTCACCCATGGGCCTAGAGAGGGACGTTGAAGATTAGTAGGGAATCGAGAGACTCGAGAAGGGGGGAGAGGGAGAGAGAATAGTACGAACAGTGATGATCCATTTTCAGAACGCAGGTCTTGCATTGCCGACAATGATGCGCTCGAGGTGGTTTGTACACTGTGAATCAGGACAAGATACGACTTCTGAGTCGAGGGACGCAGATATCAGTAGATTCGGACAACAACTCACCTTGACAAGTTCTACAAAACCTCGCAGTTCCCGTCAACTTCTTGACTTCTTGTTGACCCGTTTCCATTTCTTTCCAGTCCGGTTCCTGTTTGCATCCTCTCCTCTTCCATGTCAGCTCTGGCGGCGTCGCATGAGAGCGAGGGGAGCACGAACCCAGCCTTTTGGTACTCTCCCAGGATTTGTCCTGACTGTGAGGTAATAATTCGTGTACAGCAAACCCAAGAGGATATTGAACGGTATCAGCAGTTTGAGTAGCGCTGAATTGGTGTAGTCGTAGTGGTAGGAAGGGAGAATGATGAAGAGTTGCGAAGTGAAACCGATGAATGAGATCAAGAGAACCGTTCCAGAGACCCTATGAGACTATGTACAGTCAGTAGGTAGTATTGGGAGAGGAAGGGGAAGGCTGACCAGATCTTGTCGAGCAGTTTGCCCATCTCATTCGGGACTCGGAAGATGAGGTTTGGGCGAGGAGCGAGAGAATGACGAAACGGCGAGACGACGGGCGAAGGATTGCTCGAGTAGATTCTTTCGTATGTTCTAGCTGATCAAGTGGTAGTTTCGAAGCAGTACTAGAAGTGAGAGTGAAGGGAAGGAGAGAGGAAGAGTTTCGCCAATAAATTGCAGGGGTCTTATTCCAACCTCTCTCTCCTCTATTTGCGGACCTGGCCAGGGTGGGTAGCATCGTAAGACTGACTGGAAAAAGGATCTAGCAAATTCGACAGCGTGAGATGACAATTTGCGGAAACTCTGCGATCTGCCTCGCGAGTCGAAACTCGTGTTTACCTCATCCCACTCCACTCGAAAGCTCCTTTGTAAGCTGAATTGCTAGACTAGCTTGTGCTCCTGATTGCTCACTCTCTCTACTCTCTACTGTTCACTTGTTCTCCTTTACTTGCTCATCTCCTCATTTCACTAGGTCAGTCATCCTCATCTTCCCTTCGACCTCCACTCACCACAAGCTAACCCAGTCTTATATCCATAGATACATACAACAATGGGTGTTACCGTCATCGACTCTGTAGATACTTTCAAATCCGCTACCGGTGGAGACAAGGTTGCAATTATCGACTTTTGGGCAACTTGGTAAGCTCCACTCTGTCACTCTCTCATGACCTGACCTCGTACTGACTCACTCTGCTCGACAGGTGCGGTCCCTGGTACGCTACCCTCCTCGACCGTCCTTTGCGCAAACTTCGTGACTAATCCCTCTCTCTTTCCCCTCGATTCACAGCAAAGTCATCGGACCCGTCTTCGAGAAGCTCTCTGATCAATTCGAGAACATTGGATTCTTCAAGTGCGACGTCGATACCCAAGAAGAAGTTGCCGCCGAAGTCGGAATCAAGGCGATGCCAACTTTCTTGATCTTCAAGAACGGGGACCAAATCGGAAAGGTCGTTGGTGCTGATCCCAACAAGCTCCGAGATGCGATCAAGCACCACAGTGAGAACAGTGTCTGAACGTCTTTGCTGCTAGATTTTGTACCTAAAACCCTGTTTTCTTTTTTCGAATCTTCACATCATCATTTTCTCCTCCTCTCCTCGCTATCTACATCATCACTTACCCTCTGACAATAAATTCAGTTTGAAACTAGCTTGAATCGTCGTCATTCGGTCGTTCGCTACGGAGTTTCGTTGGAGTTTCGACAGATCCTGAGAAAAGCAGTGCGAATCTGTTCACGCTCTCGAGCGCATCTGGCAGCAGAGGACGAGAACTGACACGATAGATGATATTGACGACACCTCGAAAAAGTACAGAGAGAGAACACTTGAGAAATAAACACCAAAAAATTCGAAATCCATGATATACCATCTTTGAGCACGTCCTGCGAGCCTACATGAGAATCCTTCGTACATTCCGACGTCGATAGATCAGATGATGAGTCGGTAGCGAGGGTGTCGGTGACCGAGAGCTGCGATTTCTTCCTCAGTTTTACCTTCGAGTCGATCGTCTCGCTTTCCGGCGACTCGTTTGCGGTTTTCGTAGATACCGTAGGTTGAGAGTAGAGCACCCATCGACATGGCACCGAAAGCGGCGATCAAGTTGACGATGTTTCCCTGGAAAATCGACGAAAATGGGTCAGAACTTCGTATTCTCGCCGCGATGGAGTCGGTGAGAGGAGAAGATGACGAAGAGTCGACTGGTGAAGACGTCGAGTGGTGAAGACGTCGATTGGATTGCCACAGGGCGTCGTGGGAGGAGTCGAAGAAACGAGCGAAACTCACGGGAATATAACGTGGTTTAAAGGCGGGCAAGTAAAGCCATGTCGAAGCTATCGAACCCATCGAGCCAAAGGAGGGGACAATAGCGGCGGCGATAGCTCTTTCCGTCGGTGACCCGGCATTCGCCGCGGCGAGCGAGAGGAAAAGAGGACCGTTCGGGAGAGCTCCGGAGAAGGTGAGGAAGGAGGCGCCGTAGAGAGCTTTCGTGTTCTGTTGAGAGAGGGTCGAAGAGTCAGTGGAAAGCTCAAACGAGTCGAGAGAGGGATCCAAAAAAAAACAGAGTCCGCTCGAAGTGCGTTCTCGACGGCTCTGCACGGATCTGGATGAGGAAGGAAGGCTGAGAGGAAGGCTGAGGACTTACACCGGTGCCGAGGAAGATACTGTAGCCGATAACCGAAAGAACCGAGGATCCCGCGATCAGGTATCCGTGAACACGGTATTTCCAAGCCAGGAAGCTGATGAAGACCGCCCACAATGCGGCTACGCTATAAGGAGGTATCGTACGGAACTGAACCTCGATGACTGTGAATGTACCGAGGCCGGCAATAATTTGAGGGAGGAAGATTGCGGTTCCCTGCGAAATCGAAAATCGGATCAGCGACGGGACGCTGCACAGGAGCGTACTGGTGCATGCGGACTTGGACCAGAACGTTCACGAAATTATATCTGCATGATGCGCATTTGGTCGAGAGGGTGAAAGAAAACGAAGAAGAGGAGAGGAAACGAAATCTTGGTCAGTTTTGGGTCTTTAAATGGTCCGATTCGGGAGTGGGACTCACCCTAGACAGCAGGCCCATGTGTAAGGGTTGCTGAGAGCCTTGAGTACTGTCTTGAAAGTCGTCTTGTCGGTAGAAGCCGAGCCGTGTTCGATTCGCATTCGGAGGACGGCAAGTTCGCGTTCTTCTTCAGTGAGCCACTTTGTTGATTCGGGAGAGGTCGGAAGAGTGAAGAGGAAGACGAGACCGAAGAACATGGTGATGACACCTTCAAAAAGGAAGATCTGGAAACGAAAAAGAAAATTCAGCTTTGACCTCGTCGGACGGAAAAGAGGCAAAATCGGACTTACCTTCTGCCAGGAGTGTAAACCAGACACGGGCGCACTCAGGAACCCAGCTGCGAGCAATCCTCCGAAGGCGCCGGATAGACCAGGTCCGAGAGAAAGGAAGACACCGATTCGGAACGAGATTTCGCTTCGAGTGTAGAAACGAGTAGTCAAGTAGGCGATACCGGGGATGACACCTATGGAAGAGAAGGGTATCAGCAAGGAAAGTATACGGCCTCACAGTGGACAACTCACCTCCTTCTGCTAGGCCCAACGCAATACGGACTCCAACGAAATCCGCGAAATTTTGAACGAAGGCAGTACCGATGCAAACTCCAGCGAAGATCAACGTGAGCTGTTGTGCGGATAGAAGGCGTCAGTATGAGCTGATCGCGGGTTGATGAACAGATTGGGAGGAAGAGGAAGCGATGAGAAAGAAGAAAAAGGATGAAAAACGAAAACTGACGATGGCGAGCCAGATTGAACCGATCTTCTTCATCACTAGGTTGCTAGGGATCTCAACGGCGACATACGCAATGTAGAAGAGCATCAACGCTACGTTGTATTCGTATTTCGGTACGCTGAGCCCGATATCCTTCTGAAATCCGGCTGCAGAGGCGTTTCCGATGTTGGAGCTGTAACGACGAAGGAAGGAGACGATGAGCATTCCCCTGACCTCTCACAAAGGACACGAGCAGTACGCACCGATCAATGAAGTTGAGGAGGAAGAGTAAGGTGATCTGAGGAAGGATGACAAAGTCGAGCTTGCGAACGAGTCGCTTCTCGGCGGCTGGATTGATCT
>Ga0308169_10000344_pt1 | contig 76599 bp, 63 predicted proteins | sample PhyBR1_2_FD_202139 | JGI IMG/M metagenome (GOLD analysis project Ga0308169, IMG submission 202139) | Phyllosphere microbial communities from UC Gill Tract Community Farm, Albany, California, United States - DLSLSB.R1 | ecosystem: Host-associated > Plants > Phyllosphere > Unclassified | place...
CCGTACGCATAACCTGTAGGAGCGCGCTTGCCCGCGAAGGCGCTGGGTCAGGCAACATCGGCGTCGTTGTCACACCCCGGTTCGCCAGCAAGCCGGCTCCTACAGTTAATCCAGGCAATGTCTGAAATCTGCGTCGTACGCATAACCTGTTTTTCGCGGGCAAGCGCGCTCCTACAGTCGATCCGGGCAACCGCTGTAATTCGCGAGCCCGCCGCTCGCCGGCGGCTTCGGGCGTCGGGGATCAATGGGTTCCGGGATTGGCTTTGAGATACGCCACTTTGTCGTTCAACCCGGTCCACTGCGGTTCATTCGGGGCGAACCGGCTGCGCAGATACGCCGCCAGATCGCTGATCTGGGTGTCGGACAGGCTATCCTTGAAGCCCGGCATGTAGCCCAGATCGGCCGTGGCCGGTTTGTCGATGCCTTGCTGAATGATCTTGATCAGGTTGTCCGGCAATGCGCTATGAACGTTGGTATTGCTCGCCAGCGAAGGGCTGACGCCAAACAGCTTTGGCCCCAGACCATCGGCATGACAACCCTGACAGGAGCCTTCAAACACTCGCCGGCCATTGCTCAGTGACTGCGCCGAGACGCCTGCGTTATCAACCGATGCCGATGCCAAATCCAAAGTCGCAGCCGCAGCCGCAGCCGCAGCCGGACGAGCATCAGCGCCCGCAGGTGCAGGTTCATTCAGCGCTGCCAGGTATACCGCAATAGCTCGCACATCACGCTTCGGCAGCTTCGCCAGTTCCGTCACCACCGGCCCCATCGGACCCGCCGCCACGCCGTGCGCGTCGGAATACCCGGTGCTCAGATAGTTAAACAGTTGGTCCTCGGTCCACGGCGTCGGCGCTTTCGACAGGCTGTTGAGCGCCGGCGCCTCCCAGCCATCAACGGTGCCACCCGCCAGAAATGACGTCCCGCCCTTCTCCGCCCCTAGCCAATCCCGCGGCGAATGACAGGCCGCGCAATGCCCCAGACCGTTGACCAGATACTGGCCGCGGTTCCATTGCGCGCTCTGTTGCGGCTGTGGCCGCACCTCGCCTGTGCGCAGGTAAAGCGCATTCCAGCCGGCCATCAGCGGCCGAACATTGAACGGAAAGCGCAGGTCATTGGCAGGCTGAAGCTGCTTCACCGGCGTCTGCGACATCAAATAGGCGTACAACGCCTGCATGTCGGCGTCCTCGATGTTTCTGAAAGCGGTGTAGGGAAACGCCGGATAGAGATGTTTGCCATCGCGACTGATGCCGTCACGCATCGCCCGCTCGAATGCCGGATAGGACCAGTTTCCGATGCCGGTTTCAGGGTCCGGGGTAATATTGCTGGTGTACAGCGTGCCGAACGGCGTGTGCATCGCCAGCCCGCCGGCATTGTCGGCGCCATTCGGGGCGGTGTGACAGACCGCGCAGTCGCCCACGGCCGCCAGCAAACGCCCACGCTCCAGAGTCGCCGATGACCAGGTGCCCACGTCGGGCGGGGTGATCGGCGCGATGTCCGCACGCCAGGGCAACGCCGTCGCCGCCATGCCCAACACCGCCCCCAAGGCTGCAAACAGCGAACCGAACAGCCACTTCGAGCGCTTGGCTTTCGACGATTGCGGGGGTTGGCTGTTGGCCTGATTGCCAGCGCTGTTCAGCGCGGCAAGGATGCGCTCTGCGGTAATCGGCAGTTCGCGGAAACGGATACCGGTTGCGTCGTACACCGCGTTGGCAATCGCCGCAGCACTCGGCACCGAGGCCGATTCCCCCGCGCCCATGGGAGGCTCTGCCTGACGCGGCATCATCATCACGTCGACTTTCGGCACTTCGGGGAAGGTCAGAATTGGGTAGCCGCCCCACTCTTTGCTCGCCACCGTGGACTCCTCGAACGTCACCCGCTCCTTGAGCACCCGGCTGGTGGACTGGATGACGTTGCCATGAATCTGGTGCTGCACACCGGCAGGATTGACCATCATGCCGGCGTCGTGACCAATCACCACGCGCGTCACCGACACGTCGCCGGTGTGCTTGTCGATGGCGACATCGGCGACCCACGCCGCCCATGCAGCGCCGAAGCCGGGGAACTTGCTGTGGATGTAACGCGCGTAGGCAAACCCGCGGCCGCGCAGCACGCCGTCTTCTTCCGGCATCTGCATGGGTTGGGTGCGCGGGCTCCACTCGGCCCGGGCAGCAGTGGCACGCACCAGCTCGGCCGCGCGCTCGTCATGCAGGTAACGCAAACGGTACTCAACCGGGTCAACGCCCGCCGCGAAAGCCAACTCGTCGATGTAGGATTCATGAGCAAACGTGTTGGGCAATGCCGACACACCCCGCATCCATGAGGCCCGGACGATGGGCGCCATGTCGTGAATGGTGACGCGCATGTGCTCGATGTCATAAGGTGGGATCGACGTACGATCGCCCATTTCAAACATCGTCGCCACCGGCTCCACGCGACCGGTCAGCAGCAAGGCCAGCGTGGGGGAATTGTTCGACGGGTAGCGGGTGCTGAAGTCATAACCGGCAATCCCGCCATCGGCGTTGAGCCCGCCATCGACCTCCATCAATTGCGCGGTACCTTTTGGCTCCCAGGCGTGTTCCTGCTCACGGGTCAGCTGCACCCGCACCGGCCGGCCCACCGCCCGAGACAGCAACACGGCGTCGGCGCAGACATCATCGGCGCAGTTACGCCCATAACAGCCCGCCGCCTCCATACGGATAATCTCGATCCTCTCTTCGGGGTATTCCAGTAGCCAGGCCAGATCCGCGCGCAGCATGTGCGGGTTTTGCGTGCCGGACCAGACGCGGAGGCTTTCTTCGTTGTGGTCCGCCAGCCCGCATGACGGTCCGATGGAGCCGTGGATCTGGTAAGGCCACAAGTAGGTCCGCGTCATCCGCTCGCTGGCATGGGCAAGCGCATCCTCGACGTTGCCCTGGTCCAGGACGACCCGCTGAATGCTCGGGTTGTCGCGAATGGCCTGCTCGATGTTGCTCATGTCCGGCAACTGGTGCTGCCAGGGCTTCCAGGTGATCTTCAGCTCGCGCGCCGCCTTGGCTGCCTGTTCCTCGCGCATCGCGACGATGCCGACAAAATCCCGAATCACCACCACGCGGACGATGCCCGGAATATGGGCGATGGAGGACTCGTCCACCTCCAGCAAGCTGGTGCCGACAAAGTCGCCGGTGTCATACCCCGCATACGGCGGGCGTACGACACGGCCATGCAGCATGTCCGGCAGGCGCATGTCATGCACGTAGGTCAATTCGCCGGTGGCCTTGCCCGGAATGTCGACGCGCGCGGCACCCTGGCCCACCAGTTTGTAGTCCTCAAGCCGTTTAAGCGGGGCATTGCCGGAAATGCGCAGCTCCACATGCTGGCCGACCAGCAATTCGCCAAACGGCATTTTGCGACCGTCGCCAGATGTAATGACCCCGCTTTCGATGACCAGCGAATCCATGTCCACACCCCAGCGCTGCGCGGCCTCCTGCAACAGGAAGCGCCTGGCCTCGGCCGCGGCATTGCGCAGGGGAATGGCGGAGATCTGCAGCGTGGCGCTGGCGATGGTTGCACCCTGATTCGGTGCCCGCTCGGTGTCGCCGAGGATCATCGTGACTTGGTCCATCTGCAGGTCCAGCTCCTCGGCGACGATCTGCGTCAGCGCGGTGCGGATGCCGGTGCCGAGGTCAACGTGGCCGTTGAAGGCATAAACGTGGCTGTTCTGGTCGATGGCAATGAACAGCCCCAGCTCCATGGGCCGCACGGTCGGCGTACCGCCTTTGGCCACCGGGCCGGAAGGCGGCAGGATGTCGTCGACGATCAGCAGCACGCCATTTTGGGCGAGCAATTGGTCGCGTGTGGGCAAGGTCTGGGTCATTTGACAGGATCCGGGCTGGAGTGAAGACGCGCAGCACGCATGACCGCGCGGAGGATTTCCAGGTGCGTCCCGCAGCGGCACAGGTTGGCCGACAGTTCGTTGCGGATTTGCGTTTCGGTGGGATGCGGGTTGCGGTCGAGCAAGGCTTTGGCGGTCATGATCATGCCGTTCATGCAATAACCGCATTGCGCGGCCTGTTCATCGATGAAGGCCTGCTGCACCGGATGCGGGCGTTCGCGCGAACCGATGCCCTCCAGCGTGGTGATGTGCCGGCCGTGTGCGCCAGCCAGAGGAAACACGCAAGAGCGGGCGGCGACGCCATCGATGATGACCGTACAGGCGCCGCATTCACCCAGACCGCAGCCGTATTTGGGGCCATTAAGATGCAGGTCGTTGCGCAGGATCAGTAACAGCGGCGTGTCAGGCATCGCCGTGACGGTTGAAGTCTGGCCATTGACCATGAAGGTCACGGTCTTTTCCGCCACCCGCTGCAGTGCACGTGTCTCAGCCGTCATGTGTTACCTGCTGTAGCTAGCTTTTGATGAAGTGGTTACTTCACCAAAAGGGAGCAGGAAACATGCCAGTGGAGAAAAGCCTGTAGGACGCCGGAGTTTTAGAGGGAAGCCATCGTCCCTCCGCCGCCGCGATTGCGATGGTCAGCCCGATGTGGGAGCGAGCTTGCTCGCGAATGCGGTGGGTCAGACACAAGAATGTCGCAGGCGAAAATCTTTCGCGGGCAAGCGCGCTCCTACAGGCGGTCGCGTGGCAGGCGATGGCGTGACTGGATCGCAAGACGCGGTCAATGTAGGAGTGAGCTTGCTCGCGAATGCGGTGGGTCAGGCGCGGTGATGTCGCGGGTGGAATGCTTTCGCGGGCAAGCGCGCTCCTACAAGGGGTATGCGTTCAGACGTGGTTATTCATCGCCGGTCCAGGCGTTGAGTGAACAGCACGGTGGTTCAACGCGATCACGGTCGGCGCGATCAGAGCCGGCTATTCATCACCTTCATCGATCAGCTTGCGCAACAAAAACAGCACCGCTACGCGCTCGGCGGGGTTGAGTTTGCTCAGGGTCAGCTCGCTGATGTGCGCGGCGCGGGGGACGGTTTCCTGCACCAGGCGCAACCCGCTGTCGGTCAGGCTGCAGATGACTTTGCGGCGGTCTTGCGGATCCGGGTCCAGGCTGATCAGGTCGCGTGCCTTCAGGCGGTCGACGATGCCGCGAATGGTCGCCTGATCCACGGCGGTGGCCTTGACCAGCTCGGTCTGCGAGCTAGGGCCATGATCACGCAGCGCACACAGGGTGACGAACTGCACGGCGGTCAGCTGCGAATCCCCCACGTTCTGCTGAAAGATTGCCAGATGACGCTGGTAGGCCTTGCGCAGCAGATGCCCGACTTGTTCAGAAAACGTGTACGACGAATCGTTATGGGAAGAAGGCTCAGTGGACACGGGTGGCTCGTTCGGCGGGATCTGGAAGGGGTGGCTACAGTAACGGTTGCGGGGATTGAGGGGAATCTTCAGCCACTAAACAGCTTCCCGATGTGGCGCAAAGGGTGAGTATTCCGCCTGCGACGTAGAAGCGCGCTTGCCCTTAATCACAGCGCGCCTGTGACGTGGATGTCACCGAAACACCTTCGCGGGCAAGCGCGCTCCCACACGTCCGCGTGGGAGCCGATACCTCAGGCCCTGGACGCTTCGGGCGCCACTACCTCCCCCGCCAGCACCACAGCCTGATCGTCCAGATAAATATCACAGCGGCGCAGCGGGATATCCAGGTGGCACGGGGTTTTGCGGGTGCCGCCGACTTCAGTATTCGGTCCGGTGGAGAACAGGAAATTGCCATAGAACGCCCGGGCGTCCATGCACATACCGTCGTTCTTGTCATGCAGCCCCATCGCCGTCCACTGCGCACGCGGTTGCAGGCCCCAGCCGATATGGGAAATGCCGTAAACCTCCGGGTCGTTGAAGTACTTCAGGTAATCGCGCAGGTACTCGGCCTCGAAGCCGCCATGGATGGACGTAATAAACCCTTTATCAATCTCCAGCGTGATCTGTTCGCGGGAGTAGGTCTTGAACGGCAGCACGATATCGCCAACGTCAATGACCAGCGTGCCCTGCGCGGTTTCTTCGTTTGGCCAGGAGAACAGAAACCCGCTCGGCCAGTGATCCCAACGCCCCGGCTCGTCAGCGAAACCGTATTCGGTGACCGAGGGATACTGCCCCAACTGCGCGCGGAAATCGCTGCCAGCGCGTGACTTCACCTGAATCGACCGCGCAGCTTTCAGCACCTGTTCAGCCGCCAGGACACGCTCCTTGTCGGCCACCGTCGGCAGCATCCGCGCCAGCACTTCCGGGGGTTCGACGGCCAGCAGTATCCGCGTGCCGGTTTTGAGGATCTGCTCCTGTTCCGGGGAATGCAGCAGCATCATCGTGTCGACAATCAGGTCCGCCGCTTCAAGGGCCCGCTGCGCCGCGATATTGCCCGTAAGCGCCGTGTCGCCGCAGTAAGCGGTCATGTCATTGCCCATGGCTTTTGGGTGATTGAACGAGGGCAACTCGACCGCATACACCTTCGCGCCCAGTCGCTGCGCGGCATCCATGGCGGCGCGCACGGTGCGCGGGTCGGAATAGTGGCTCTTGAGCACCGCCACGCTTTGCGTGGCGTCCACCCTGGACAACGTCAGAACGTGTTCAAACATCTGGGTCAATTCGCAATCGCTAACCGGCATCTCACATCTCCTCGGCGGGATATCGGCCCGGATGCACCATCGCAAGGCATCGTGCATCAGACCGGTGCATTTTTGCAGCGTACACGCTTATTTAAACTTATAAGACCTCAATCCCTTGCTGACTGCAAGAGGCGCACCTGATTGTTACCCAAGTACACAATCTCCCATAAAAATGGACTAAAAGCGCAACATGCCTGATTGCGACACCTCCTTGCCGCTTCTGAATAAAACGATTCACTTTTTAAAATATCAGCGTATACACTTTAAAAACGCAGCAAGACCTCACACTCGGTGTTGACCCGGTCAGCTCGAATTCACCCAATACGAAGGAATGCGCGCCATGCCTACCACGCAAAAAATCGCCATCGTCGGAGCCGGTCTGGGGGGCGCTGCCGCAGCGACGCTGTTGCAGAAAGCCGGTTTTCAAGTGGATGTCTACGAACAGGCGCCTGAGTTTTCTCGCATCGGTGCCGGCATCCACATGGGCCCGAACATCATGAAAATCTTTCGCCGGATGGGCATCGAACAGCCGCTGAGCGACATGGGTTCGCACCCGGATTTCTGGTTCAGCCGCGACGGCGCGACCGGCGATTACCTGGCCCGCATTGCCTTGGGCGACTTCTCGGTCAAGGAATACGGTGCGGCCTACATCACCGTGCACCGCGGTGACCTGCACGCGCTGCAGATGTCGACCCTGGCGCCTGGCAGCGTGCATTTCAGCAAATGCCTGACCACGCTTGAAGAGCGCGACAACAGCGTGCGCCTGAATTTTGCGGACGGCACCCACGCCGACGCCGACATCGTGATTGGCGCAGACGGCATCAACTCAAAGATCCGCGAAGAACTGCTCGGCCATGAAAAACCTTTGTACAGCGGCTGGGTCGCGCACCGCGCTCTGATCCCCAGCGAGGTGCTGACGAAGTACAACCTGAATTTTGAAAACTGCGTGAAGTGGTGGAGCGAGGACCGACACATGATGGTTTATCACACCACCGGCAAGCGCGATGAGTACTACTACGTGACCGGCGTACCCCACGCCGAATGGGACTTTCAGAGCAACTGGGTCGACAGCAGCCAGGCCGAGATGTACGAAGCGTTCGCCGGCTACCACCCCACCGTGCAGGCGCTTATCGAGTCCACTGAAAGCGTGACCAAGTGGCCGTTGCTCAACCGCAACCCGCTGCCGTTGTGGAGCCGAGGCCGTCTGGTGCTGCTCGGTGATGCTTGCCACCCGATGAAGCCGCACATGGCTCAAGGCGCGGGGATGGCCATCGAAGACGCCGCGATGCTCACCCGCTGCCTGGAGGAAACCGGCCTGACGGACTACCGCACCGCGTTCCAGCTTTATGAAGCCAACCGCAAGGAGCGCGCTTCTCGCGTGCAGGCGGTCTCCAACGCCAACACCTGGCTGCGCACGCAGGAGGATCCCGCCTGGGTTTACGGGTATGACCTGTACGGCCAGGAACTGAAATCGGGGGTGGCAGCGTGAGTACGTTCATCCATGGTGGCAATGTCCACGCCAACGGGATTCGCCAGCACTACCTGCGCTACGGCGGCGAAAAACACGCCGGCAAACCGGCACTGGTGCTGATACCGGGCATCACCAGCCCGGCGATCACCTGGGGATTCGTCGCCGAACGGCTGGGCGAACACTTTGACACCTACGTGCTGGATGCGCGTGGACGAGGCCTGTCTTCCACCGGCCCGGAGCTGGACTACAGCGTCGACACTTGTGCCGATGACATCGGTGCGTTTGCCGCCGCCATGGGCATCGACCGCTATCACTTGGTAGGCCACTCCATGGGCGCGCGTTTCGCCACGCGGGCCTCGGTGCGCAACCCGCAGGGTCTGAAAAGCCTGGTACTAATCGATCCGCCGGTGTCCGGTCCGGGGCGTCGTGAATATCCCGCCAAGCTGCCGTGGTACGTGGACTCCATTCGCCAATCGCAACAGGGCATGAGCGCGCAGGATATGCGCGCGTTTTGCCCGACCTGGACGCCGGAGCAACTGCAGCTGCGCGCCGAATGGCTGCATACCTGCTACGAGCCGGCCATCGTGCGGGCTTTCAACGATTTCCATGAGGTCGATTTTCATCAGGACCTGCCGAACCTTCCGGTCCCTGCCCTGCTCATCGTGGCCGAGCGTGGCGGCGTGATTCAGCCAGAGGACGAAGTCGAAATTCGCGCGTTGCAGCCCGGTATCAAAATCGCTCGCGTGGCTGACGCCGGGCACATGATCCCGTGGGACAACCTGCCGGGGTTCTTCGCCGCGTTTGGTGATTTTCTGGGGACCACTCTGGATTGAGCCAAGGTTCTGATGGCGTGAGGCGACATCACGCTGCAGGAGCCGGCTTGCTGGCGAACGCGTCATTCGCCTCAACACGTTGTCCGTCCTGATGCATTCGCCAGCAAGCCGGCGCCTACGGCACTTGCGCCCGACATATTTCCGACTTCAACTTCATTGACCGAGGACCACGCAATGACCGACCCACAAAGCGCAGACGCCAATTATCAGGGCGTATGGGGTAACCGCATCGGCTTCGGCGTGAAGCCGGCCCTGCTGATGATCGACTTCATGCAGGGCTATACGCAGCCTGGTGCGCCGCTGTATGCGCCGGGGGTGGTCAGCGCCGTGGCTGAAAGCGTCGAGCTGCTGGCCTGCGCTCGGCAGCTGGGCATCCCCGTGGTTCACACCAACATCCGTTACCACCCGACGCATTTCGCCGATGGCGGAATGTGGGTCAGGAAGGCGCCGGTGATGAAAGACATGGTGGAAGGCAACCCACTTGCCGCGTTCTGCGACGCCGTGCAGCCGCTGCCCGAAGAAGTGGTGATCAGCAAGCAGTACGCCAGTTCGTTCTTCGGCACCTCGCTGGCATCAATGCTGCACGCGCAAGGCATCGACACCGTCGTCCTTGCCGGATGCTCCACCAGCGGCTGCATTCGCGCCACGGCGGTGGATGCGGTGCAGCACGGTTTCCGCACCATCGTCGTGCGCGAATGCGTCGGCGATCGCCACCCTGATCCCCACGAAGCCAACCTGTTCGACATCGACAGCAAATACGGGGACGTGGTCGGCAAGCGAGAGGCAATGGAGCAGTTACAGGCTGCGGGCATCAAGCGGTAAGCGACACAAGCTACGAGCTACGAGCTACGAGCTACGAGCTACGAGCTGCAAGCTGCAAGCTGCAAGCTGCAAGCTGCAAGCTGCAAGCTGCAAGCTGCAAGCGAGGGAGCGCGCGCTGCGGTATTTCTTGCAGCTTGCAGCTTCGTAAAAGCGCCCATATGCGAACGCCGCAAACGCAGGCAAGATCAGCCGCCGCCGCGCTAACCGGTCGAAGAACCGCCAGGAGATACCCATGCCCTCTGCGAATGTAAACACCGCCGCCACTGTTGCGGCGGACCCGATCAAGGCGCTTTACAGCAAGATCACCTGGAAGCTGATTCCGTTCCTGTGCTTCTGCTATCTGGCCGCTTACCTGGACCGCATCAACATCGGCTTCGCCAAACTGCAGATGCTTGATCAGTTGCACTTCAGCGAGACGGCTTTCGGCCTCGGCGCCGGTCTGTTCTTTGTCGGCTATATCCTGTTTGAAGTGCCCAGCAATCTGGTGCTGGAACGGGTCGGGGCGAAGATCTGGATCGCACGGATCATGATCACCTGGGGCTTGCTGTCGTCCTGCACCCTGTTCGTCAGCACGCCCACGCAATTTTACGTGCTGCGGTTTTTCCTCGGCGCCGCGGAAGCGGGTTTCCTGCCCGGCGTGCTGTTTTACCTGACCACCTGGTTTCCAACCTACCGCCGTGGCCGCATCATCGCCCTGTTCATGATCGGGCTGCCGCTCTCCAGCGTCATCGGCGGGCCGCTGTCGGGCTGGATCATGGGCCACTTCGACCAGACCGCCGGGCTGCGCGGCTGGCAGTGGCTGTTCCTGATCGAGGGTATTCCCAGCGTGTTGCTGGGAGTGATGACGTTCTGGGCGCTGCCGAATGCGCCAAAAGACGCTAAGTGGTTGAACAGCACTGAGCAGGCGCTGCTGGAAGGCGAGTTGCGTCTGGACGATGCCGAGGGCAAGGACAGCAAGCACAGCTTCCGCGACGGTTTTTTCAATCTGAAGGTGTGGATGCTCGGCGGCATCGACTTTTCCATCCTGCTCAGCGCCTACGCGATGGGCTTCTGGATGCCGACGTTCATCAAGAACGCCGGTGTGGTCGATACCTTCCACATCGGTGTCCTGACCGCGCTCCCCAGCGTGGCGGCACTGATCGGCATGCTGATGATCGGCGCCAGTTCGGACCGCCGTCGCGAACGCCGCTGGCACATCATCGTGCCGTTCTGGATCGGCGCAGTGGCGATGGCTGCCAGCCCGTTCTTCACGCATAACGTGGTGGCGACCGTTGCGTTGTTCGCTGTCGCGTCGGCGGCCATCATCGGCGCCGTGCCGGTGTTCTTCAGCTTGCCGGCCACATTCCTCAAGGGCCGTGCGGCGGCGACCGGTTTTGCCCTGGCCTGCTCCCTGGCCAACATCGCAGGATTGGTGAGTAATTCAATGATGGGCATCGCCATCGACGTGACCGGCAGCAGCGCCGGCGCATTATGGTTTTTCGCCGGCTGCCTGATCCTCAGCAGCCTCCTGGTCGTGGCCCTGCCGGCGAAGCTGGTGAACCGGTGATTTAGGTCACCGCAGCCGCAGGACCCGGTGGATGACCGGTGGTTGCCGGACACGACAGCCGTCGGAGCCGGTGGATGACCGGTATCTGTCGACGCAGGCCTGTAGGAGCCGGCTTGCTGGCGAACGCGGTGGGTCATTGATGAAGGTGTTGGCTCAAAGATTGCGTTCGCCAGCACGCCGGCTCCTACAGCAGTCCGCGGCGAACTGCCAAAAAATGTCGGGGCCACAGCCGCAAGGACCGGTGAATGATCGATGGTTGCCGGACACCACAGCCGTCGGAACCGCTGGATGACCGGTGGTTGCCGGACACTACAGCCGTCGGGGCCGGTGGATGACCGGTATTTGTCGACACCGACCTGTAGGAGCCGGCTTGCTGGCGAACGCGGTGGGTCATCCATAAAGATGCCGGCTGACAAAATGCTTTCGCGGGCAAGCGCGCTCCTACAAAAGCGGGAGCGCGTGTATTGGCCGGGGTGCAGGAGGGGACCTCCTATTCTGCGATCAAAAGACCGCTTACCCCACTCGTGCAATCAACTGCTGTCGCTGAGCATCGGTCAGCAGCGGCCCGCGTCCGGCTTCGGCGTTTTCCTTCATGTATTTGGGATTACCCGTACCGGGGATGACGCACGTCACCGCCGGATGGGAGATCAAAAACTTCAGCGCCAGTTGCGCCCAGCTTTTGGCCTGCACCTCCCCCGCCCAGCCTGGCAACGGCGTGTCGCGCAGGCGTCCGAGCAGCCCGCCACCGCCGAACGGCCGATTGCAGATCACCGCCACACCCCGCTCACGGCACAACGGCAGCAAGCGCGCTTCGACAGCGCGGTCGTCCAGTGCGTAGTTGATCTGCAGGAAATCGAAGGACTCGGCTTTGAGCGCTGCCTCAACCTCGTCATAAGCCGATGCGGTGTAGTGCGTCAGGCCGATGTAGCGCACTCGCCCCTCTTCCTTCCACGCACGCAACGTCGGCAAGTGGGTCTTCCAGTCGAGCAAGTTGTGAATCTGCATGAGGTCGATGCGCTCGGTCTGCAACAGCCGGAACGAGTCCTCCATCTGCCCGATCCCGGCGTCACGCCCACGGGTCCATACCTTGGTCGCCAGAAACGCCGGCGAGGAGGGCTGATGAATCGACAGCAGTTCGCCGGTGCTCTGTTCGGCGCGACCATACATCGGCGAGCTGTCGATCACAGTACCGCCAGCACTGAAAAGCTGGTCGACCACCGCGGGCAGCAGTTTGTATGCCTCGCTGCCGGGCTCGACATCGAACCCTCGATACGTGCCAAGGCCGATCACCGGCAACGCTTCGCCGCTGGACGGAATATTTTTTGTGAGCATGTTCCCTTCTCCTGCTAGACCCGGCGATGCACCGGTGGGTGAGTGTTCGGGGGGATAAGCGACGCTGTTGGCGCGAGCGTCAGTCAACGCGCAGCTCAAGGCCCACGCCGCCGAGCCACTGGCAACCAGGTTCAGCAGCCTTCTACGGCTGAGCAGCCAGGGGTCGGTCACAGGCGAGTCTCCTGATGCCCGGGTGATGCGCGGGCGTGAGCGTGCAGTCATTGATCGACCCCGGTGACGCAGCGTCGGTTCAAGCCGATTGGACCATCTGCGCAGATCTCGGGAACGCTGGTCCGCGCCATGCGTCACATCTGCATCTTGAACAATCGGAGGCCCTCCATGAAAACCGTCATTACCCTCAACGAAATCGCTGACGCCGACCTTCGCCCCTACACCGAGGTGTGGCTGACGTCGACTACCGCGATTCGCGAAGCCGGTCACAGCGAAGACGAACTGTGCCTGTGGCGCGCCAATCAAGTGTTTTCCCACGACATGCTCAGCGAAGGCACCCACGGCCAGAACGTGATGCCGGTCTGGCTGGTGCTCGACGATATTGATAACCCCGAGCAAGTGCTCGAAGTCGAGACGCGCGTGCGCGAGCGCTTGCTGGCGGCCGGGCTGGAAGGCGAGTTTTACCCGGCCGAGGAAGGCGAAAGGACCGATGGCGTTAAATAAGCCGGGAGAGCGTTGGCGCAGGCGACCCATTTCAGCTGCATCTCGACTCCGTCCGTAGGGGCCGGCTTGCTGGCGAACCCAATGGCGCCTTCAACGTGAAGTGACTGCAGCCACGCGCTCGCCAACCTGGCACTTACGCATTTGCCTCTTATCTGACATGCCCGGAATGTCCATCTGCAGACATTCCGGCGGCTTCAGCCTGGGCGCTTATTGCTTCAGCGCGTCGTAGGCTTCCAGCGCATGGAGCGAATAGACATAGGCTGCACCCGCATTCAACGAGATGGCCGTGGCCAACGCCGCGGCGACCTCTTCACGTGTTGCCCCGGCAGCAATGGCGGCTTGGGCGTGAGTGCCGAGGCAACCGTCACAGCGGGTGGTGACGGCCACCGCGAGCGAAATCAGCTCGCGGGTCTTGGCGTCGAGGACGTTATTTTCCGCAGCGGCCTCGCCAAGGGCCATGTAAGCCTTGACCATTTTCGGATTGGATTTGGACAGTGCGCCAAATGACTGCTTGATGGTTGAAACCAGATCGGGCCAATTGCTGAACATATTGGTATCTCCTGAAGGCGGCGACTAGACTGCGCCGGAACACGATCAGTCTCGGTCATCGACCTTGTCGCGGCTTGCTCGTTTGGCTCATTTTCTTGTCCGAAAGTCGCATATGAACGCCCTCGATACGCTCATTTCTCTGGCCGACGTCCGCGGCAGCCTGGACCTCCGCTGTCACTTTCAAGGCGACTGGGCCCTCGAACACGATCAGGAGCCGACCGGTATCGCGCCGTATCACATCGTGCTGGCCGGAGAATGCCGGGTAGAGATGCCCGACCAGCAACGCCTGACCCTGATCGCAGGGGATATCCTGGTGCTGCCCCGCGGCAGTCAGCATCTGCTGCTGAGCACCGGCCCACGCGTGGCGCCTTCACGGCCGCAGCGCCAGACCAACAATGGTCTGTTGCCTGTGCAGCGCTTTGGCGAGGGCGCGGAGCTGGATTTACTCTGCGGACGCTTCATCCACCAGCGCCAAGCCCTGCTGTTCGCCTCGCTGCCGGATTACGTAAAGGTCTCCACCCGGGCCCTTGGCCAGAACGACCCATTGCCCTCGCTGGTGGCGCTGCTGCGCAGTGAGGCGGAGGCCAATCAGGCGGGCGGTCAGTTCATGGTCAACGCGCTCACTTCGGCGTTGTTTACCTTGGTGCTGCGCGAATACTTGCGTCAATCGCCCCTGCAGGAAGGCAGCCTTGCGCTGCTGAGTGACCGGCGTCTCGGGCGCGCCTGGCAGGCCATGCTTGAAGACCCGGCTCACGACTGGAGCATCGAAGCGCTGGCGGAACAGGCGAGCATGTCCCGGGCGACGTTTATGCGGGCCTTTGCAAAACTCAGCGGCAGCTCGCCCTGGACGCTGCTGACGCAAGTGCGCATGCAGCGTGCGTACGGTTTGCTGAGCCGGTCACAAGGGGGGTTGAGCGATATCGCCGCCCAAGTGGGTTACCAGTCCCAAGCGGCGTTCAGCAAAGTCTTCAAGGAGACCTATGGAATGGCGCCGGGGCAGCTGCGCCGAAGTCTTTCCGCCGGTGGGGACACGACCTAACTCTGTGCGGGCGGCGTCGCTCCAAGGCGCTTCCACATCGGCTTGGTCAGGCGCTGATTATTCTTGTAACCGGCCCACGGGTCCGCTTTCAGCTTGCGCAGCCGTTGTTGCAGATTGGCGATCGTCCACTGGGCCGCCGACTGCACCTCAGTCAGCTCATCACGGCTGATCGGCACCGAGACGGGCAAGCCCGGCCTCGCCCTGGCCGAATACGCCACTACCGTGCTGGCGCCGCGGGTATTGCGCAGGTAATCGATGAAAATCTTGCCCACGCGGTTTTTCGGTCCGGACGTCGCCGTAAACCGTTCGGGCAACTCACGCGCCATGAACTGCGCCAACGCCTTGGCGAAGGCTTTGACGGTGTCCCAATCCGCACGGCGCGCAAGGGGTACGACGATGTGCATGCCCTTGCCGCCACTGGTTTTGACGTACGCGTCCAGGCCCAGCTCGTCGAGGGTCGACAACGTCAGTTGTGTCGCTTCGATCATGCTGCGCCAGGGCAGCTCGGCATCGGGGTCAAGATCGAGCACGAAGTGATCCGGCAATTCGATCCGATCGTACGTCGCGCCCCAGGTGTGCAGTTCGATGGTGCCCATTTGCGCCGCGCCCACCAACGCCTTCACGCTGTCGATCTCCATCAGGCGGGCATGCCCGGGGTCGAGCTTGGGGTCCAGTTGCTTGATGTTCGGGATCGCCATGCGCTCGGAATGCTTCTGGAAAAACTGCTCGCCTTCGACCCCTTCCGGGCAGCGCAGCAGCGCCACGGGCCGATGGTCAAGGTGCGGCAGAATCCAGTCCGCTACCGACGCGTAATACTGCGCAAGATCGACCTTGTGCAGGCCGCTCGTGGCGTCGATCACCCGCTCCGGGTGACTGACCATCACGCCCGCCACGTCGATGCGGTCCTTGTCGGCACGCTTGCTCGATGACGTGGTTTTTTGCGCAGTAACAGCCTCGCTTTTCGCCGCCTCGCTTTTCCCCGTCTTGCTCGTCCCGCCCGACGCTTTGGTGGCAGCAGGCTTGAACGGCGCCTTGATGTCTTTTGGCGTCTTGGGGTACTCGTGAACCACCTCGCTGGCCGGTTTATCGGTGCGCAGCGACACAAACGCGGAATGACGAATGATGCCGTCGCGGGTCCACTCGCCAAACTCGACTTCTGCCACCAGCGTCGGCTTTATCCAATGCACGCCGCGGGCTTGAGCAGAGGTGACTTTCTTGGCCAGCGGCGAGGCATCCTGTTGCAAGGGCTTCATCTGCTCCAGCAGATCGGCGAGCATCTGCTGGTTGAAGCCGGTGCCGACACGGCCCGCGTACACCCAGCCGGCGCCCTCCTCGTTGACGGCCAGCAGCAACGCACCAAAACCGTTGCGCGCACCTTGCGGCCGGGTGAAGCCAACGATGACGAACTCCTGGCGCAACTTGCACTTGAGCTTGATCCAGTCGGCACTGCGTCGGGACTGATACGCGCTGCCGGCACGCTTGCCAATCACCCCTTCGAGGGACAGCAGGCAGGCGCTTTCGATGATGTCGCGATGGCCCGCAGTGAAGGCATCGGAGAACCGCACCAGGCCCTTTTTCTGTCGCCCCAACACCTTTTGCAATGCCGCGCGGCGGTCTTCAACAGGCTGCTGGCGCAGGTCTTCGCCGTTGAGAAAGGGCACATCGAACAGGTAATAGACGATGTCCTTGCTGCGACCGATGTCAAACGCGTTTTGCAGCGCCTGAAAATCCGGCAAACCGGCATCGTTTAGCACCACCACCTCGCCGTCCAGCCACGTGTTGTCCAGCTTCAGAGCCGCGATGGCCTTGGCTTGCAGGGGCAGTCTGTCGGTCCAGTCGTTGCCGTTGCGGGTGAAGAATTTCAGCTCGCCATCAATGATCCGTGTCAGCAGGCGATACCCGTCGTATTTGATTTCATAGAGCCATTCGCCTTCGGGCGGCGCGTCCATCAAGGTCGCCAGCTGCGGCGTGAGCTTTGCGGGCACGGGGCTTTTGTTCGACGCAGCGCCCTTTTTGGCAGGCGCGCTCTTTGCGGCCTTTTCTGAAGTTTGCTTCGCAGCCTTCGCTTCGGGGGCCGATACACCGGACTTGCGCTTGCCGGCCGAAGCGGTGCCTCGCCCTGCGCCCACGGTCGCGCCGCTCACGACGCTTTGCGGCTTGTCGACCACGATGTCGTACTCATCCTGTGGCCGCACCGCCTCGTCCTTTTCCTTGATCAGCAACCACTGCTCTTTGTCGCTATTGCCCGGCAAACGGGTGCGTACCAGCGTCCAGTCACCGGTGAGCTTTTCGCCAATCAGGGTGAATTTGAGTTTGCCGGCCTTGTAGGTCTCCTGCGGATCGCCATGGGGCTGCCAGATGCCCCGGTCCCAGACGATCACATCACCTGCGCCGTATTCGCCCTCTGGAATGCTGCCCTCAAAAGTGCCGTAGCCCAGCGGATGGTCTTCGACATGCACCGCCAGGCGCTTGTTTTTCGGGTCCAGACTTGGCCCCTTAGGCACCGCCCAGCTTTTCAGGGTGCCGTCCAGCTCAAGGCGAAAGTCGTAATGCAGATTGCGCGCATCGTGCTTGTGAATGACGAAACTCAGCGCCTTGCCCTTCTCGCTTCGTACTTGGTCCTCGCTCTCCGCCGGCTCGGACGTGACATCGAAGTTGCGCTTGCGGGTGTATTCACTCACCGGTTTCGTCATGACAATCAACCTCTGCGCATTGGAACTCTGCAACACAACGCTCTGCAAAACGCCCTGCCATCAGGACGCCTTGGTGGTCTTCTTCCGGGCAGGGGCACGGCGTTTTGCAACGGGTGCATCGTCCGAGGCAGCTGCCTTGCCCTTGCTCGCCGGTTTGGCTTTTGCAGGCGCTTTGCTCGCGCCGCCACGACTGCCCAGGCTGCGTTTAAGCAACTCGGTCAAATCGATGACATCTGCCGACTTACGCTCGGTATCACCCGCGTCGGTCTCGACATTCTCGATTTTGCCTTCGCGCGCCTTGGTCTCGACCAACGCCATGATCTGGTCCTGAAACGTATCGCGGTACTCTTCGGCCTCCGGCGCCCACTCGGTGCTCATGTCCTTGATCAGGCGCTTGGCCATGTCCAGTTCACTCTTGCTGAGCTTGACGTCGGTGGCTTCCTTGGGCAGTTCGAGGCTGTCGAGCCCGCGCACTTCCGAGGGCCAGCGCAGCAGCACGAGCACAATCGCCGATTCCAGCGGCATCACGGCGGCCAGGTGCTGACTGGTGCGAATGACCACATGGGCCAGCGCCACTTTGCCGGTGTCCACCAACGCCTGTCGCAGCAGCGCATAGACCTTTTCGCCGCGCTTGTCGGGGGCCAGAAAGTAAGGCGTATCGATGTGCTGGAGCGGAATCTGGTCGCTGTCGACAAAACCGAAAATATCGATGGTCTGGGTCGATTTGGGGTGCGCCGAGCGAATCTCTTCTTCGCTGATGACCACGTAGCGGCCCTTCTCGTACTGGACGCCCTTGACGATATTTTCTTTATTGATTTCCTTGCCGGAGACCTTGTTGATGCGCTTGTAGCCGACCGGATCCATGCTGCGCTTGTCCAGCCAGTCGAAGTCGACACCTTGACGCGAGGTCGCCGACACCAGCGCCACAGGAATATGCACCAGACCGAAACTGATCGCGCCTTTCCAGATTGCCCGAGGCATAGTTTTATTTCCGATGGGAGTAGATGGGGAGATGTGTAAGAAGTGACCGAAGCCCACGGCTAAAAGTTTCGGCCGGGCGACCGGAGCGTCATTTGCATCAATACAAATGGGCGCGGGCTGCCCGGCTGGGTACGGGCATGGCATCGGGCTTTATGCCGCGCCGATCAACGCTGCGCTATTCCTTGTCCAGCCCTTCTTAACGCAACGAAAAAGCGTTAACCTCGCGCCACTCTTTTCCGCATGCCGCACCAGAGCCCTTTCTGTCAGGCGCGCGATCTCTCCGGGTATCCGCATGACCGCCACCCCTTCTGCAAGCCACGGCACCACGATGACCAAGGGGCTGGCGATGCTGTTCGCCTTCTGCTGCGGCGCGATCGTTGCCAACCTGTATTACGCCCAGCCGATCATTGGCCTGATCGCGCCGGACATCGGCCTGTCCCCCACGCTCGCCAGCTTCATCGTGTCGCTGACCCAGATCGGCTATGCCCTGGGCCTGTTCTTCCTCGTGCCGCTGGGCGATTTGCTGGAAAACCGCCGCCTGATGATCGTCACCACCGGGGTTGCCCTGCTCAGTCTGCTCAGCGCGGCGTTTGCACAAACGCCCAACCTGTTCCTGATCGCCTCGCTGCTGGTCGGTTTCAGCTCGGTGGCGGTGCAGATTCTGGTGCCGCTGGCCGCCAACCTCGCCCCGGAAGAAACCCGCGGCCGCGTGGTCGGCAGCATCATGGGTGGCCTGTTACTCGGAATTTTGCTGGCCCGGCCCGCTGCCAGCCTCATCGCTGACCACTTCGGCTGGCGCGCGGTGTTCGGCACAGCGGCGGCGGTGATGCTGATCATCAGCATGGTACTGGCGACGACCATTCCCCGGCATCAACCGGCCCACAGCGCCACCTACGGCCAACTGCTCAAGTCGTTGTGGACGTTGCTGCGCAGGCAACCGGTGCTGCGCCAGCGGGCGTTTTATCAGGCCTGCCTGTTCGCCACATTCAGCCTGTTCTGGACTGCCGTGCCGCTGGAACTGGCACGCAACCACGGGCTGTCGCAAAGCCAGATCGCCCTCTTCGCCCTGGTCGGCGCGATTGGCGCCATCGCTGCGCCCATCGCCGGACGCCTTGCCGATGCCGGTCACACCCGCATCGCCAGCCTGTGCGCGATGCTGTTCGCCGCGCTGAGCTTTCTGCCAAGCCTCATCGCACCGGCCTACGCGGTGATCGGCATGGCCGTCACCGGCGTGGTGCTGGACTTCTGCGTCCAGATGAACATGGTTCTGGGTCAACGCGCGGTCTACGCCCTGGACGGCAAGAGCCGCAGCCGGCTCAACGCCCTGTACATGACCAGCATCTTTATGGGCGGCGCCATTGGCTCGGTGATCGCCAGCGCCCTGTACGACCATGGTGGCTGGACATGGGTCGTAGTCGTGGGGAGCGTGTTTCCGGTGCTCGCATTATTGGTGTTCCTGAAAAATTCACGGCCCTGAAAACGGAGCACGGTACCGAAAGCATCTTCAGGCCGTGGGCTTGACGCGCTGACGCCAGCCCAAAAAAACCGCCGACACCGGCGGTCTTTTCACTAAAGCGTTACCCCCTGAACCCTGCCATAGGGCCGACCGGTTCAAGCGCTCTTTCAATATCGAGCGCAACACACAGGAAATGCATTTGAGACGGGATGATTTCCGTAGCACGCTTGCGCGCTTCGGCACGGAATTCAGCGATAGATTGCAGTTTTGCTCTGCGTTTACTGATGCTCATGAGCACCTCCTTGCTCTCGTCGTGAAACTCATATTAGGAACGACCCGCCGAAATGACAAGGCAGCCATCCGCATCGAACTGAAAACCCAACCTCTGGTAATAACTCACTACAGCTGGCTCAGGGCTTTCAATCTGGATGACATCACAACCCAGCATCCTTGCGTAAACCCCTACTGCTAGAACCATTAATCGGGCCACTAGCCCTTTTAGGGGGTGGCTGGCGTTCGGCTGACCCTCAAGCAGGATGACCTTGATCCGCAATCGGCTTCTTCGCGGCGTTGCATAACATAGACCGCAAAGCTCGTCCGCATGCCACAGAGCGAGGTCAAGACCTCTGGTGTCCTTTCGTGTCCAGCCTGGTACGTCCTCCCAAGGATAGAAGCTTCCATGCCAGCCGTGACTGATCGCTATCGCGGCTGAATCTATCGGCGCAAAGCGTACTGAACCTCCATCAATGCCAAGCGTATTTAGCGCAAGCGAGTTGGCAACTGCGTAAGTGACCTGCTGGCGCGCCTCCGATTTAGCGATCTGATCACGCAGATTGGTGTCCTTTCGGTATTTTCTCATCGCCCTATTCGCCCAAACCCGGGGCAGCGAATAATGGCGAAAGCATCAGATCAGCCTGCGGTACATATCTATCGAGACCGAATTAGCCCGTTGAACGATCAACCCTCCGTGAGCGGGTTTTTACCCGTGCGCCCTGGAAAGACCTTGATCCGGAAAACCCGCCACCTCGCCTGTTGGCGATGGAATTCACCGCCTTTCGGTCAATCACCCTGGCGCCGCAAACTCCCTCCGTACCTTGCGTCAAATCCCTCACTGCTTCGTTTGCAGTTGACCTTCCAGCCAGCGTTTCAAATCCGCGACCTCAGCCGTCGTAATGGTGTGCCCTGCCCCGGCGTAGGAATGAAACTTCGGGACGATCAGCAGATTCTCAAGCACCGCCCGTGCGTCGGTCGCACCTGAGTAGGCAACACGTGTGTCAGCCGAGCCGTGACCGATGAACACCTTCAACGCCTTCAGGCGCTCGTCGGGCTTGAGCCGTGAATGGAGCGCCGCGAGGATTTTGCCGCTTAGCGGCGCGATGCCATGCACCAACTCCGGGTATTGCAGGCCGATCTGGTAGGTCATCATCGCGCCTTGACTGAAGCCAACCAGCACCACCTTTTCGGGCTGAGTGCGGTACTTCTCGGTCGCTTGCTGGATGAACGTGCGCAGCAGATCAGTGCTTTTGTCGACATCGCTGGTCACGCCTTCGTACTCGGCTTGATCGGTGTCCTGGGTGAACCACTTGTAACCGCCACCGTCGACTTCTTGAGGGGCGCGCACTGACAAGTAGGTGTAGTCCGGCGAGAGGTCGTTCTTGATGTCGAGCAGATCACGCTCGTCGCTGCCATAGCCGTGCAGAAAGATCACCAGAGGCTTGTTTGTGGTTTCAGCGGGCGCCGCCGCCAGGTAGGGCAGCGCAAGGTCGGTGAGCAGTGCCGGCTCTGCATGGGCCAGGCCGGTAAACATGCACAACAGTGCGGCGAAAAACTTCATCATGGGGGCGAGCCTTTTTGCGAAAAACGTCGGCCCCATCATACGCAGCATGTCGCGAATGTCAGCCCGTCAGTGATCGGGCAAAGCTGTCGGCGGGCTGTACAGCAGGTGAATTTCCCGACCGTCCCGCCGGCTCGATGTGGGGTAGTCGGCGCTTTCGCCACGGTGGTCGGGGGCATTGACGCCAGCCGTACCGACGCCTTCGCCAGCAAGCCGGCTCCTACGGATTTTCTGAATGCCGCACATGTCACCTGGCACCGATACCCACTGTAGGAGCGCGCTTGCCCGCGATTGCGTTTTGTCCGCAATAGATCGGTAGGCTGACACTCCACCGTCGCGAGCAACTGCCTTCCACCTGCATTGACATCGAATGGTCCGACGCCTTCGCCAGCAAGCCGGCGCCTACAGATTTTGTGAATGCCGCACATGTCTCCTGACACCGATATCCACTGTAGGAGCGCGCTTGCCCGCGATTGCGTTCCACCTGCAACGTATCGATTGGCTGACACTCCACCCTCGCGAGGAAATGTTCAGCGGTTTACAGCGGTCACGGCGCCAACGCCTCCAGCCCTAAATGCTCTCGCAAGGTCGAGCCTTCATACGCGGTGCGAAACAGCCCTTTGCGTTGCAGATGCGGGATCACGCTTTCAACAAACTCACTGAAAGACCCTGGCAGGTACGCCGGTGAAATCACAAACCCGTCGCAACCGCCCAAGGTGAACATCTCTGCCAACTGATCGGCAATCTGCGCGCCGGTGCCGACCAATTGCGGCACACGCACACTGCTGGCGAAGATCCTTCCCAGCGCTTCAAGGGTGGTGTCAGGGCCCTGCATCAACAACTTCTCGGCGGCTGCAGGAGGAATCAGCGGCGAGCGTGCGATCTCTGCCAGCGTCGCTGACAGGGGAAACGGCGACAGATCCACGTTCAACTGGGACGCCAAAGTAACCAACCCCAGTTCCGGACGCGCCAAGGCGTTGTGCCGGTCGCGCTTGGCTCGGGCTTCGGCTTCGCTGCCACCAATGAACGGCATCACCGCCGTCAGCACTTTGCAGCTGTCGGCGGCGCGGCCTTGCTGTACCACTTGATTCCGTACGTCCTCGCGGAACGCCTGCATCGCCTTGAGATGTGGGTGAATGGTGAAAATCGCCTCCGCCCAACGCGCACCGAAACGCCGCCCACGACCCGATGAGCCCGCCTGAATCAGCACCGGGCGGCCCTGGGGCGTGCGCGGGATGTTCAACGGGCCTTCGACTTTGAACCACTCGCCGTGATGCTGCACCGAGGTGATCTTTGAAGGGTCGGCCAGCACACCGCTTTCCCGGTCCAGCTTCAACGCATCCGGCGCCCAACTGCGCCACAACTTGAGGGCCACTTCGACGAACTCGTCGGCGCGGTCATAGCGCAGGTCATGCTCAAGATGCTTGTCTTTACCAAACAATCGCCCTTCGCTGTCGTTCATTGACGTGACGATGTTCCAGGCAGCGCGACCTCTGGACAGATGATCCAGAGTCGCGAACTCGCGGGCGATGTGCGCCGGCTCGTAGTAGGTGGTGGACCGGGTCGCGCCGAGGCCCAGCTTGCGGGTCTGGCCGACCAGATACGACAGAATCGGCAACGGGTCCAGGCGCGTGGCGTCCTGCGCGCCATAACGCAGGGCCACGTCGCGAGAGCCGCCCATTTGATCGCCCACCGCCAGACGATCGGCAAAGAACAGAAAGTCGAATAACCCCTCCTCCACCACGCGCGCCGTGCGGGCGTAGTACTCGGGATCAAGGTAATTGCCCACTGTTTCAGGGTGGCGCCAGACGGCATGGCTGTGAACGACCGGCCCGGTCAGCAGAAACGCCGACAGATGAATATGACGACTCATATCGCGCTCCTGACTCAATGGGCCTGCGGCGTCCAGACGGAGATGTCGGACACATGGAGGGGTTTTGGGATCATGCCGGCTTCGTAATAAAAGTCGGCAATGCGCTGCTGTTCTGCCAACTCATCCACGTGGACCGGCACGATGTCGTAGCTGCGCCAGCTGTTGGCCAGTTCAACGGTTTGCGTCGGGATGTTGCCCCACAGCGGCGCCAGGTTCGCCGCCGCTTCTTGCGGATGACCTTTCACCCATTGCCCGGCCTGACGCAGGGTGTCGAACACCACCTGCAGGACCTCGGGGTGCGCTTTGGCGAAGCTCGTATTGGCCACATAGAAGCGGTTGTAATTGGCGATGCCGCCGGTGCCGTCGGTCAGCACCCGAACATGGTGTTCACGCTGCTGAGTTGCCAGGAACGGGTCCCATATCGCCCAGGCGTCGACTTTGCCGCTGGCAAACGCCGCCACACCGTCTGGTGCCTCCAGATAAACCGGGGTGATGTCCTTGAGCGTCAGTCCGGCATTTTTCAGGGCCGATATCAACAGAAAATGGCTGCCCGAGCCTTTCGAGACGGCGACGGTTTTGCCCTTGAGTTCGGCCACCCTGCGAATCGGTGAGCTGTCGGCGACGATGATGGCCTGCGCGGTAGGGGAAGGATTCTCACGGGCGTAATAGGTCAGCGGCGCATTTGCCGCTTGAGTGAACAAGGCGAACGCGTCGGCAACGTCGGCATGCAAGTCCACGCTGCCGGCATTCATCGCGCTCAACAGACCGCTGCTGAACTCATGCCAGCTGACCGTAAAGCCCAGAGGCTTTAGCCGTTCCTCCAGCTGGCCATCATTCTTGAGCAGGATCCACAGCGTGGAAGACCGTTGATACCCGATGTTGATGACTTGCTCGGCGTGGGCGGTGACAGTGGCCAGCATTAGCGAAGCGGCCGCGATGATAGTTCGCAGGGACATGACGATCCTTTGGGGGTGGAACTGCGGTGCTCGGCACTCAAAGCATGAGCGCGCGTTGAGAGATTCACTTTCATTATAAAAATTGCTGTCCGTTATGAAAGAACCGTATAGATCTATGCTTATTCCCGGCGCACAACGGAACGGCTGAGGCGGCGGTAGGTCTAGGGATGAGCACAACTGTGCGTAGCCGAACCGAGGAATAACCGTGAACATTTTTGAAGCGCTGAGAGAGAGCCATGAACGGCAACGCGGCTATGCCGACGCCCTGATCCAGACCCACGGTGCGAGCGAGGAGCGTGTCGAGGCTTACAAGCAGCTGAAAGCCGAGCTCCAGGCCCATGAAACCGCTGAGGAGCGCTTTTTCTATATTCCGTTGATGCAGCACGACAACGGCGTCGATCTCAGCCGCCATGCCATTTCGGAGCACCATGAAATGGACGAGATGATGGAAGAGCTCGACGAGACCGAGATGTCCAGCCCGTCATGGCTGGCGACGGCCAAGAAGCTGTCGGAGAAGGTTCATCACCATCTCAAGGAAGAAGAGCAAAAGTTCTTTCAGGCGGCCGGGAAGTTGCTGGACGACAAGCAGAAGCAGTCCCTCGCCGTTGAGTATCAGAAAGAATATGAAGAGCAGCTGGCTGAAGCCTGACGTTTTTGGTTTCAGGAAGCCCCGATTCGTCGGGGCTTTTTTATGCCTGTTTTTTGAGGTGCCGGATGTCGCAGGGGTGTGTTGTGCGTCTGACGAGTTTTGGCCGGCTGCAGATGACCGACTCAGGTGCAGTGTGTGTAAAAAGCTGCACACCTTGATGCTTTGCTCTGGTACGGACTGGCTTGGAAGTGGCGTGCTTGGCGAGTTGCGCATGGACTCGTTAATAGCTGCGCGCAGGTGCGCAAGATGCTGCGCACTTTGTTTTATAACCCCGTCTTGATGTTCGCTGACATGCCTTAAATTTGGCTTTAAGCCATTGATTTACAGTGAATAAATTCTTTCTGGCACATCCCTTGATATCTCCGTCGCCCCCCCAGCAGGCACTCACGCCTGCCGGATCGGTTTTCGAGCACGGAGAGCATCCTTGGCAACCCCCGCACCTCAGCCTGCTACGGGCGACACACGTCCACCCCAAGTCGCCATCGTTCCCCTTGATCAGATCCAGCTGGAAGACGTCGGGCTGGGCGCGGCCAACGTCGATGCCTGGCTGCAGGAGATCAGCGGCGGCGTTGTGACGCTGGAGCGGATCAAGACTGCCGCCGGTGCGCTGCCTGTCGTTGGCAACATCATGGCGCTGGTGGATGCGCTGAACGACATCGTCAGGCTGTCGAGCAGTGAAAAGCGCGACCCGCTGGATTGGGTGAGTCTGGGCATCAATCTGATCGGTGTGCTGCCGTTCCCGCCGACCATGGCGGCAGCGCGCATGACCCTGCGGCCGACGCTGTTTCTGGTGCGTCAGGAGATGCGCCAGGCCGGGAAGCTGCTGTTGGGTGACGGGCTGGTTGAGGTGCTGATCGGGCATCTGAATGCCGACATCATCGGCACGCTGGATGACTTCGTGACCCAGGCGCAGGCCCGGCTGGGCGGCATTCTGGATGAGGCAGGGAAACTCGGCGAAGAAATGCTGTGCCAGATCGCCCAGGGTCTGGAGACACTGGTCAACGGCGATCTCGATGCCCAAGCTGATTTGCTGGAAGCGGAGCAGTTGGTCCAGACGGCTGGCGATCAGTGGGCTTACGATCCCGCGGCGGCGATTGGCAACATTTTTGTGGCGACCGCTGACGTTTGCATCGCGGCTGGCAAGGGCGCCGTCAATGGCGCCGTGGAACATCTGCTGCCCACGGCGCTGAAAGAAGAAGTGCTCAGGCAGGCTGCGGCGTTACGCGACATGGGTCGTGAGCTTCGAGGCCAGATTGCCGGCTTGGCGGATCCTGCGGCTGAGCACTCCATTGGCGCCTTGCTGATGACCCTGGCTGGCGCGGTGGCCAGTTGGCGCTCGCGCAACGGGCATGGGCAGTCGGTCAATATCAAACCGGGGCTGGTCAGTCAGGCCAAGCGTCGTGGGGGTGAAGGCAGACTGGGCGTTGTCCAGCATGAAGCCGCTGCCAAGGGGCGACCCAACCCGAAGAAAAACTGCGTCTGCGACTCGACGATTCACAGCATCAGCTATGCGATGGGCTCGGAATCGGTCGCGCACACCGATTTCAGTCTGCCAGGGCCGTTTCCTGTTGAGTGGACGCGGACTTACTGCTCGAGTCTGGATGCCTACGATCAGGACGTCGTCGGCGCACGCTGGATAACGCCGTTTACCACACGCTTTGACTGCGTGGACGACGGCTTGCTGTTCCATGACGCCGACGGGCGCAGCCATGAGTTCACCCTGCCCAAGGTCAAGCTGGCTCACTACAACGCCATCGAAAATTTCACGCTGATCCGCGTCAGCAACGACACGCTGGTGTTGTGTCGAGGGTTTGAGCGCCGGGAAATCTATGTCCGAAGGGGTCAGCGCTTCGTCCTCACCAACATCGTTTTACGAAACGGCGCCGGGGCGATGCTGCATTACGAGCATCGGCATGGGGAGCAGGCGGCGCTCTCCGAGGTGGCTACTTATTCCGAAAACGACGTCAGTAAAGTTCACCTCCGTCTCGGCACCTTGATTGATGGTGAAGGAAGACTGACCGGCCTCTGGGAAATCCGCGACGGCGAGGTGAAACGGCAGCTGTGTGCGTACGAATATGACGCTGAAGGCGACCTGACGCTTGCTCAAGACGAGAACGGTTCGGCGTGGCGCTATCAATACAAAAACCATCTGATCACCCGCTACACCGACCGCACCCATCGCGGCATGAGTCTGCAGTGGCAAGGTTCAGGCGCCGACGCCAAGGCTGTGCGCGAATGGGCGGACGACGGCAGCTTTGATACGCGGCTGTCTTGGGACAAAAACATCCGCCTGACCGTCGTCACCGACGCCCTCGGCCAAGAGACCCAGCATTACTACGACAGCCTTGGCTACACCTACCGAATCCGCCATGCCGACGGCCGTTCGGAGTGGTTCTTTCGGGACGACGCCAAGAACATCATTCGCCATGTGCACACCGATGGCAGCACTGACCGCTATCGCTACGACCGCCTCAGCAACCTGACCGAACACACCCGCGCTGACCACAGCGTGATGAACTATGCCTACGACGACAAAAGTCAGCTGATCAAGATCAGTGATGGCGAGGGTGGTCTGTGGCGGCGCGACTACGACGACAAGGGCAATCTCGTCGAAGCGGTTGATCCGCTGGAGAACACCACCGAATACGCCTACAACCCGTTCGGACTTCCTACATCGATCAAGGACGCCAACGGCAACACAAAAGCGTTGACCTACAACGACGCCGGACAAATCGTCAGCTACACCGACTGCTCCGGGAAGGTAAGTGCGTGGGAATACGACGAACGCGGGCAGATGGTCTGCTTCACCGACGCTGCCGGACATAAAACCGAGTATTCCTACGCATCAGGCCAGTTGGTGCTGACCAAGCACCCGGATAAAACAGAAGAGCGCTTTAGCCGAGACGCCGAAGGGCGCCTGCTTGCGCACTCCGACGGCCTCGATCGCTGCACCACCTGGCGCTACACCAGCGCCGGCTTCATCGCCGAACGCACCGACGCCGCCGAGCAGACCCTGCGCTATCGCTGGGACAAACTTGGTCGCTTGATCGCGCTGGAAAATGAAAACCAAAGCCGCGCCCATTTTCAATACGACCCGGTCGGCAGATTGTTGGAAGAACGCGGCTTCGATGGCCGCTCGACGCGATACCGCTACGACCCCGAAACAGGCCGCTTGGCCGAGACCGTCAACGGCCAGCGCAGCATCGGCCTGAGCTTCGACCCCATGGGTCGCCTCACCGAACGCCACGCCACCCTTGGTGAGCAATCGCAAAGCGAAACCTTTTCCTACGACGGCAACGGCCAACTGATCAGAGCCACCAACGCCGCCAGTTGCCTGCAATGGTTCCACGATCCGGCTGGCAATCTGGTGCGTGAGCACCAGCACTACCTAAGCCTGGAAAAGCCACTGGTTGCGGTCTGGCAGCACGAATACGACGTGTTGAACAACCGCGTCGCCACGACGCGGCCCGACGGCCATCGCGTCAGTTGGCTGACCTACGGCAGCGACCATCTGCTCGGCATGAAGCTCGATGACCATGAACTGCTCAGCTACGAGCGCGACGATCTGCATCGTGAAACCGCTCGGCATCAGGGCAACCAGCTCAAGCAAACCCAGCAATGGGACCCCGCGGGACGTCTGCAAGAACAGCTACTGGGCAGCGCAGACGATAAAACCACATTCATCAAACGCGGCTACACCTACGACGCAGCCGGCCAGCTCACCGACATCAATGACAGTCGTCGCGGGGCCCTCGCTTATAAATACGACCCGGTCAGCCGACTGCTCAGCGCCACCAGCCGGCTCGGCACCGAAACCTTCGCCTTCGACCCCGCGAGCAATTTGCTCAACAACACCACGCCCATCCGCCGACCACTCGACCCGGAACCCACCCGCAACAAACTCATGGACAACCTGCTGCGCGAATACGCCGGCACCCATTACAACTACGACGAACGCGGCAACCAGACCCAGCGGTTAACCAATGGCGTCCGCAGCGACCTGCAATGGGACCTGTTCGACCGGCTGATCCACTTCAAAGACTCACGCCTCACCGTCGACTTCGCCTACGACCCGCTAGGAAGACGCCTCTACAAACACTCCAAAGCCCATTACCGACCACGCCCCGAAGCCGGCACCGGCTGGAACCAAAACGAACAAGCCCGTAAAGAACAGGAATTGGGCTGCGGCTTCACCCTGTACGGCTGGGACGGCGACACCCTCGCATGGGAAAGCAGCCCCGCGCGACACCCCGGCGAAACCGGCCGAACCGTGCATTACCTCTTCGAGCCCGGCACTTTCGTCCCGGTCGCCCAGGCGATCCGCCACGCCACCATCCGCCTGATCAGCCAACCCACCTACCAAGGGCGCTACAACCGGAAAGAAGACCCGCTGTGGACCTACAAACCCACGGCGCAACCCATTGACGTTCTCGCCTGGTACCAATGCGATCACCTCGGCACGCCACAGGAACTCACCGACCAAGACGGCAACACCGCGTGGAGCGCCCAGTACAAGGCGTGGGGCGAAGCACAAGAACAGCGCTCGGAGTTCGCCCAGCAAGTCGGCCTGACCAACCCGATCCGCTTCCAGGGCCAATACCACGACCCCGAAACCGGCCTGCACTACAACCGCCATCGGTACTATGATCCGGGCGTCGGGCGGTTCATCAGCAAGGACCCGATTGGATATTTGGGTGGACTGAACCTCTTCCAATATGGGCCGAACTCAATCAGCTGGGTCGATCCGCTTGGACTATCCGCATCATCAGACCTGCCCCGTATGAAAGGCTGGGGTGCCAGCAGAGCCGCCGGGGTGCTCGATAAGGCAGAGTTCGCGAAAAAAACGGACAATGGAATAAATGAAATGTGGAAGCATGTCGACGGTTCAGTCGTGAAGATTCATAAATACGGAAACCAAAAGATCTGTTGTTACAAGTCAGGGAACAACGCGCATTTGCATAAGGTGGATCCTACTGGAAACGCACTTAACGATCACGGCGCTGTGACAACCGATCCAAATCAAAGCCATATTGGGATCCGCAACCCAATCGACTTGCCCTCAGTTAGAGGGAGGAAGCACGGCTCATGAGTCATGAATACAAACTTGAATTTACAAGTGAAACGATGGCCGGGCACGTTCTTGATGTTTTGAAGCAAAGCGATTCGTGTGTCGCAGCGGACGAAGAGTTTGTCTATTTAAAGGACCGAGTCATAAAAACCGAGGCTATCTTTGATGTGCGGATGAGCCATGAGGACCAGCGCTCACTGTGGCTTGAAGTGAATTTCAAGTCGCTGGCGCTATTTGATGTGGTAAGGGCTGCAATTGGTGAATGCCAATTTAGGTGTCTGGAAGACGGCGATGTTGATAATGAGGTAACTCTGAGCGAAGCGTTCTTGATCAGAGATATTACGCGCCCGGAGCCTAATCGTCGGAGCTAAAGGGACGAAGCCTTTATTCTCGCTGTGGACGTACAAACCCACAGTGCAGCCCATTGATGCTCTCGCCTGGTACCAACGGGACCATCTCGGCACGCTCCAAGTACTCACCGGCTCAAACGGCAACACCGCTTGGAGCGCCCAATAAAAAGCATGGGGCGAAGCGCATGAACAACCCTCGGCCTTCGCCCAAAAGATTGGCCTGAAAGACCCGATCCGATCCGGTTCCAGGGCCAATACCACGACCCCGAAACCGGCCTGCACTACAACCGCCATCGGTACTATGATCCGGGCGTCGGGCGGTTCATTAGCAAGGATCCGATTGGCTACAGTGGCGGGCTAAATCTTTACCACTACGTGCCGAATCCCGCGGGATGGATCGACCCGCTTGGTTTAGAGACCGTCATTGCGACAAAAAGCCGTAAAAGTGCGATGCAAAAAGCACAACAACATGCTCAGGTCCCACGGGTGAGTAGAAGTGGCAAGGACATCCCAATGGATCGGCTAAACCCTACCAGTCGCGGAGTGAATTGCGCGTGCCTAAAACAGCGCGGCGTCACCTCACTTGGACGAGAGAGCAAGGATGAATCTTTTTACGTATTTGACCATCCGGACGGACACGCTGGGTTAACCGGTCCGGGCCAGCCGGACCATCATGCGAGCCCACATGTACACGCGGTAAATAAAAAAGGTGTGCTTATCGTATTCACTTATCCATCGGAAAATTTAGGTAAATAATATGAGCAAATACCGAATATTATGCTACCAATCAGAGTTTGAGGACTTCAAGAATTACGCCTGCGAATACATAAATGGGATGCCGGCAGACAAACAAGATCAATTCGCAATAATCATGGCTGTAAGCATGGACGGCGCTGTTGGTTTTGATAGATCCTGCGAGGGCCGTGAAACCATTAACACACTCGTCTCAAAATGTTATTGGGTTGACTTGGGAAATATGTCTATCCAACCTCCGCAGGAAAAATACTCGGGCCACATGCCGGGATTGCTATTTAGAGCAAAAAACGAGGACTTTGAGAAGCTTATTTAAGAGCACGTCACGTACGAGAGAAACCTGAGAAAGTACCTGATAGTCAGCAGGCATCGGCACACTGAAAAACCTAAAGAATCTAGGCTCGCAGGAATTTTAAAAGATTACAACTTACCAATAACCGAAAAGGAACTATTTGAAACCCTACAAGCAACTTGCAGCTACCTGTTAGTGCCGATCATCTCTCGAGAGCACGGGCAAGATGCGTTTTTTGTTATTTCGAAAAATCTGGATTATTTCCTGGAAGAGTTTAACTCTATCGTCGATGGTCGCGGCGAAATAACTTTCGTCGATAGCGTGTTAAAGCTGGTCTTTACCTGAGGAAGCTCAAGCGCCACTTTCGCAATTCAGATGAATGTGATTGGAGCTAAAGGGGATGGACCCGTTTATTCCGAGGTTGGTTACAGCAATCGAGGCGGTGGCGCTGGCGCAGAGCACCCCGTTGTGAGGGACCTCTACGCTTCGGTTCCGAGCGACAAACGTTCTGAGTTGTTTCATGGGGACTGCGGAGAAGCTGACCAAGTTAGAGCTAGCGAGCCACCCATCAAAATGATGACGCGGACGAGCACCTTTATCCCAATTTCGGAGCCGACACGACCTCTACGACATAGCTGATCGATGAATTAAACAAGCCATGGCGAAAGCGCTTGTAAAGTCCATGATGAGTCTCGCGCGTGGCTCGCGGACATTGATATCTACGGAGACCGTCAGATCTTAGTATCTGTGTGCTGCACAGCCCAAGCAAAATCGGCGCTCGTACAGACGCGCCGGCAGTCGCACCCTAGCTGGCGTAACGCCCAAGACTAGAAGAAAAAACCGTACATCAACAACGCAAAAAGCCCCGAATCACCGGGGCTTCCTCAAAGCATCACTTACCAAATCCCTCTCTCAAGGATCCACCTGCGCCATCAACTCCGCCACCGGCTCCGTCCGCTTGGCGTACCGTTGTGCCAGCACCGCACACACCATCAGCTGGATCTGGTGGAACAGCATCAACGGCAAGATCAGCAGCCCGATCGTGCTTCCGGCGAACAGCACCTGGGCCATGGGCACACCCGTAGCCAGGCTTTTCTTTGAGCCGCAGAAGAGAATCGTGATGCGGTCTTCCTGGTTGAAGCCGAACAATTTGGAGAGCAGGGTCGAGGCCACCAGCACCAGCGTCAGCAGCAGGCAACACACCAATACCAGCCCCGCCAGGTCCCAGACCGGCGTCTTCTGCCAGATGCCTTCGTTCACCGCTTCGCTGAACGCGCCGTAGACCACCAGCAAAATCGAGCCCTGATCGACAAATTTCAGCCAGTTCTTGTTGCGCCCAACCCAGGCGCCGATCCAGCGACGGGTGATCTGCCCGGCAATGAACGGGAGCAGCAGTTGCACGCTGATCTTCACGATAGCATCGAGGGTCGAGCCGCCTTCGCCATGCACATTCAGCAGCAACGTCACCAGCAACGGCGTCAGGAAGATCCCGAACAGGCTGGAGGCCGCTGCGCTGCAGATCGCCGCCGGAATATTGCCGCGTGCCAGGGAGGTGAAGGCAATGGCGGACTGTACTGTCGCCGGAAGCGCGCAGAGGTACAGGATGCCCATGTACAGGTCTTTGCCGATCAACGGCGACAGCACTGGTTTAAGCGCCAGACCCAGCAGCGGGAACAGCACGAAGGTCAGCCCGAACACCAGCAGGTGCAAACGCCAGTGCCCTGCCCCGGCAATGATGGATTCCCGGGACAGCTTGGCGCCATGCAGGAAGAACAACAGCGCAATGGCGATGTTGGTCAGCCAGCCGAAACCGACCGCGACCTGACCGGTGGCGGGCAGGAAGCTGGCGATGATCACCACGGTGATCAGCATGAGGGTGAAATTGTCGGGAAGAAAACGGGGGCGGGTCATCTGCGTCATCCGTAGGTGCCAGGAACATGGCCCCTACTTTAACGCGCAACGCCGATGCCGACTAACGCCAATATGGCGATCAATAGCGCCTAACGGACACATCTGTCAGGCGCTTCGCGTCTTGACCTTCGCTGGTAAAGCGCGGCCCACGGCTCGGCAGGTCAATAAAGTCAGGCAATGCCGCCCTGAATGACGCGCATCACGGTGACTCGACGCTGGCCGGGGTTGTCCGCAATCAGCCGGGACAGTGCCGCTTGCCACTTCAATACATCTTTTTCCTGGGAGAGCATCATCAGCTGTTCCCACCCCATAGGGCCGCGCGGGCCAGCCTGGGCGACGGTGTCCTCAGGACTGTCTCCACGCTTCAAAAGATTCGCTGCAATTTCCGAGAGAGTACTCATGGCTGGCTCCTGGGCATGCACGTCGTAAAGCATGCCGATTCAAAACTAAAGGTAATTTCAGGAGTGCCTTCGCGCCAATTTTCAGTGATCGAGGCCGCCTGTAATGGGGCTGTAGCAATGTTCAGACCAACAACCTGACGCCTGCTCATTAATCATTATTTGCGGTTATTGATGTAGTTATCTGCGCTGGTCGGCCCGATGCCCTCTCCCATTGACCGCCCACGACAGAGCCGCTTAACTGTATATACATACAGCTAACCAAAGGAGGGCCAATCATGAATGCCGTTTTCCCACGTTTTTCTTCACTTCCCCAGAGCCGGCCAGTTGCATCGGGCATTCCCGCTGCTCCTCGACAGACTACCCGCGGCCGTCAGCAGCCAGGTTCACTGACTGTCCGGTTCAGCGTGGCCGATCATGCTTACGCATGAGCGCACGTTCGCGTTGATCGACTGCAACAGTTTCTACGCCAGCTGCGAGCGGGTGTTCCGCCCCGATTTGGCAAGAACGCCCATCGTCGTGCTGTCCAACAACGATGGATGCGTCATCGCGCGCAGTTACGACGCCAAGCCGTTCGTCAAAATGGGCGCGCCGTACTACCAGATCAAGGACGATCTGCGCCGTGCCGGGGTGGTCGCGTTCAGCAGCAATTACGCGCTCTACGGCGACATCAGCGAACGGGTGATGACGATCATCGAGTCGATGGTGCCAGCGCTTGAGGTCTATAGCATCGACGAAGCGTTTGCCGACCTTACCGGCATCCCCGGCGACCTGAATCAGTTTGGCCGCGACATTCGCGCGCGGCTGTTCAAATGCACCGGCATCCCGGTCGGAGTGGGCATCGCGCAAACCAAAACGCTGGCCAAGCTCGCCAACCACACCGCCAAACGGCTGTCGCACATCACCGGTGGCGTGGTCGACCTCAGCGACCCCTTCAAACGCGACTGGACCCTGCGCAACACCGACGTCGGCGAGGTCTGGGGAGTCGGCAAACGCATGCGGGCACACCTCGAAGGCATGGGCATCAAAACCGCCATGGACTTGGCCAGGGCCGACCCGTGGACGTTGCGCAAGAACTTCAGCGTCGTGATCGAGAAGACCGCCCGTGAGCTGGCGGGCACAGCGTGCCTGGAGCTGGAAGACATCACGCCGCCGAAACAGGAAATCTGCTGCAGCCGCATGTTTGGCGCGCGGGTCACCGACATCGAGCCGATCAAGGAAGCAGTGGCCACCTACACCCAGCGCGCCGCCGAAAAGTTGCGAGCGCAGAACTCGCTGTGCAAAAAGATTCGGGTGAGCATCCGCACCGGTATGTTCAACCCCGAGGAGGTCAAATACGCCAACGCGGCATTGGTGGAGCTGCCCTACCCCACCAACGACGTGCGGCTGATGACCAAGGCTGCGACTGAAGCGGTCAATCGGCTGTTCCGGCCGGGCTTCAAATACAGCAAGGCCGAAGTGCTACTGATGGATTTGCGCCAGCCGGGGGAATTCACCGATGACCTGTTCGCCCATTCCCAGCCCTCCGACGCAGGAAAGGTGATGCAAGTGCTCGATGAGATAAATGGCCGCTGGGGCCGTGGCACCCTGCGCTCGGCCAGCGTCCCGTCGGCCCCTGAATGGGCAATGCGTCGAGACCTGATGAGCAGCAGCTACACGACTCGGCTTGATCAGCTGTGGACGGTCAAGGCGACATGAGGGGCTAGCAGCCTGCACAACTGAGCGGTGCGCAGGGCTCCGGCCCTGCGTGGCCAGTAGTTCAGTGGCTCAGTGGCTCAGTGGTAATGCCTGGGTGCTTCAGCGCTTCGGAACACGGTCTTCAAGCAACGCAATCCTCACGAATGCATCACCTTGTCGTGATCGCGGACGCTGTATTTCACCACGCCCCAGATCACCAGCTCATCACCCTCCATGACATAGCGCGGCGGGTACTTGCTGTTTTCCGACTTGAGAATCACCTCGTTCCCGCGCATGTGCAGGCGTTTGCAGACCGGCTCGGTGTTGAGTGCAGCGATGACGATGTCGCCGTGCTCGGCGTACAAACTGCGGTCGACAATCACCAGATCGCCGCAGTAGATACCCGCTCCCTGCATGCTGTCGCCTTCGATCTTGACCAGATAGACATGCGGGGCGCGGATGTCGAAAAGCTCGTCCAGCGAGATATGCCGCTCGATGTGGTCGGCGGCCGGCGACGGAAAGCCCGCCGGGATGCGGAATGCGTAAACGGGAAACCTGTCGCCCGCCGCCGAGAACGGTCCAAGGATGGTGACACTCATGATACTGGCCTTGTGATTGATAACTGTACGTATATACAGTTAACGTTTTCAGCCGCATGCGGTCAATCTTGAAAGCAGCAAAATTCGACGGGTGACACATGTGCGGACGCTATTCCATTTATGAGCCAATGGACCACTACCTCAAGACCCTTGCGCCAGAGCAGTTGGTGATCAACGGCTACGATCTCTGGCCCATCGAGCGCTACAACGTGGCGCCGACGACCCGCGTCGAGATCATCCGCCCGGTCGCTGACGGCTTGAGCGTCGACAAGGTGCGTTGGGGCTGGTCGCCTTTCTGGGCGAAGGGCAAACGACCCGACCCGATAAACGCGCGGGTCGAGACCGTGATGACGGGGAAGTTCTTCAAGGACTTATGGCCGAGCGGTCGCGCGCTGGCACCCGCCAACGGCTGGTTCGAATGGGTGAAAGACGCGAACGATCCCAAGCGCAAGCAGCCCTGGTTCATCCGCCTGAACGATCAGGAACCGATGTATTTCGCCGCCCTGGGGCAAGTCACCTCGGGCCTGGAGCCGAACGAAAGCGACGGTTTTGTGATCATTACCGCAGCGAGCGATGAAGGCATGCTCGACATCCATGACCGCCGCCCGCTGGTGCTGACGCCGGAGCTCGCCCGGGAGTGGATCGATCCGCAAACGCCGGCGTCACGCCTGCAACAGATCGCGCAAGACGGCTGCCGACCGGTCAGCGACTTTCGCTGGCACGCGGTGAGCAAGGACGTGGGTAATGTGCGCAACGACGGCGCGAGGCTGATCGAGCCCGTGGAGGGGCCCGATCTGGCAGAGCGTCAAACCACGCTAGACCTTTGACCGCTGCGCTGCGCGGTCAAAGGTGACGCAACGCCGCTGTGATCAGAGCGACCACTTCACCGAGAACATGACATTGCGCGGATCGCCATAAACGCCTGTGCCCGAGGCATTCGGGATGCCCTGCCAGTAGCGTTTGTCGAACAGGTTGTTGACGTTGACGCGGCCATCCCAGTGCTCGTTCAGCTTGTAACCGGCCATCAGGCCAACCACGCCGTAAGCTTCCTGGTTGGCCTCGCCGTTGCCAACACGGTTGAAGGTCTTGCTCTGGGCAAGCACGTCCGCGCCCACGCGCCATTTGTGCAGCTCGCCGGGCAAGGTGTAGCTGGTCGCAGCCTTGAACAGGTGCTTGGGCTGCTCAGGTGCAAACAGTTTGCCCTCGTTGCTCTTGGTGCCGTCTTCGACGAACTGGCTGAGCACGTAGGTGTACGAAGCCGACAGCTGCCAGTTGGGTGTCAGCGCGCCAGTCAGCTCGGTGTCGATGCCGCGACTGCGTACCTTGCCCGCTGCGCCGTAGCAACTGGTCGCCGGGAAGCCCGGGCAGTTATCGCCATTCTGGTTTTCCAGCTGATAGGCCCGGTTCTCCTGCTCCATTTCAAACAACGCGACCGAGGCGTTCAGGGCGCCGTCAAAATATTCGCCTTTCAGGCCGAGCTCGTAGTTCTTGCCGGTCATTGGCTGCAGCACGGAGCGTGAAGTGTCCGTCTCGCTCTGCGGCTTGAAGATCTCGGTGTAGCTGGCGTAGGCCGAGTACGTTTCGTTCAGGTCATAAATGATGCCTGCGTACGGGGTCACTTCGCGGACCACCTTGTAGTCGCCGTCGCCCACACGGTTGTCGTAGTCATACCAGCTGACCCGGCTGCCAAGGATGACGTGCAGCGGATCGATGGGATTCAGGCGCGCTGCGGCGTAAACGCCCTCCTCAGTCGCTGCATTGCGCGTCTCGTACAGGCTGGTGTCGACGTCAGGCTTGGCCACTGAATGGGTCGGTTTGTAGAGATCGATCGGCGTGCCGTCGGTCCAGCCGCCCCATTGATGAAACTTCTCTTGCCGATGGCTCACGCCCACGACGAGTTCATGCTCACGCCCGAATAGCTGGAACGGCCCGGTGAGAGAGGCATCCAGGTTGGTCTGGTCGTCGTCGTCGCGGTACTTGCCCTGGTACTGCTGGAAGCCCAGACCGTCGTAGTTGCCGATATAGCTGGAGAACGTGTCCGCTTCCGCCCAGATCTTCTGCCCTGCCAGTTTGGCCGACCAGCCGTTGTCGAAGCGGTGGGTGACGTCGGTGAAGAACATGATGTTGTCTTTGTTCCAGTACGACCAGTCATTGCTGAGGAACGTCGAGCGCTTGAGGTGCAGGTCCTCGCCGTTCGGACCGCTCGGCAGGCCGCCCCAGTCGGAGGTGTTGTCGTCACGCTGCTTGGAGGCGCCGACTGTCCACGTGGTTGAGTCATTCAGATCGGCTTCGAGGATGCCGTAAAAGGTCTGGCGCTGGTTCTCGCGGATGTCGGAAAAGCTCTTGTCGTCTTCGTAAGCGGCAACCACACGGCCACGGACAGTGCCGGAATCGTTGAGCTTGTTCGACGCGTCCACCTCGGTGCGGTAACGGTCCCAACTGCCGGCGCTGGTCGTCACGCTCACCTGCGGCACCGCGGTCGGGCGCTTGCGCACCAGGTTCAACGTCGCCGCCGGGCTGCCCGCCCCGGTCATCAGGCCCGTCGCACCACGCACCACTTCGACACGGTCGTACATGGCCAGATCTGCGCCTGAAATCACGTCCTGCGTGTACGTACTGATGCTGCTGGGCAGCCCGTCGTACATGATGTTGTCGATCTTGAAGCCACGCGCCAGAAACTCCTGGCGATCGGACGCGGTCCGGTGCAGGGTCACGCCGGGCGCGTACTTGACCACGTCGTTCAGGTCATTCATGCCCTGATCGTCCATGCGCTGGCGGGTGATCACACTGACCGACTGCGGCGTCTCGCGAATGGACAGCGGCAGCTTGGTCGCCGTGTTCATGGAGCCCGTAGTGTACGAACCGGTACTTTCAGTGGTGGCCAGGCCGGCAATGCCGTAATCAGCATTGATGCTCAGCCCTTCCAGCGCCACCGCACCCTGGGTTGCCGTTGCTGTTGCCTGGGCCGGGGCTTGCACCTGTGCTGTCTGGGCCGCAACGACCTGCGCCGAGTTGCCGTTGACGCTGCCTGTCAGGCCGCTGCCCGCCAGCAGCTGGCGCAAGGCTTGCGCCGGTTCCAGTTCACCGCGCACGGTCGGCGCCTGTTTGCCGGCGACGGTCTGAGGATCAAACACCACCCGAATTCCGCTGGCACTGCCCAACTGAGCGAGTGAAGTCGCCAACGGCTGGGCAGGCAGATCAAGGCGCACCGGCGTGGCGAAAGCATGGCTGGAAAAAGCAAGCGAAACGAGCGCAGTCAAGGCTGGCAAAGCGGGACGTAACATCGGGTGCTTCCTGGAAGGACGAAGACGTGCTGATCTGCGGCACGGCACCCTGAGGAGCGACGAACCGCATGGCGAAGAGCTATGAGGGCGCCGATCCTAACAACTTTTTCATGGAATGTTAATGCAAAGCGTTATCACCTGATAAGACTTCTGATTCATGTTGTCATTTGGGTGGCGCGCTGCGTCCGAAACCCGCCATAAGGCGGTATCACGCGGTTGCGCGCTTCGCGCTGCCGAACAATTTGGGCCCGAGCAGATTGACCGTCAGCCCCAGCATCACCAACACACCGCCCGCGCATTGCAGCACGCTGAGTCGCTCGCCCAGTACCAACGCTGAAGAACTCAGGCCGACCACCGGCACCAGCAGGGAAAATGGCGCGACCTTGCCCGCCGGGTAGCGAGACAACAGTTTGCTCCAGCTGATATAGCCAAAGAGGGTGGCCACGAAGGCCAGATACGCCAGCGACAGCACCGAGCTCCAGCTCAGGTTCAGCAACGAGTGCTCAATGAGCGCCGGGCCTTCCAGCCACCACGACATCGCCAGAAACGGCAGCGGCGGAACGATCGCACCCCAGACCACCAACGCGACGAGATCGACGTTTCCAAACCGGCGCGTAATGATGTTGCCCAATGCCCACATCGACGCGGCGCACAACACCAGCAACACGGCCAGCAACGGAGTCGCAGCCCCTGTCCCCATGCCGATAAGCGTCAGCCCGCCAGCGGCGATGAGCAAGCCAGCGACGCTGTAGACGCGTAATTTCTCACCGATGAACATCGCCGCGAACAGCAGCGTGAAGAATGCCTGCGCTTGCAGCAGCAACGAGGCCAGTCCTGGCGGCATGCCGTGCGCCATGCTCTCGAACAGAAAGGCGAACTGCCCGAAGGAGATGGTCGCCCCATAGGCAAGCAGCCAAAGCCAGGGCAGCTTCGGACGGCGGATGAAAAACACCGCCGGAATCGCAACCAGCGTGAATCGCAGCGCGCCCAGCAGCATCGGCGGCAGGCCATCCAGGCCGTATTTGATCACGATGAAATTCAGCCCCCATGCAACGATGACAAGCAAAGCCAGGCACAGATCTTTAAACGGCATGGGGTTCCTTAAAAGGCGATAGCAGCGCGCTGCTGGGTGAAATGGGGCGCGGCAAATTGTGCAGGAGCTCACGGATGCGTTCAACCGGGCGGGTCTCGCATCAGAGCGAGAAGTCGCCGGTCGAGGGCTACCCCCTCGAAAAACCGGGAACTAACAGCTCGAGCCATTCTCGGAATAACGAGAACTGAACCCTCCGGGAACGATACCAGAGCAGACAAACCCTGGTGATCGCTGCGGCGGGGTTCGGCAGATGGCAGACAGCCCACCCTAGGCCGCACCATGCTGGAACGGCCATCCATGCAGCAAAGGAGCAGGACCGATGGACTATAACGATGTCGCCGAAGTCATCACCACCAGTAGCACGTCGGGTGCCAACGATCTACTGGGCAAGGGCTGGACGCTGCTGGCCGTTGTGGCGGGTAACAGCGGTCCGGACTTCGTGTTGGGTCGGCACAAGGATCAACCAAAGCTGGCCGGCAAGAGAAACTCCGGCGAGCTGCTGGGCGACGCCGACCTTTAAGCGCAGGCGCCGTGGGACCGGCCAGCTCAGGCGAGATGAACGACGAGCTTAACGTCCAGCCGGGAGACGCCGGCCTCCCTAGACCTTGAATTGCCCCATCAGTGCTTGCTGATGGTTGGCCAGTTTATTGAGCTGTTGGCTGACTTGCGCCGACTCGCCTGCCTGGCGGGAAATGCTTTCAGTCACGTCGCGAATGGCAGCCACGTTACTGTTGATCTCTTCCGCCACCAGACTCTGTTCTTCGGCGGCGCTGGCAATTTGCAGGTTCATGTCGGTAATCATCCCGACGGCTGCACTGATGCGCCTGAGAGCACTCACCGCGAGCTCCACCTGACGTACGCTGTTCTGCGCCTGTTCATGGCTTGCACCCATGGTGCCGACGACTTCGCGCGTGCCACTTTGAAGGCCTTCGATCACCTGGCGTATTTCTTCAACCGAATCCTGTGTGCGTTTGGCAAGGCTGCGCACTTCGTCAGCCACTACAGCGAAACCTCGCCCGGCATCACCGGCCCGGGCAGCTTCGATGGCCGCGTTGAGTGCCAGAAGGTTGGTCTGGTCGGCAATCGAGCGGATCACTTCCAGTACAGAGCCAATCTGCTGGCTGCTGTGGGAAAGACCTTCGACCTCCCCCATGGCCATCGTCACTTTGTCGGCCAGCAGTTCAATGGCCGTGGTGGTGGTGTCGATGACGGCGAGCCCTTCATGGGTCGCTTCGTCAGCACTGCGGGCCGCTTCGGCGGCTTGCGCTGCATTGTGGGCCACGTCGTGGGCGGTGGCGCTCATTTCCTGAAAGGCGGTAGCCACCTGATCCACTTCCCGGAACTGCTGCTGCATTCCATCGCTGGTTTGTCTGGCGATAGCCGCAGACTGGTCAGCGGTGGAACGTGCGTCCAGAACCGATAGCTTCACATCGGCGATAATCGGCTGCAGCTTGTCGAGGAAGCGGTTGAACCAACTCACCAGCTCACCCAGCTCATCGTCCTTTTTATACTCCAGGCGCCGGGTAAGGTCCCCTTCGCCGGTGGCAATGTTTTTGAGCATGTCCGCCACCTTCAGAATCGGGCGAGTGACGCCACGGGCGGTCAGCCACATCAGCACCAGGCCGGCGATAACGGCCAGCAAGCCAATGCCCAGCGCCATACGACTGTCGCTGGCGCGGCGGCTGTCGAGTTCGGCCTCAAGCTTTCTTGCCGGTGCAGTCAGTATTTCTTCCGGCACTTCGAGCAGGACACTCCACGGATTGGCGCCTGGAATGGGGATCAGCGGCTCCAGCACCTGCAGCATCGGCCCCTGATGCAGCATTTGCGACTGGCCGCTGGCCGTCAGGCGAATGAGTTCGTCACTCTGGGCACCAAAACCCGTGCTCAAGGGTTTGCCCAGTACGGAGGCGTCGCCGCTATGGCCAGCAAAGAAGCCCAGCGGGCTGACGATACTGATACGACCCTGGCCGTCGTACAGCTCGGCGCTTGCCTTGTCGCTGATCCCTTGAAGGCTGGCCAGGCTGATGTCAGCGCCGACGACACCCACGACTTTGCCATCCACGACAAGGGGAACGGCGATGCTGGTCATCAAGGTTTTGACGTCGTCCACGTCGTCCACATAGGGATCGAGTACGCAGGTTTTTCCGCTGGTGACGGCGCAGGTGTACCAGAAATTATAGGGGGCGCCGTTGCTCATCACGGTGGTGTCGGTGAGCACTTTCTCCTTCATGGCCTCAGCTTCGAGTGTCCCGTCACTGGACTGTGACCAGTACAAGGCGAAGCGACCCTTTTCGTTACTGCCCAACGCCGGCTGGTCCAAAAACTGCTCGTCCTTGCCATCAAGACCGTTGGCCTCGAACACCACATACAGTCCCAGCAGATTGGGCTTGCCCTGGAGGGCGTCGTGTATTTGCGAGGACAGATCGGCACGTACGGATTTTGAATCAATGCCGTGCTGCCGAGCCTGGGCAATCAGCATCTTTATTTGCCGGGTGAAGCCGTCGCTGTATTGGTAGACATCCATGAAATAGCGCTGGATGCTCAGGGCCTGGGTCTCGCCGCGAGCAGCCATGCGCTTCTGCGCCGACTCCCGCAGCATGGCGGTGCTGGACGCCTGAACAATCCGGGCACTGCTGTGCGACTGATACAACGAAGCAGCGACCAGCAGCGTAACGATGAACAACAGACAAAGGGCTGCGAGCAGCGTGATTTTCCACTGAATAGAGAAGCGATTGAACATGGGTGTGCCTTGGATACGTCGGGTATGCAACGTATATCGGCGCAGCTGCTCATTACTGAATCGAAAGCATTCGGGTATCAGGATCCGAACGGCGAAAGGAATCGTCGCCCACCAAACCCCGAAAACGAAAAAGCCCCGCATTCGCGGGGCTCTTTTTACTGCGTTTGGCGGGGAACTAGGGATTCGAACCCTAGAAACGCTATTAACGTTCGCCGGTTTTCAAGACCGGTGCATTCAACCACTCTGCCAATTCCCCGAAGCTTCTGACGTAGGGTTCCGAGCACCCTGCGTCGCATTGCGGGCGCCATAATACCGTAATGAAACAAGCTGTCAAACTCTCCGGCTAGCGTGCTGCGTCGCCTCTGTTATGATCTTTGCAACTTGAGGTTTCAAACCCTTCATTTTCACCATCAGGAGTAGCGCCATGCGCGAACAGGATTACGCAGTCAACAACCGCGTGCAGGTCGAGCAGCTAGAGGTTAGCCGCGTCCTGCGCAACACTTACGGCCTTCTGGCCCTCACCCTTGCCTTCAGTGGCGTCATGGCGTTCGTCTCGCAGCAGATGAACTTCCGTTACCCGAACGTCTTCGTCGTACTGATCGGCTTCTATGGTCTGTTCTTCCTCACCAACAAACTGCGCGATTCGGCGTGGGGTCTGGTTTCTGCTTTCGCATTGACTGGCTTCATGGGGTTCATCCTCGGCCCGATTCTCAACCGTTACATCGGTATGCAGGGCGGCGCTGAAATCGTCGGCTCGGCGTTCGCAATGACGGCGCTGGTATTCGGCGGCCTGTCGGCCTACGTGCTGATCACCCGCAAGGACATGAGCTTCCTCGGCGGCTTCATCACCGCAGGTTTCTTCGTGCTGCTCGCGGCGGTTCTGGCCAGCATGTTCTTCCAGATCAGCGGCCTGCAACTGGCGATCAGCGCCGGCTTCGTGCTGTTCTCGTCGGTCTGCATTCTGTTCCAGACCAGCGCGATCATTCACGGCGGTGAGCGCAACTACATCATGGCGACCATCAGCCTGTACGTGTCGATCTACAACCTGTTCATCAGCCTTTTGCAGATCTTCGGCATCATGGGCAGCAAAGACTGATCGCTGCTGCGTTAACAAAAAGCCCGCTTCGGCGGGCTTTTTGCTGTCCGGCGTTCGTGAATTCTTTATCATTGCGCTCATATGCCTTGTCAGCGACCCACTGAGCCGACCATGAAATTCGCCATCGCCCTCCATTCACCCGCACACGCGCCCTCCTCCCGACGCGCGCTGCTGTTCGCCAAGGCCGCGCTGGCTGAAGGTCATGAAATCGTGCGGCTGTTTTTCTACCAGGACGGCGTCCACAGCGCGTCCGGCAACGTGGTTTCACCTCAAGACGAGTCGGACACCGCTGCGCAATGGCGCGAATTCGTCAGTACGCACCAACTCGATGGCGTGGTGTGCATCGCCGCCGCCCTGCGTCGAGGGGTCCTGAATGTGGAAGAAGCGGAGCGTTATTCACGCCCTGCGGCGAATCTTCCAGCGCCCTGGGAACTGTCGGGCCTTGGCCAGCTCCATGATGCGGTGCAAGCGGCGGATCGCTTGATCTGCTTTGGAGGGCCGTAAAATGGCGAAGTCATTATTGATCATCAGCCGGCAGGCACCGTGGGCCGGCCCCGACGCCAGAGAGGCGCTGGACATTGCGCTGGCTGGCGGCGCGTTTGATCTGCCCGTGGCCATGTTGTTTATGGACGATGGCGTACTGCAACTGGCACCGGTGCAAAATGCCACCCTGTTGCAGCAGAAGGACCTCACGGCCAATCTTCAGGCCTTGTCGATGTTTGGCGTGGAAGATTTGTTCGCCTGCCGCTTCAGTCTCAACGAACGTGGCATGCAGGCGACCGGCTTCAGCGTAGACCCGCTTGAGGTATTGGATGACGCGCAAATCGCTGCGCTCATCGACCGTTACGACCAAGTGATCACAATCTGATGGCGACTTTGCACGTACTTTCTCATTCCCCCTTCACCGACTCGCGTCTGAGCAGTTGCCTGCGCGTGCTCGGCCCCGACGATGGGGTCCTGCTGTGCGGCGACGCCGCTTATGCGCTGGGCACAGGAACCGTTGCTCAAGCGTTGCGTACCAAAAGCACTGGCCTGAGCGTGTATGTGCTCGATGAAGACGCCAAGGCCAGAGGCATCGCGCTGCCTGAGTGGGCGCAGAGCGTCGATTACGCAGGATTTGTCGCGCTGTCGGTGCATTACGACAAGGTCAACACGTGGCTATGAAGGCGCTTACCGTTGACGGGCGTGATATTGCCCTGGACAAGGACGGCTACCTTACAGACCTGAATGACTGGTCCAAAGAGGTAGCCGAAGCCCTGGCCCGGGAGGAAGCGATAAGCCTGACTCCCGAGCATTGGGAAATCCTCGAACTGCTGCGTTCGTTCTACTCAGAATTCCAGCTGTCCCCGGCCACTCGCCCTCTGGTCAAGTACACCGCGCTGAAACTGGGCGCTGAGAAAGGCAACAGCCTGCACCTTAATCGCCTGTTCAACGGCACTCCCGCCAAACTTGCCGCCAAGCTGGCGGGCCTGCCAAAGCCGACCAATTGCCTATGACCGACTACGCCCCCCTCGTCACCCAAACCCCTGACGAACACCCGTTCGCACCCTTCGTACGTATTCTGGGCAAAGGTAAACGCGGCGCTCGCAACATGACCCGCGCCGAAGCCAGGGAAGCAATGGGCATGGTGCTCGATGAAAAAGTCGAGGACACCCAGCTCGGCGCGTTTCTCATGCTGCTGCGGCACAAGGAAGAGAGCCCGGATGAACTGGCGGGCTTTACCGAAGCCGTGCGCGAACGCCTGAACGCACCCCAACTCAGCGTAGACATCGACTGGCCGACCTACGCCGGCAAGAAGCGTCATCTGCCGTGGTACCTGCTCGCCGCCAAATGTCTGGCGCAGAATGGGGTGCGAGTGCTGATGCATGGCGGCGGCGCGCATACCGCCGGCCGCCTTTACAGTGAGCAGTTGCTGGAGCTGTTGGGCATCCCGTTGTGCCGCAACTGGCAGGCAGTGGGTGAGGCGCTGGAGCAGCACAACATCGCATTCATCCCTCTGGGAGACTGGGCGCCGCAGCTGCAGCGCATGATCGACTTGCGCAACACGCTCGGCCTGCGCTCGCCAATTCACTCGTTGGCGCGCATTCTCAATCCGCTGGGCGCACGCTGCGGTCTGCAGAGTATTTTTCACCCGGGCTATCAAGCCGTGCATCGCGACGCCAGCGGTTTGCTGGGCGACCACTCGATTGTGGTCAAAGGCGACGGCGGCGAAGTTGAAATCAACCCGGACACGATCAGCCATCTGTATGGCACCACCCACGGCCAGCCATGGGATGAGGAATGGCCTGCTTTGTCGGACCGCCGCCACGTCAAACCCGCCACGCTCGATCCCGATCACCTGGTCGCCATATGGCGCGGTGATATTGAGGACAGCTATCCGCAACTGGCGCTGATTTCGACGATGGCCCTGGCGCTGCGTGGCCTCGGCATGCAGCGGGCTGAAGCCTTTGAACGTGCGGAACTCTACTGGGCCAGCCGCGATAAATCGATTTAACCGATAGGAACCGCCCAGTCTTTGCGCCATTTGTTCGAACGATTGTCTTTAGACTGACCTCCAACGTACATCAGTGCACATTAATTGGAGTCAGACATGGGCCTCCTCGTCGAAGGCCGCTGGCAAGACCAGTGGTACGAGAGCAGCAAAGACGGCGCGTTCCAGCGTGAACAAGCCAAGCGCCGTCACTGGGTCACCGCCGACGGACGCCCCGGCCCGTCGGGCGAAGGCGGCTTCAAGGCCGAAGCCGGCCGCTACCACCTGTATGTGTCGCTGGCCTGTCCGTGGGCGCATCGCACGTTGATCGTGCGCAAACTCAAGGGCCTGGAGAGCCTGATCGACGTCTCGGTCGTCAGTTGGCTGATGCGCGAAAACGGCTGGACCTTCGACCCGCAGAACGGCTCCACCGGCGATGCGCTCGACGGCCACACGTTCATGTACCAGCGTTATCTGGCCGACACCGCGGACTACACAGGCCGGGTCACCGTGCCAGTGCTGTGGGACAAGCAGCTCAAACGCATCGTCAGCAACGAGTCGTCTGAAATCATCCGCATGTTCAACTCGGCGTTCGATGACCTGACCGGCAATCATCTGGATCTGTATCCGGAAGCGCTTCGTGAAGAGATCAACCGTCTCAACGACCGTATTTATCCGGCCGTGAATAACGGCGTGTACCGCGCGGGTTTCGCCACTTCTCAAGGAGCGTATGAAGAAGCGTTCGATGAAGTCTTCGCCGAACTGGACGCGCTGGAGCAACTACTTGGCGAGAAGCGCTATCTGGCGGGTGAATACCTGACCGAAGCGGACGTTCGCCTGTTCACCACGCTGATCCGGTTTGATGCGGTGTACCACGGGCACTTCAAGTGCAATCTGCGGCGTGTTGCCGATTACGCGAACCTGAGCAACTGGGTACGTGAGATGTATCAGCTGCCAGGGGTGGCCGACACCGTGGACTTCCAGCACATCAAGCATCACTACTACGGCAGCCACGCTACCATCAACCCGACCGGCATTGTGCCGAAGGGGCCGCAGCAGGATTTCAGCGGCGAGCACGATCGCGATCGATTGAGCGGGAAAGGGATTTTGCAGCAACACTGATGGGCGTCGCTTAATGCGCTGAAACCCGCCTCACCTTCCAGCGCAAAACCTGTGGGAGTGCCACCCCGGTCACTCCCACAGCGGGTGGTGTTGCTGGCCGTTTTAAACGCCAGCCACAAATGAGGTGAGCGCAATCAGACGCTCGCCTGTGCCCCTTCGAACCACGCGAGCTTGTCCCGCAGCGTGACGACTTCTCCCACGATCACCAGAGTCGGCGCATGAACCTCATGCTCCGCGACCAACTGTGGCAAGTTGGCCAGCGTACCGGTGAACACGCGTTGATGAACCGTGGTGCCTTGCTGGATCAGCGCAGCGGGCGTGTCCGCGGAGCGCCCGTGCTTGATCAATTCGTCGCAAATGATCGGCAGCCCGATCAGGCCCATATAGAACACCAGGGTCTGCGACGGCGAGACAAGGTCTTTCCATGGCAGATCGGTGGTGCCGTTTTTCAAGTGACCGGTCACGAAGCGTACGGACTGGGCATGATCGCGGTGGGTCAGAGGAATGCCGGCGTACGCGGCGCAACCGCTGGCAGCGGTAATCCCGGGCACCACCTGAAATGGGATGCCGTGGGCAGCCAGTTCTTCAATTTCTTCGCCGCCACGGCCGAAAATGAACGGGTCGCCGCCTTTCAGGCGCACGACGCGCTTGCCTTGTTTAGCCAAATCAACCAACTGCTGATTGATTTGATCCTGCGGCAAAGCGTGATCGGCGCGCTGCTTGCCGACATAGACCCGGTCAGCGTCACGACGGCACAACTCCAGAATCGCCGGCGCTACCAGTCGGTCATACAGCACCACGTCCGCCTGCTGCATCAAGCGCAGCGCACGAAAGGTCAACAGGTCGGGATCCCCCGGGCCTGCGCCGACGAGATACACCTCACCGGTCGCGGCCGGCGCGTCTCCGTCGATCTTTGCCTGCAGCAAGCGTTCGGCTTCAGCGCCCTGCCCGGCCAGTTGCCGGTCGGCGATGGGCCCCTGGAAAACCTCTTCCCAGAATGCTCGACGCTGCTGGACGTTGGGAAACAGGCCTTTCACCTGATGGCGAAAGCGCGCCGCCAGCCCCGCCAGATGCCCATAGGTCGGCGGAATCCAGGTCTCGATTTTGGCGCGGATCAGTCGCGCAAGCACGGGTGCGTCGCCACCACTGGACACGGCAATGACCAGCGGCGAGCGGTCGACGATCGCCGGGAAGATCACGCTGCAGAGTGAGGGAGCATCCACCACATTGACCGGCACCCCGCGTTGACGAGCGTCAGCTGACACCTGCGCATTGAGAGGCTCGTCGTCGGTGGCGGCGATGATCAGCACGCAGCCGTTGAGGTCCGATTCGGTGTAGCCGCGCAGAATCTGCTCGCCACCGCTGCTGTCGATCAGCTCGCGCAGTTCTGTGCCGATGTCAGGGGCGACAACGCGCAGCACCGCGCCCGCATCGGCGATGAGGCGGGATTTGCGCAGGGCAATCTCGCCGCCGCCCACGACCAGCACGCGCGCGCCACGAAGGTTATGGAACAGCGGCAGAAATTCCATTTAGCCGATGACCTCAATGCCGCCCATCCAGGGCTTGAGAACCTCTGGCACGCGGATCGAACCGTCGGCCTGCTGGTAGTTTTCGAGCACCGCCACCAACGTGCGGCCGACTGCCAGACCGGAGCCGTTGAGCGTATGCACCAGCTCTGGCTTGCCGGTTTCAGGGTTGCGCCAGCGAGCCTGCATGCGTCGCGCCTGGAAATCCCCGCAATTGGAGCACGACGAAATCTCGCGGTATTTGTCCTGGCTCGGAATCCACACTTCCAGGTCGTAAGTCTTGACTGCACTGAAGCCCATGTCGCCGGTGCACAGGGCCAGCACGCGATAAGGGAGCTCAAGCAACTGCAGGACGCGCTCGGCGTTGCCGGTCAGGCTTTCCAGCGCTTCCATGGATTTGGTCGGCTCGACGATCTGCACCATCTCGACTTTGTCGAACTGGTGCTGGCGGATCATGCCGCGCGTGTCGCGTCCCGACGCACCCGCTTCGCTGCGGAAGCACGGCGTATGGGCAACGAATTTGAGGGGCAACTGCTTCGGATCGAGGATTTCACCCGAAACAATGTTGGTCAGTGACACCTCAGCGGTCGGGATCAGGTAGAGATCGGCTTCGCCTTCGCGGGAGATTTTGAACAGGTCTTCCTCGAACTTCGGCAACTGGCCGGTGCCCTGCAATGCCGGGGCCTGAACCAGGTACGGCGTATAGGCCTCTTCGTAACCGTGTTCATTGATATGCAAAGTGATCATGAACTGCGCCAGCGCACGGTGCAGGCGCGCAATCGGTCCGCGCAACAACGCAAAGCGCGCGCCGGAAAGCTTGGCAGCGGTTTCGAAATCGAGCCAGCCAAACTTCTCGCCCAGCGCGACGTGGTCCTGCACGGCGAAATCGAACGACGCTGGCGTGCCCCATTTGCGTACTTCGACGTTTTCTTCTTCATCAGCCCCGACCGGCACCGACTCATGGGGCAGGTTCGGCATGCTGAGAGCCATGGCGTCCAGCTCGGACTGAATACCGTCGAGCTCTTTTTTGCCGGCGTTCAGCTCTTCGGCCATGCGGTCGATGTCAGCCATCAGCGGTGCGATGTCTTCACCGCGCTGCTTGGCCTGGCCGATGGATTTGGATCGGGCGTTGCGCTCGGCCTGAAGCTGTTCAGTGCGGGTCTGCACCGTCTTGCGCTGGGCTTCCAGCGCTTCGATGCGAGCCACGTCCAGTGTGAAGCCACGGGAAGCCAGGCGATCCGCTACGTCCTGAAGGTGGGTACGCAGCAGTTTGGAGTCGAGCATATCGTTGCCTCGTTATTGAATCAGGGTTATTAAATGTGAAGCGATTATATGCGGGTCAACGAAAGGCCGGCCCAGGTGGCAAGCAGTCCGCCCACCACGCTGATCAGGGCGTAGCCAATGGCCAAAGGCGCCTGGCCGCTTTCAAGCAGACGAATCGTGTCCAGCGAGAATGACGAAAACGTCGTCAGCCCACCCAGAAACCCGACCATCAACCCGGCGCGCACTTCGATCGGGACCTCCGGGCGGATCATGAACAGCCCGTACAGCATCCCGATCAGCAGACAGCCCACCAGATTCACCGCCAGCGTCGCCGTATAGAAATAGCGCGGCCAGTTCGCGGCCACCACATTACCGGCCGCGAAGCGCAGTAATGTACCAGCCACGCCACCGGCGGACACAGCAAGAATCAACTGAATCACGGTTTTCTCCGCTGACGGGGGCTGGCGCGGTCGAGCGCCGAAAGGTGTTTGAGTTTTTCGCCGATCTTCAGCTCAAGGCCCCGCGGGACCGGCTGGTAGTATTGGCGAGGCTCGAGCTCGTCGGGGAAATAATCCTCACCCGCCGCGTACGCGTCCGGCTCATCGTGGGCGTAGCGGTATTCTTCGCCGTAACCGAGTTGCTTCATCAGCTTGGTGGGCGCGTTGCGCAGGTGCAGCGGAACCTCCAGCGAGCCGTGCTCGGTGGCTTCCCTCATGGCCATTTTGAAACCCATATAGACGGCGTTGCTCTTCGGCGCACAGGCCAGATAAACGATGGCTTGGGCCACAGCCAACTCGCCTTCCGGGCTGCCGAGGCGTTCCTGCACGTCCCAGGCGGACATGCACAGCGGCAAGGCGCGCGGGTCTGCGTTGCCAATGTCTTCACTGGCCATGCGCACCACGCGCCGCGCCAGATACAGCGGATCGCAACCGCCGTCGATCATCCGCGCAAACCAATACAGCGCAGCGTCCGGGTTGGAACCGCGAATGGATTTGTGCAGCGCGGAAATCTGGTCGTAGAACGCTTCGCCGCCCTTGTCGAAACGACGGCGGCTGTCACCCAGCAGGCTTTGCAGCAATTCGGGATCGATCTCGCTGCCGTCTTCGGCAAGGTCCGAGGCGTTCTCCAGCAGGTTGAGCATGCGCCGACCGTCACCGTCCGCTGCGGCCAGGAGCGTCTTGAATGCTTCATCACCGAGCGTTAGATGCCGATTGCCCAGCCCGCGCTCTTCGGTCAGCGCACGGTTGACCAGTTGGCGCAGCGCAGCTTGATCCAGGCTTTTGAGCACATAAACGCGGGCGCGAGACAGCAAGGCGTTGTTCAGTTCGAAAGAAGGGTTTTCGGTGGTGGCGCCGATGAAAATCAGCGTGCCATCCTCAACGTAGGGCAGGAACGCATCCTGCTGCGATTTGTTGAAGCGATGAACTTCATCGACGAACAGAATCGTCCGGCGGCCATACTGACCGGCTTGCTGCTTGGCGATTTCCACCGCCTGACGGATCTCCTTGACCCCCGCCAGCACCGCCGACACCGTTTCGAAATGCGCATCCGAGACTTTGGCCAGCAACCGCGCCAGCGTGGTCTTGCCCACGCCGGGCGGCCCCCAGAAGATCATCGAATGCAGCGCACCCTGTTCCAGCGCCTCGCGCAGCGGTTTGCCGTGGGCGAGCAAATGCTGCTGGCCAACGTACTCGTCCAGATTGGTCGCTCGCAGGCGGGCGGCCAACGGCTGTGCGATCGGTTCACTGCTGAACAGGTCCATGAAACAGGCGAACCCCTTTTATTCCTGAATGACGTCAGCGCCCTTCGGGATCTGGAACTGAAACTTGCTCGCCGCGACAGGCTCGTTGGCCTTGACGCCGGTGAACAGGATATTGGTGCGTTGCCCCACACTGTCGATCAGCTGCATGTCGTTGATCATGCCGTTGCGAAACGACAGTCGCAGACTGTCAAACAGCGTGTCCTTGGATTTGGGCTTGAGCACGAAGTCAATCACACCGCCCGCTTCCTTGGCAGTGATGTCAAAGCTTTCGCTGATTTTCGACACGTCACCCGACAGTAACAGCGCCGGGGTCTGGGTCAGGCGCTGATCGAGGGTCTTGATGGTGACCTGCTCCAGGTCAGGGTCCCACAGCGACACCTTCTTGCCGTCGGAAACCATCAGCTGCTCCTGGGGCGCATCGGTGTGCCAATAGAACAGGCCAGGGCGCTGCAGGGTCATCTCGCCAGTGGTTTCCTGCAATTGGGTGCCACCGCCATCCAGCGTGAGCTGGGAGAAACGACCGCTCAGGGTTTTGGAGTTCTCCAGCAGTTGGGTCAGGCGCGCCACGTCCTTGCTGTCGGCGAGGGCCGGGAGGGCGGAAAAAGCCAGTGCAGATACCAACAACATGCGGATAAGACGCATGGGATTCCTCTTTGAGTGTGGTTGAAGCCGGACGCCGCCGTAGAGGCGCCGCCCGGTCAGGCATGACAGGGAAGTGTCAGTCACGCACGGGGGCTGGCGCAATCACTTCACGCGAGCCGTTGGTGTTCATGGCTGTCACGACGCCGGCATTTTCCATGGTTTCGATCATCCGCGCGGCGCGGTTGTAGCCAATCTTCAGCTTGCGCTGCACGGCAGAGATAGAGGCGCGTCGGCTTTCAAGTACGAACTTGACGGCTTCGTCGTAAAGCGCGTCGCTTTCGCTGTCCTCGCCATCACCGCCGCCGCCACCGCCATCGAAGCCGCTGCCTGGCTCCTCGACGCCGGCGAGGATGTCGTCGTTGTAGTCCGGCGTGCCGCGCAGTTTCCAGGCCTCGACCACGCGGTGAACCTCTTCGTCGGACACAAACGCGCCGTGCACCCGGATCGGCAGGCTGGTGCCTGGCGGCATGTAAAGCATGTCACCGTGGCCCAGCAGTTGCTCGGCGCCGCCCTGGTCGATGATGGTCCGGGAGTCGATTTTGCTCGACACCTGAAATGCCATCCGCGTCGGGATGTTGGCCTTGATCAGGCCGGTGATGACGTCAACCGACGGACGCTGGGTCGCCAGGATCAGGTGGATACCCGCCGCTCGGGCCTTCTGCGCGATACGGGCGATGAGTTCTTCAACCTTTTTGCCGACGATCATCATCATGTCGGCGAACTCGTCCACCACCACAACGATGGTCGGCAGCTTGGTCAGCAGCGGTGCTTCGTCGTGAATGCTCTCGCGGTGGTACAGAGGGTCGGAAAGCGGCGTACCGGCCTCCTCCGCCTCGCGAACCTTCTGGTTGAACCCGGACAGGTTACGCACGCCCATCTTGGCCATCAGTTTGTAGCGACGCTCCATTTCGGCCACCGACCAGCGCAAGGCGTTGGCGGCGTCCTTCATGTCCGTTACCACCGGGCACAGCAGATGGGGAATACCTTCGTAGATCGACAGCTCGAGCATTTTCGGGTCGATCATGATCAGCTTGGCGTCTTCCGGGCCGGACTTGAACAGGATCGACAGGATCATCGCGTTCACACCCACCGACTTACCGGAACCGGTGGTACCGGCAACCAGCAGGTGAGGCATCTTCGCAAGGTCGGTGATGACCGGCTTGCCGCCGATGTCGTGACCCAGCGCCAGCGTGACGGGCGATTTGGCGTCGTCGTACTCCGGCGTCGAAAGGACCTCGGAGAAGCGCACGATCTGGCGGTCCTCGTTGGGTATCTCGATGCCGACAGTGGTCTTGCCGGGAATGACCTCGACAACCCGCACGCTGGTCACTGCCAGCGAACGCGCCAGGTCTTTCGCCAGGTTGGAAATGCGACTGACTTTTACGCCGGCCGCCGGCTGGATCTCGTAGCGGGTGATGACCGGACCTGGATGGATCGAGTCCACCGAGACCTCAACCCCAAACTCCTTGAGTTTGATTTCAAGCAGGTGACCCACTGCTGCCAGCGATTCGGGCGAGTAATTGAGCTGCTTTTTCTCTGCCGGGTCGAGGATCGAGATCGGCGGCAGCGTACCTTCCACGGCGCTGTCCACGAACAATGGCGCCTGCTTTTCTTTCTGTACGCGCTTGCTCGGCTCTGGCACACGAGCGGGTGCCGGAGCGATAACCGCCGGAACGTGCTTTTCGCGAGCCGCCATGTGCTCGGTCAACGCCTGTTCGCGCTCGATGAGGCGTTCTTTGGCCTTGGCCTGCTCGCGTCGATCAGGGGCGACTGGCGCAACGACCTCGTCGACACGCATGTCAACTTCTCGCAGCTGGGCAACCATTTGCTTGCGCTCGTTGCGGGCGGCCCACCAACGGTTGAGCGAGCCGGTGAACAGCTCGACCAGGTCCAGCGTTATCTTGCCCGTCGTGTCCATGACTTTGAACCAGGACAGGTCGGTGAAGACGGTCAGGCCGAACAGGAACAGCGCAATGAACAACAGCGTGCTGCCCTGCACATTCAGCGCGCGCTTGGCCAGATCGCCAAGCACCTCGCCCAGCACGCCGCCGGCCGAGCCCGGGAGGCCCGACGCCGAATGAAAATGCAGATGCGCGAGCGATGCGCCGGCCAGGACCAGAAACACCAGACCGATCGTGCGCCAGGAGAACAGCCAGCCGCTCCACTGCCACGGTTCGTGACGATGGCGGAACACCTGATAAGCCTTGACCCCAAGCAACAGCGGAAAGATGTAGGCGAAGTAGCCGAGAATCATGAACAGGATGTCGGCCGAGAACGCGCCGGCGCGGCCTGCAGCGTTCTGCACCTGAGCCGAGCTGCTCGTGTGGCTCCAGCCTGGATCGCCCTGATCGTAGGTCAACAGCGCCATGATCAGATAAAGACACAGGGCGCCGAACGCAATCAGTGCACCTTCCTTGAGCCGGTAGTGCAAATGCTGCCGCCAGAGCGGAACGGGGGTGGGTGCTATGGTGGATTTCTTCAAAACGCTTCAATTCCTGCGCGCAAGCGCGAACATCTGGTGATTGACTGTGTACGACTGCCTTGACGAAATGGCAGTGACGCTCCTGACGGCCATGGAAACCACAATGGCGCTAACCCAAGCTCGACAGGTGACTTGAAATAAGGTTAAACAACAACGGCATTGTACGGATTTGCACGCCGCGCGCTACGTTAGTCTGGCGCGGGGCTTGCGGATCTTCAAGCCTCGACGGCCGAAGGCAATTGGAGCACGCATTTTGTTTGGCGACAAAGACTTATGCGCCGTGCCTGCCGTACTCCTGAACTGTCAAAAGGCCACGTCTGGAAGCAACTGCTCTGCAGCCGGGCGTCGGGGCACAACCAAGCGCCTGTGACCGCAATTGCACGACGGAGTTGCACGCCGGCGCGGCCTCCCCTCCCCTCTCGTAAAGTCTGGATGCCATGCTGACCTGGTTACAACGCGACACCCTGGAATTCCCACCGCTGGAAAAAGCCATGCGCGAGCCCAACGGGTTGCTGGCGGGCGGCGGTGACTTGTCCGCCGACCGCCTGATTGCGGCGTACCGCCACGGGTGTTTTCCCTGGTATCAGCAAGGCCAACCGATTCTCTGGTGGTCGCCGGACCCGCGCACCGTGCTGTTTCCCGACGAGCTTCATGTCTCGCGCAGCCTGGGCAAGCTGCTGCGCCAGAATCGTTATCGGGTCACCTTCGATCAAGACTTTGCGGCCGTCATCCAGGCGTGCGCCGAGCCTCGGGCCTACGCGGACGGCACCTGGATCACCGGTTCAATGCAGGCGGCATACATCGAACTGCACGCCCGGGGTTTCGCGCACAGCGTTGAGGTCTGGGATGGCGACACACTGGTAGGCGGCCTGTACGGACTGGCCATGGGCAGGTTGTTTTTCGGCGAATCCATGTTCAGCCGCGCCGACAACGCCTCCAAGGTCGGCTTTGCCACGCTGGTCGGACACCTCAAGGCATGGGGCTTCGTCATGATCGATTGTCAGATGCCCACTCAACACCTGCAGAGCCTCGGTGCGCGGTCCATTCCACGTCAGACCTTCGCCCAATGGCTGGGCGAACATCTGGACGCAGACAATTGTGCCGACTGGCTGCCTAGGCGAGTTTGATATGGCTGGCATACACTCTTAACTCAAGTTTTTTTCGAGGGTTGATCATGACCGAGCTGGCGCGGCTGAAGTTCTATGCCACTCAACCCCACTCCTGCAGCTACCTGCCCGAGGAACAAGCCACAACGCTGTTTCTCGACCCCAGCCAGCCGATGGATGTTCAGGTCTATGCCGATCTCTCTGACATGGGGTTTCGCCGCAGTGGCGATCATCTGTACCGTCCGCATTGCCAGAACTGCAGTGCCTGCGTGCCTGCGCGAATTCCGGTCGGGCTGTTCACGCCTGATCGCCAGCAAAAACGTATTTTCAAGCGCAACGTCGACCTGGAAGTCACCAGCATCAAACCGCATTTCAGCGAAGAGTATTTCGATCTCTACCAGCGCTACATCGAGCAGCGCCACGCCGATGGCGACATGTTCCCACCCAGCCGTGATCAGTTTTCCACGTTTCTGGTCCGGGACCTGCCGTTTTCACGGTTTTACGAGTTTCGTCTGGGGGGTCGCCTGCTTGCAGTCGCGGTCACCGACCTGCTGCCCAACGGGCTTTCAGCCGTCTACACGTTCTACGAGCCGGCCGAGGAGCGTCGCAGCCTTGGCCGCTACGCCATCCTCTGGCAGATTGCCGAAGCGGCGCGCATGCAGTTGCACGCTGTTTACCTGGGCTACTGGATAAAGAACTGCAAAAAGATGAATTACAAGACCCAATATCGGCCTATCGAACTGCTCACGAATCAAAGATGGGTCACTCTTTACTGAAGCCCTTGGCTTAAACCTCAGTTTTCGGGCACAATGCAGCCCGCTTTTGCCTGGCTGCCGTTTGCACCGGGCCATTCATTGGATACCGAGGGCTCTACTGCATGTCGAAAGAAGACAGCTTCGAAATGGAAGGCACTGTCGTCGACACCCTGCCCAACACCATGTTCCGTGTGGAGTTGGAAAATGGGCACGTCGTAACCGCGCACATCTCCGGCAAGATGCGCAAGAACTACATCCGCATTCTTACCGGCGACAAGGTCCGCGTTGAGCTGACGCCCTACGACTTGAGCAAAGGGCGCATCACTTACCGCGCCCGCTAACAGGTCTTAACAAAAACGCCCGGCATCTGCCGGGCGTTTTTGTTGGCGCAGGATTCATACCCCGTCTTCTGTTTGAAGGCTCGCCATCTTTGTAGCGCCGTGTCCCCGTAGGAGCCGGCTTGCTGGCGAACGCATTGTGCCAGCCGACATATCCATCCCTGAACGACCGCGTTCGCCAGCAGGCCGGCTCCTACAGATTGCACGAAGCGTCACGTCCCACCATGGGTCACGAATCACGGCCATGAAGCCAACAAAAAAGGCGCCAATCGGCGCCTTTTGAGTGTGTAGCTCTAACGAAACGTCAGGCCATTTCGGCCGTGGTTTCGTAGTCGAACGTGATCTCGCCGTCCTTGAAGTCGATGTGGACCACACCGCCATGCTCGGACAACTCACCAAAGAGAATCTCTTCGGCCAGCGGACGCTTGATCTTGTCCTGGATCAGACGTGCCATCGGACGCGCCCCCATTGCCGCATCGTAACCACCTTCGGCCAGATAACTTCTCGCCGCGTCGGTCACTTCCAGCAATACGCGCTTGTCTTCCAGCTGCGCCTGAAGCTCGGTGAGGAACTTGTCCACCACGCTTTTGATGACCTCATGACTGAGGCGACCAAACTGGATGATGGTGTCCAGACGGTTGCGGAACTCAGGCGTAAAGCTCTTCTTGATCACTTCCATCGCATCAGATGAGTGATCCTGATGAGTGAAGCCGATCGAAGCACGCGCTGCAGTCTCGGCGCCCGCGTTGGTGGTCATGATCACGATCACGTTCCGGAAATCCGCCTTGCGCCCGTTGTTATCCGTCAGCGTGCCGTGGTCCATGACCTGCAGCAGCAGGTTGAAGACTTCCGGATGCGCCTTCTCGATCTCATCAAGCAACAGCACACAATGCGGCTGCTTGGTGATCGCTTCGGTCAACAGACCGCCCTGATCGAACCCGACGTAACCCGGCGGCGCACCGATGAGTCGCGATACGGTGTGACGCTCCATGTACTCGGACATGTCGAACCGCACCAGCTCGATACCCAGCGCCTTGGCCAACTGACGCGCCGCTTCGGTCTTGCCCACGCCAGTAGGCCCTGCGAACAGGAACGAACCGACCGGCTTGTCCGGCGACTTGAGACCCGCGCGCGACAGCTTGATAGCAGTGGACAGCGAGTCGATGGCCGCATCTTGACCAAATACCGTCAGCTTCAGGTCGCGCTCCAGGTTACGCAGCAGCTCCTTGTCGGAACTGTTGACGTGCTTTGGAGGAATCCGCGCGATCTTGGCCACGATGTCTTCAACCTGCGGCACTTCAATGCGCTTGACGCGCATTTCAACAGGTTGCAGGCGTTGGTAGGCACCCGCCTCGTCAATCACGTCGATTGCCTTGTCGGGCATGTGACGATCATTGATGTAGCGCGACGCCAGCTCGGCTGCAGCGCGCAGTGCCTCATCGCTGTACTCGATGTTGTGATGCTGCTCGAACCGGCCTTTCAGGCCACGCAGGATGCCGATAGTGTCTTCAACCGATGGCTCGGAAACGTCGACCTTCTGGAAGCGACGCGCCAGGGCACGGTCTTTCTCGAAGATGCCGCGAAATTCCTGAAACGTCGTCGAACCGATGCAACGGATATCACCCGAAGACAGCAACGGCTTGAGCAGGTTGGAAGCGTCCATCACGCCGCCCGACGCAGCACCTGCACCAATGATGGTGTGGATTTCGTCGATGAACAGAATGGCATGAGGACGTTTTTTCAGTTCGCCCAGCAGCGCTTTGAAGCGCTTTTCGAAATCCCCGCGGTATTTGGTACCGGCCAGCAACGCACCCAAGTCGAGGGAATAAACGACACTGTTGGCGAGCAGGTCCGGCACTTGATTGTCGACGATACGTTTGGCCAGACCTTCGGCGATGGCGGTCTTGCCCACCCCCGCCTCGCCCACCAGCAACGGGTTGTTCTTGCGACGCCGCGCGAGGATCTGAGCGACGCGCTCGACTTCCATCTCGCGGCCTACCAATGGATCGATGCGGCCTTGACGGGCCAGCTCATTCAGGTTGCTTGCATAGGCATCCAGAGGATTGCCTGAAGAAGAAGACTCACCGCCCTCGTCGTCCTGCATATCTTGCTCACCTTCAGACTGATCGCCATGCCCAGGCACTTTGGAAATGCCATGGGCGATGTAGTTGACGACATCGATACGGGCAACGCTCTGCTGCTTGAGCAGAAACACTGCCTGGCTTTCCTGCTCGCTGAAAATCGCTACCAGTACGTTGGCACCGGTGACTTCACGCTTGCCGGAGCTCTGCACGTGAAAAACCGCACGTTGCAGAACGCGTTGGAAGCCGAGTGTAGGTTGGGTCTCGCGGTCCTCGTCGTGAACGGGGATCAGCGGCGTGGTGGAGTCGATGAACTCCTGGAGGTCGTGTTTGAGTTTGTCGAGGTTTGCGCCGCAGGCACGCAGTACGGTGGCGGCAGCCTCATTGTCCAATAGGGCCAGCAGAAGGTGCTCGACGGTCATGAACTCATGACGTTTGGAGCGGGCCTCCTTGAAAGCCAGATTGAGGGTGACTTCGAGCTCACGGTTTAACATAGCTTCACCTCATACCCAAGTGTCCGGCGTTAACCGTCCTTCTCGATTTCACAGAGTAGCGGATGCTGGCTTTCCCTGGCGTACTGATTGACCTGCATAGCCTTGGTCTCGGCGATGTCACGGGTGAACAACCCGCAAACGGCCCGTCCCTCTGTATGGACGGCCAGCATGACCTTGGTCGCCAGCTCACGATTCAGGTTAAAAAACACCTCGAGCACTTCGACAACGAAATCCATCGGGGTGTAGTCATCGTTGAACAAAACCACCTTATACATAGGCGGCACCTGCAATGTCGGCTCGGCTTCCTGTACAGCGATACCCGACGCGTCGTCCTCATGGGGCTGCTGCGGGTCATTCTGATTGAATGTTAGTCGAATCTTGCTGAATGCATGCATGGTAAAGAAGGTTCACAGAGGACGTGATTGAATTAAATGGTGGCGGCGATACCGTATTTCAACTGGACCGCCGCTTGGCCTTGACTATCGGCCAATCGGTGTTACAAACAATAGAACCCACATTGGGTAAAAAGGGTCCGCGCAGTCAACCAAAATTTTTTAGGTCCGGCGGATGAGAGGTGATGATACTCCCATCGGAGTCCTTTGCAGAGGGATGTGACTATGCTAAGCGGTAAGGTCAAGTGGTTTAACAACGCCAAGGGGTATGGCTTCATCGTTGAAGACGGCAAGTCGGAAGACCTGTTTGCGCACTACTCGGCGATCACTATGGATGGCTATAAGACACTGAAGGCCGGGCAGCCGGTCAATTTTGAAATCATCCAGGGGCCCAAGGGCCTCCATGCCGTAAAGATCGTTGCACAGCAGGCCGCGGCGCTTCCTGAAGCGGTTCGCACGCACGAAAGAGAGTTCGAGAAGCAACAGGCATAGCGTTACCATCACGCCTGAGCCGGACCGTTCAAGCGCGATTTCTGGAAGCCGGCCAACCTTTATAGGGTTGGCCGGCTTTTTTGTGGGTATTGATTCACGCCGCACGTGCTCCTTTAGTCGAAAAGCATCTGACTTCAGGCTACGCATTATCCCCCTGCGCGAGGTGCGTCAGGTTGCCGCAGGCCCCGTAATGCAAGGGCTGACGCAACATTGCAGAAAACCCCTCTCACTTATGCCACAGGCAAACCGGCCGCCAGCCCTTCAAGCCCTTCGCATGACCGGCATAGTAATGGCCGGGTGCGGTGATATACTCGGGCCGATGACCGTTGGGTCATCGAGGGTCGAGCCAACGAAACCGGATGCTCAGCCCTCCTGAGGCCGAACCGCTACCCGGGTCCGACCGTTTGACGCTCGACTGATGCACCCCCTACAACGCGACGAAATTCTCGACTTTCGGCTCATCGGTAAATTGAGCGAAAGTGCCTACCCTGCGCATCTCGAAATTTTGTGTACGCTCAGCAAAGAAGAGAGTTATCCCGAATATGTCCAACCGCTCGAAGATCATCTATACCTTCACTGACGAAGCGCCAGCCCTCGCCACCTACTCACTGCTGCCTATCATCGAAGCGTTCACCGCCTCCGCTGACATCGCCGTTGAAACCCGCGACATCTCGCTTGCAGCCCGCATCCTCGCCAGCTTTCCCGAGCGCCTGGGTGACAAGAAGGTTTCTGACGATCTGGCAGAGCTGGGCCAACTGGCGACCACGCCGGAAGCCAACATCATCAAGCTGCCAAACATCAGCGCCTCGGTGCCGCAACTGAAGGCCGCGATCAAGGAGCTGCAAGCCAAGGGCTACGACATTCCGGATTACCCGGATGAAGTCGTCACCGAAGCCGACAAGGCTGCCCAGGCTGGCTATGACAAAGTGAAAGGCAGCGCCGTGAACCCGGTTCTGCGTGAAGGTAACTCCGATCGTCGCGCGCCGCTTTCCGTCAAGAACTATGCACGCAAGCACCCGCACAAAATGGGCGCATGGTCAGCGGACTCCAAGTCCCACGTCGCGCACATGGACAACGGCGATTTCTACGGCAGCGAAAAATCCTCGCTGATCGAAGCCGCCGGCGCTGTGAAGATCGAGCTGATCGGTAAAGACGGCAGCACCACCGTGCTGAAAGACAAAACGCCTGTACTGGCTGGCGAGATCATCGACTGCGCCGTCATGAGCAAGAAAGCGCTGCGTGCGTTTGTGGCGCGTGAGATCGAAGACGCCAAGAAGCTTGGCGTTCTGTTCTCCGTCCACTTGAAAGCCACCATGATGAAAGTCTCCGACCCGATCATGTTTGGCGAGTTTGTTGCCGAGTACTATCAGGAAGCGCTGAGCAAGCACGCTGACGTCCTCAAGGAAATCGGCTTCAACCTGCACAACGGCATCGGCGACCTGTACGCCCGCATCAAAGACCTGCCAGCCGACCAGCAAGCGCAGATCGAAGCGGACGTCAAAGCCGTCTACGCGACCCGCCCTGCCCTGGCAATGGTCAACTCCGACAAAGGCATCACCAACCTGCACGTGCCGAGCGACGTCATCGTCGACGCCTCGATGCCTGCGATGATTCGTGATTCCGGCAAGATGTGGAACAACGACGGCGTCCTGCAGGACACCAAGGCCGTGATTCCGGACCGTTGCTACGCGACCATCTACCAGGCCGTCATCGAAGATTGCAAGCAACACGGCGCCTTTGACCCGACGACCATGGGCAGCGTGCCAAACGTGGGCCTGATGGCACAAAAAGCCGAAGAGTACGGCTCGCACAACAAGACCTTCCAGATCGAAACCGACGGCGTGGTCCGCGTGACTGACGACAAGGGTCAGGTCTTGATGGAACAGAACGTTGAAGCCGGCGACATCTGGCGCATGTGCCAGACCAAGGACGCGCCGATCCAGGACTGGGTCAAACTGGCTGTCAACCGTTCGCGCCTGAGCAACACCCCGGCCATTTTCTGGCTGGACCCCGAGCGTGCGCACGATGCGGTGATGATCAAGAAGGTCGAGCAGTACCTGAAGGATCACGACACCACCGGCCTGGATATCACCATCAAGTCGCCTGTCGACGCCATGAAGGTGTCCCTTGAGCGTATCCGCGCCGGCAAGGACACCATCTCGGTGACCGGCAACGTGTTGCGTGATTACCTGACCGACCTGTTCCCGATCATGGAACTGGGCACCAGCGCCAAGATGCTGTCCATCGTGCCACTGATGAATGGCGGTGGTCTTTTCGAAACCGGCGCGGGCGGTTCGGCACCCAAGCACGTGCAGCAGTTGAACGAAGAAAACTTCCTGCGCTGGGACTCGCTTGGCGAATTCCTGGCACTGGCCGCTTCTCTCGAGCACCTGGGCAACGTCTACAACAACCCTAAAGCGCTGGTGCTTGCCACTGCCCTGGACAAGGCCACCGGTCAGTTCCTGGACAACAACAAGTCGCCGTCGCGCAAGGTCGGCGGTATCGACAACCGTGGCAGCCACTTCTATCTGGCCACCTACTGGGCTCAGGCCCTGGCGGCGCAGACCGAAGATACCGTGTTGCAGGCCAAGTTCACCGAGCTGGCCAAGACCCTGACTGACAATGAAGCAACCATCGTCGCTGAGCTGAACAGCGTACAAGGCAAGCCTCTGGACATCGGCGGTTACTACTTCGCAACGCCGGAGCTGGCCAGCCAGGCCATGCGTCCAAGCAAGACCCTGAACGACGCGATCAACGCGTTGAAGTAAGGCGCTCCGATCGGCGGCTGCAAAGCTGCTGAGTACGATAAGAAGCCCTGGCCTTTGCGCCGGGGCTTTTTTTTGCTGACTCCGCTCCCTGCAGGAGCCATCGGAGGTTACGACGGTCGCGAATGCGGTTTACCTGACAATCCCCTTCGCGACCCTCGTAAACTCGAATTGCTCCTACGGCTAACGAGAAGCCCCAATGACCTGGCATCCCCATATCACCGTTGCAACCGTCATCGAAGACAACGGCCGCTTTCTGTTCGTAGAGGAACTGAAAAACGGCAAGCTCGTGCTCAATCAGCCCGCCGGACACCTGGAGCCTGACGAGACCCTGCGTGAAGCGGCCGTCCGCGAAACGCTGGAAGAAACCGGCTGGGACGTCGAGCTCACCGGTGTGGTCGGCATTTACCTGTACACCGCGCCGAGCAACGGCGTGACCTATCAACGGGTTTGTTTTACCGCCAGGGCCGTCCGGCATCACCCGAGCCGCGCCCTGGACACCGGTATCGTCGGCGCCCCTTGGCTCACTCGCGACGAGTTGACCGAGCAGCCCGAGCGCTGGCGCAGTCATCTGGTACTGGAATGCATCGATGACTACCTCGCAGGCCCGGTCCACAGCCTCGATGTGGTGCGCGACTGACTGGCCTCTTCCCGGCTAAAGCCGGTCCTACAGACCGTATGCATTGTGGGACCGGCTTCAGCCGGGAAGGCGCCGGGTGTCACACCGCGAAATTCCTGGTGTTCGTTCAGGCCTCTTCCCGACTAAAGCCGCCCCACAAAAACAGCGCTCTGGCTAGTCAAGGTGCCTGTGCAACTGAATAGCTTTTAGCCTTGGCGCTGACTCCCTGATAGAATCGCGCCCTTTCCTGCTGCTACCCAATTGAATTCCTATGTCTGATTCAGCCTTTTCCGATACAGAAAAGAAGCGCGTCATCGTCGGCATGTCCGGCGGCGTGGATTCTTCGGTCTCCGCCCTTCTGCTCATGGAGCAGGGGTATCAAGTGGAAGGCCTGTTCATGAAGAACTGGGAAGAAGACGACGGAACGGAATACTGCACCGCCATGGACGACCTTGCGGACGCCCAGGCCGTGTGCGACAAAATTGGCATCAAGCTGCACACCGTGAACTTTGCGGCCGAATACTGGGATCACGTCTTCGAGCATTTCCTCGAAGAATACAAGGCCGGACGCACGCCGAACCCGGACATCCTGTGCAACCGCGAGATCAAGTTCAAAGCATTTCTGGATTACGCCTTCATGCTGGGCGCGGACCTGATCGCGACTGGACACTACGTGCGCCGCCGCGACATCGATGGGCGCACCGAATTGCTCAAGGGCCTGGACCCGAACAAGGACCAAAGCTACTTCCTGCACGCTGTGGGCGGTGAGCAGATCGCCAAGACCCTGTTCCCGGTCGGCGAGCTGGAGAAGCCTGAAGTGCGCGCCATCGCCGAGAAGTATCAGCTGGCGACGGCGAAGAAAAAGGATTCCACCGGCATTTGCTTCATTGGGGAACGTCGTTTCACCGACTTCCTGAAACAGTACCTGCCCGCTCAGCCCGGCGAGATCAAGACCACCGAAGGCGAAGTCATCGGACGGCATGCGGGCCTCATGTACCACACCATCGGCCAACGCCAGGGGCTGGGCATCGGCGGACTGAAGGATGCTGGCGATGAGCCGTGGTATGTGCTGGTCAAGGACCTGGAGCATAACGAGCTGATTGTTGGCCAGGGCAACGAACACCCATGGCTGTTCTCCCGCGCCTTGCTCGTCTCGGACATCTACTGGGTCAACCCGATCGACCTCAGCAGCCCGCGCAAGCTGACCGCTAAAGTGCGTTACCGCCAGAGCGACCAAAGCTGCACCCTGGAACGTACCGAAACCGGTTACCGCGCCACCTTCGACGAGCCGCAACGCGCCGTGACGCCGGGCCAGTCCGTGGTGTTCTACGACGGTGAGGTCTGCCTGGGCGGCGGCGTTATCGAGATCGCCGAGCCGTGGCACAACAGGAACGCACGTTGATGACCCCGATCCAGGAACAACTCGTGGCGCTGGCCGGGGTCTTTCAGGCTGCCGTGCTGGTCGATCGCATTGCCAAGACCGGGCAGGCCGGTGAAGCCGCAGTGGGCTGCCTGATGGGCACTTTGCTGGTCCTGGACCCCAAGGACACGCTGGACGTGTTCGGCGGCGATGACCTGAATTTACATGAGGGTTATCGGGCGCTGGCCAGCGCTTTGGAACGCGACCCCGCGACGCTGCAACGCGAGCCGTTGCGTTACGCGCTGGCGATGCTGGGTCTTGAACGCCAGCTGTCCAAGCGCGATGACATGCTCGACACGATTGGCAAACGCCTGCCGCAGATCAAATCCCAGGTCGAGCACTTCGGGATCGCCCATGAAAACGTCATTGCCGCCAGCGGCGCACTGTACCAGGACACCCTGAGCACCTTGCGTCAACGCATCCAGGTACACGGCGACATGCGTAATCTGCAGCAGCCCAACAATGCGTCGAAAATCCGCGCGCTGCTGCTGGCCGGCATTCGCTGCGCACGACTTTGGCGACAGGTGGGCGGTCACCGCTGGCAACTGGTCATCAGTCGCCGCAAGTTATTGAAAGAACTGTATCCCTTGCTTCACCACTGAGTAGCAGACGCCACCCGGTTTGCTCGCAATCCTGCATCGCGCGGCTCATCACGCTCGGCCAGCCTCGGCTGAGTGTGATTTTCATGTATGATACGCGCCCCTTTTCGTTGCCCGACAGTCCGAGAACACCCTATGCAGCTTTCTTCGCTCACTGCGGTTTCCCCTGTAGATGGCCGCTACGCCGGCAAAACCCAGGCCCTGCGCCCGATTTTCAGCGAATACGGCCTGATCCGTTTCCGCGCTCTGGTGGAGGTACGCTGGCTGCAACGCCTGGCCGCGCACCCGCAGATCCCGGAAGTCCCCGCGTTTTCCGCTGAAGCCAATGCCATTCTTGACGCGCTGGCTGACGACTTCGCCCTTGAGCACGCCGAACGCGTGAAGGAGATCGAGCGCACCACCAACCACGACGTCAAAGCGATTGAGTACCTGCTCAAGGAGCAGGCAGCCAAGTTGCCGGAGCTGGCCAAGGTCAGCGAGTTCATCCACTTCGCCTGCACCAGCGAAGACATCAACAACCTGTCCCACGCCTTGATGCTGCGTGAGGGCCGCGACACCGTGCTGCTGCCACTGATGCGCCAGATTGCCGAGTCCATTCGCGAACTGGCCATCCGCTTCGCCGACGTGCCGATGCTGTCGCGCACCCACGGTCAGCCAGCGTCGCCGACCACCCTGGGCAAAGAACTAGCCAACGTCGTGTATCGCCTGGAACGCCAGATTGCCCAAGTCGCTGCCGTGCCGCTGCTGGGCAAGATCAACGGCGCCGTCGGCAACTACAACGCGCATCTGTCGGCGTACCCGGACATCGACTGGGAAGCCAACGCCCGCGCCTTTATCGAAGGCGAGCTGGGCCTGGGTTTCAACCCTTACACCACGCAGATCGAACCGCATGACTACATTGCCGAACTGTTCGATGCGATCGCGCGCTACAACACGATCCTGATCGACTTCGATCGTGACATCTGGGGCTACATCTCCCTGGGCTACTTCAAGCAGCGCACCATCGCCGGTGAAATCGGTTCGTCGACCATGCCGCACAAGGTCAACCCGATCGATTTCGAAAACTCCGAAGGCAACCTCGGTATCGCCAATGCACTGTTCCAGCATCTGGCCAGTAAATTGCCGATCTCCCGCTGGCAGCGCGACCTGACCGACTCCACCGTGCTGCGCAATCTCGGCGTGGGCTTCGCTCACAGCGTCATTGCGTACGAAGCGAGCCTCAAGGGCATCGGCAAGCTGGAACTCAACGAGCAGAAAATCGCTGCCGACCTGGACGCTTGCTGGGAAGTCCTGGCCGAGCCGATCCAGACGGTCATGCGTCGCTACGACATCGAGAACCCGTACGAGAAGCTCAAGGAGCTGACCCGTGGCAAGGGCATCGGCCCTGAAGCGCTGCAGACATTCATCGACGGTCTCGACATGCCCTCAGAGGCCAAAGCCGAGCTGAAGAAGCTCACGCCCGCCAACTACATCGGTAACGCTGCGGCGCAGGCCAAGCGCATCTGATCGCACTGCACTCGCTCTGAACGCCCGGCTGAGCCGGGCGTTTTTATTCCCGTCGCAAAAATTCGTTTTTTCAATAGGTTACACATGAATCCTGACATCCCTCTTCAGCTTCTAGGCGGCATCACAGCGCGCGAGTTCCTGCGTGACTACTGGCAGAAGAAACCTTTGCTGATCCGCCAGGCCATCCCGGATTTCCAAAGCCCGATCGACGCTGACGAGCTGGCCGGGCTGGCCCTCGAAGAAGAAGTCGAGTCGCGCCTGGTTATTGAGAAAGGCGAGCGCCCATGGGAGCTGCGTCGCGGCCCGTTCGCCGAGGACGAGTTCAGCAAATTGCCTGAGCGCGAGTGGACGCTGCTGGTTCAGGCTGTGGATCAATTCGTTCCGGAAGTCAGCGAACTGCTGGAAAACTTCCGCTTCCTGCCAAGCTGGCGTATCGACGACGTGATGATCAGCTATGCCGCACCTGGCGGCAGCGTCGGTCCGCACTTCGATAACTACGACGTGTTCCTGCTGCAGGGCCATGGCAAGCGTCACTGGCAGATCGGCCAGATGTGCGACGCCGAAAGCCCCCTGCTCACCCACGCCGACCTGCGCATCCTGGCCGACTTCCAGGGCACGGACGAGTGGACGCTGGAGCCGGGCGACATGCTTTACCTGCCGCCGCGGCTGGCCCATTGCGGCGTTGCCGTGGATGAATGCCTGACTTACTCGGTAGGTTTCCGTGCGCCGAGCGCCGCCGAAGTGCTGACCCATTTCACCGACTTCCTCAGCCAGTTCATACCGGATGAGGAACGCTACACCGACGCAGGCGCGCAACCGGTCAGCGATCCGCACCAGATTCAGCACGACGCCCTTGATCGCCTTAAAGGTCTGCTGGCCGAGCACATGGGTGACGAGCGCCTGCTGCTGACCTGGTTCGGCCAGTTCATGACCGAGCCTCGTTATCCGGAGCTGGTAGTCGGCCCTGAGTTGGCCGAAGAGGAACTGCTCGACAGCCTGGAACAAGGCGCTGTGCTGATCCGCAACCCGAGTGCGCGGCTGGCGTGGTCGGAAGTCGATGACGACCTGCTGCTGTTTGCCAGCGGGCAAAGCCGTCTGCTGCCAGGCCACTTGCGTGAACTGTTGAAAATGATTTGTGCGGCCGATGCGCTGCACATCGACAATCTGGGCCAATGGCTGGCAGATGACGATGGACGTAACCTGCTCTGTGAGCTGGTCAAACAAGGAAGTCTGGGGTTTGCTGATGAATAAGATCCGCGTACGGGTAGCCGACTGGCACAAAGACAACGCTGACATCCGCCGCATTCGCGATGCGGTGTTCGTGTCCGAGCAGTCCGTGCCGCCTGAACTGGAATGGGACTCGGAGGACGCAGGCGCCCTGCACTTCCTGGCACTGGAAGGTGACTACGCTGTCGGTACCGCACGCCTGTTGCCAGACGGTGAGTTCGGCCGTTTGTCGGTACTGAAAGACTGGCGCGGCTTGAACGTGGGTGATGCGCTGATTACCGCCATTCTCGACGAAGCCGAGCGCCGCGACCTGAAGCAGCAGCGACTCAGCGCTCAGGTTCACGCCACTGCTTTTTACGAACGGTTTGGGTTCACCGTCGTCAGCGACGAGTTTCTCGAAGCCGGCCTGCCCCACGTAGACATGGTGCGCAACTCGCACTGATCAGGCTTTGCGGCCTTTGACGCCCCGTCGCACGCTTTCGGCAAACCCAGTCGAGAACCGCGCGCCGGGGCGTTTTGGCGTTTGCGATTCAACTTGGTGCTGCGCAGGCCGACAAACTGGCAAACTCGTCGCCTAGACGCGCCCTTGCGGAGACCGAACCGATGTCACTACGCACCCTGCTCGCTTCACTGCTGCTGGCCTGCAGCTTTACGGCCACGGCCGCCACCGAAGTCATTCCTCTGAACTACCGCACCAGCGATGACCTCCTGCCTGCGGTGAAGTCCTTTCTGGGCAACGACGGCAGCGTCAACGCCTATGGCAACAAGCTGATCGTCAACGCCGAGCCCGACAAGATCAGCGAACTGCGCGAGCTGCTCGGCCAACTCGACACCGCCCCCAAGCGACTGATGATCAGCGTCGACACCAGCGACAGCACGGTGCAGAACGATCAGGGTTACTCGGTCAATGGCACCGTGCGTTCTCAGGACGGACGCCTCAGTGCGGACGGTCAGACGCGCATTCAGAACTACGGCACGGTCAGCCGCGACGGTGGCGTACAGCAAGTGCAGGCCAATGAAGGCACCCCGGCGCTGATTCAGGTGGGTCAAAGCATTCCCATCACCTCGGTGCAGTCCGATGGTTATGGTTACCCGCAGACCAACACGCAGTACCGCAATGTGACCCAAGGCTTCTACGTGACCGCGACCGTGACGGGCGACATTGTTCACTTGAGCATCAGCACCAATAACGACCGCATGAGCCAGCAGCAGGCGGACGCGATCAAGGTGCAGAGCACCGACTCCCAGGTCAGCGGCCGACTCGGTCAGTGGATCACGCTGGCCGGCGTTAGCGACCAGTCGCGCGCGGATGAGCGCGGCGTGGTCCGTCGCTACTCCACGCAAGGCCGCAACGACATGCAGCTGCGGGTGAAGGTCGACAGCCTGGATTGAGGAGACATTTTTGATAAGCCACTGAAGCGACGCTCTGCAATCTGTAGGAGCTGGCTTGCTGGCGAACGGTGTCTGTCATTCACCACTGCGGTGGCTGAAAAATGGGTTCGCCAGCAAGCGGGCTCCTACGGATTTTGCCCACGACACGGGTAATCGCCGTCTGCATGGGATCTGTAGGAGCCGACTTGCTGGCGAACGGTGTCTGTCTTTCACCGCTGCGGTGGCTGAAAAATGGGTTCGCCAGCAAGCCGGCTCCTACGGTTTCTGCGCACGACACGGGTAATTGCCGTCTGCATGGGATCTGTAGGAGCCGGCTTGCTGGCGAACGGTGTCTGTCATTCACCGCTGCGGTGGCTGAAGAATGGATTCGCCAGCAAGCCGGCTCCTACGGTTTCTGCGCACGACACGGGTAATTGCCGTCTGCATGGGATCTGTAGGAACCGGTTTTTGCGCACGACACTGGTAGTGGCCGTCGGCATGGGATCTGTAGGAGCCGGCTTGCTGGCGAACGGTGTCTGTCATTCACCGCTGCGGTGGCTGAAGAATGGATTCGCCAGCAAGCCGGCTCCTACGGATACGTAAAAGAGCCCGCCTGATCTCTCGCCCTAACCGGTCGCGCCCCACTCGATTATGTAGTGCTCCATGCGGCACTACATCTCGCCTCCAACCCGCGAACACCCAGCACCCACGCAGATTTGCCCTTCCCAGCACCCGTCCGCCTGAAAATGACTGACAGGTCGTATCAGCGTAGTCATGTAGTGCACACAGAAAAGCACTACAAAATGTTTGACGAGGCAAAATCGTCGAGGCATGATGGCCTCGCTCCCGCTGATCGGAGGCCGCGCAATAAGTCTCCTGATCGCGCCCGAACGAACCACGTTCGCGCCGATTAGCGTCTTTTATGCCCAAAAGGCCGTTTCACGCCTCTGCACATTGATGGCGACCAAACCTGAACTGATAAATCATGCTTTCCGACAGCGAGCAGCCATCAGTGCGCCTCGAAGAAACACCGGCGCCGGCGAAGCAAGGAGCTTCACCTCAATACCCACAAGAGCAAGCAACGAGGTTCATCCCATGGCACTGACACGCGAACAACAAATTGCAGCTATCGAGAAAGACTGGGCCGAGAATCCACGCTGGAAAGGCGTCACCCGCACTTACTCCGCTGCTGACGTCGTCCGCCTGCGTGGCTCGGTTCAGCCGGAACACACGTTCGCCAGGCTGGGCGCTGACAAGTTGTGGAACCTGGTAACCCAGGGCGCCAAGCCGTCGTTCCGTCCGGACAAGGATTTCGTCAACTGCATGGGCGCACTGACGGGAGGCCAGGCCGTGCAGCAGGTCAAAGCGGGCATCCAGGCCATCTATCTGTCTGGCTGGCAAGTGGCGGCTGACAATAACTCGGCCGAGTCGATGTACCCCGATCAGTCGCTCTACCCGGTGGATTCAGTGCCAACCGTGGTCAAGCGCATCAATAATTCATTCCGCCGCGCCGATCAGATCCAGTGGAAAGCTGGTAAGAACCCGGACGATGAAGGCTACATCGATTACTTCGCGCCGATCGTGGCCGATGCCGAAGCCGGTTTTGGCGGCGTGCTGAACGCCTACGAGCTGATGAAAAGCATGATTGAGGCCGGTGCTGCCGGTGTTCACTTCGAGGATCAACTCGCCTCGGTGAAGAAGTGCGGCCACATGGGCGGCAAGGTGTTGGTGCCCACTCAGGAAGCCGTGCAGAAGCTGGTCGCCGCTCGCCTGGCCGCTGACGTTGCAGGGGTGCCGACCATCATTCTGGCTCGCACTGACGCCAACGCCGCAGACCTGCTGACTTCGGACTGCGACCCTTACGATCAGCCATTCGTAACCGGGACGCGCACGCCGGAAGGCTTCTACAAGGTCCGCGCCGGCCTGGATCAGGCGATCGCCCGCGGCCTGGCCTATGCCCCTTACGCGGACCTGATCTGGTGCGAAACCGCCAAACCTGACCTGGATGAAGCGCGCCGCTTCGCCGAGGCGATTAAAAAGGAATATCCGGATCAGCTGCTGTCGTACAACTGCTCTCCTTCCTTCAACTGGAAGAAAAACCTGGACGACGCAACCATCGCCAAATTCCAGCGCGAGCTGTCGGCGATGGGTTACAAGCATCAGTTCATTACGCTGGCAGGCATTCACAACATGTGGCACAGCATGTTCAACCTGGCGCATGACTACGCACGCAATGACATGACTGCCTACGTGAAGCTGCAAGAGCAAGAATTTGCCGACGCTGCGAAAGGCTATACCTTTGTCGCGCACCAGCAGGAGGTGGGCACCGGGTACTTTGATGACATGACCACGGTGATTCAAGGCGGCAAGTCTTCGGTCACTGCACTGACCGGATCAACGGAAGAAGAGCAGTTCCATTAAGCCAGCATTGAAAGCGCTCTGTGCCTATTGACAGGCTCCGCCATGAAAGCCGCCCCAAGGCGGCTTTCTCTATTTGGCTGGATATTAAACCCACTGCAACGGTCAATTATTACCTGATAGACAGTTCAAATTGGCATCACAAAGTTAATTAGGCTCCGTATATCGACCAATGCTCGTCCCCCACATAATTAATTGGAACTTCGTCACACATCCGTGACATCGCTACCCGTCAGGCCCAAATGATATTTATTATCATTTAACCCGCTCTGTTTGCCTGCACATCTCCGCCATAGAGATTTATCCAAAGCGCCCCTCAACGCCCGCCCCTGCTGGGCCAACGCATGAAAACCGTGACCTATCTCATTAATCCTTCAAATAAATTTGATGCAGAAAATTTACTTGCCCTCCTTTTGCACATAAAATCCCGGGATTGGTCGCACTGCGACATATCGTCACTGCTTCTACTTCTTTCAAGCTCAGAGACCCTTGCTCTCTGTTAAGGACTGCCAGCATGCCCGACTCGACAGGATTGATTGCCCACAACTGGGGCTTCGCAGTTTTCCTTCTGGGCGTCGTCGGCCTCTGCGCCTTCATGCTCGGCCTCTCCAGTCTGTTGGGTTCCAAAGCCTGGGGCCGCAGCAAAAACGAACCGTTTGAATCCGGCATGCTGCCTACCGGCGGCGCCCGCTTGCGGCTCTCGGCAAAATTTTATCTGGTCGCGATGCTTTTCGTGATTTTCGACATTGAAGCCCTCTTTCTGTACGCCTGGTCTGTGTCCGTCCGCGAAAGCGGCTGGACCGGCTTCGCCGAAGCGCTCGTTTTCATAGCAATTCTGTTGGCAGGTCTTGTCTACCTATGGCGGGTAGGGGCGCTCGATTGGGCTCCCGTTGGTCGTCGTAACCGGCAGGCGAAGCTAAAACAATGAGGCTTTGGCAATGCAATACAATCTCACCAGGATCAACCCGGATGCTCCTAACGAGCAGTACCCCATCGGCGAACGCGAAGTCGTTTCCGATCCGTTAGAAGACCAAGTCCACAAAAACATCTTCATGGGCAAGCTCGAAGACGTACTGAGCGGTGCTGTCAATTGGGGTCGCAAGAACTCCCTTTGGCCGTACAACTTCGGTCTGTCGTGCTGCTACGTGGAAATGACCACCGCCTTCACGGCGCCCCATGACATCGCGCGCTTCGGTGCAGAGGTCATCCGGGCATCGCCGCGTCAGGCGGATTTCATGGTTATCGCCGGTACACCTTTCCTGAAGATGGCCCCGATCATCCAGCGCCTCTATGAGCAAATGCTGGAGCCGAAGTGGGTTATCTCGATGGGCGCGTGTGCCAACTCCGGTGGCATGTACGACATCTATTCAGTGGTTCAGGGCGTGGATAAATTCCTCCCCGTGGATGTTTATGTGCCCGGCTGCCCGCCCCGTCCAGAGGCATTTCTGCAAGGCTTGATGCTGCTGCAGGAATCCATTGGTCAGGAGCGTCGTCCTCTTTCCTGGGTCGTCGGTGATCAGGGCGTTTATCGCGCCGAGATGCCGTCGCAGAAGGAACAGCGCCGCGAACAGCGTATTGCGGTGACAAACCTGCGCAGCCCCGACGAAGTCTGATCCAGTTTTTCTTTTACAAAAAGAAGCCTGAACCTGGGTTCATTCTGTACGTTGACCGATAGCGATCGAGACCTATGACTGCAGACACCGCTCTGTACATCCCGCCTCACAAGGCTGACGACCAAGAAGTCGTCGTTGAACTCCATAACCGTTTTGGCGCTGACGCGTTCACCGCCCAATCCACTGTCACCGGTCTGCCGGTGCTGTGGGTGCAACGTGCCCGGCTGATCGAGATCCTGACGTTCCTGCGTCAGTTGCCCAAGCCGTACGTCATGCTTTATGACCTGCACGGCGTGGACGAACGCCTGCGCACCAAGCGTCGCGGCTTGCCGGATGCCGACTTCACGGTGTTCTACCACCTGATGTCGATAGAACGTAACAGCGACGTGATGATCAAGGTCGCGCTGTCCGAAAGCGACCTGAGCATGCCGACCGTGACCGGCATCTGGCCGAACGCCAACTGGTACGAGCGCGAAGTGTGGGACATGTTCGGGATCGACTTCCCGGGCCACCCGCACCTGACTCGCATCATGATGCCGCCGACGTGGGAAGGTCACCCGCTGCGCAAGGACTTCCCGGCCCGCGCTACCGAGTTCGACCCGTATAGCCTGACGCTGGCCAAGCAGCAACTGGAAGAGGAAGCCGCGCGTTTCCGTCCGGAAGACTGGGGCATGAAGCGTTCCGGCACCAACGAGGACTACATGTTTCTCAACCTGGGCCCGAACCACCCTTCGGCCCACGGTGCGTTCCGTATAATCCTGCAGCTGGACGGCGAAGAGATCGTCGACTGCGTTCCCGACATCGGCTACCACCACCGTGGCGCCGAGAAGATGGCCGAGCGCCAGTCGTGGCACAGCTACATCCCGTACACCGACCGCATCGATTACCTCGGCGGCGTGATGAACAACCTGCCGTACGTGCTCTCGGTCGAGAAACTGGCCGGGATCACCGTGCCGGACCGGGTCAACGTCATCCGCATCATGATGTCCGAGTTCTTCCGCATCACCAGCCACCTGCTGTTCCTGGGGACCTATATCCAGGACGTGGGCGCAATGACGCCGGTGTTCTTCACCTTCACCGACCGTCAGCGCGCCTACACCGTGATCGAAGCCGTCACCGGCTTCCGTCTGCACCCGGCCTGGTTCCGTATCGGCGGTGTGGCTCACGACCTGCCCCGCGGCTGGGAAAAGCTCGTCAAGGACTTCATCGACTGGATGCCCAAGCGCCTGGACGAGTACACCAAGGCAGCGCTGCAGAACAGCATCCTTAAAGGTCGTACCGTCGGCGTTGCCGCGTACAACACCAAGGAAGCGCTGGAGTGGGGCGTCACCGGGCCTAGCCTGCGCGCCACGGGCCTGGACTTCGACCTGCGCAAGGCGCGTCCGTATTCGGGTTACGAGAACTTCGAATTCGAAGTGCCCCTGGCCCACGACGGCGACGCCTACGACCGCTGCATGGTCCGCGTCGAAGAGATGCGCCAGAGCCTGAAAATCATCGAGCAGTGCATGCGCAACATGCCGGCCGGCCCGTACAAGGCGGATCACCCGCTGACCACGCCGCCGCCGAAAGAACGCACCCTGCAGC
>Ga0308169_10000346_pt1 | contig 76277 bp, 87 predicted proteins | sample PhyBR1_2_FD_202139 | JGI IMG/M metagenome (GOLD analysis project Ga0308169, IMG submission 202139) | Phyllosphere microbial communities from UC Gill Tract Community Farm, Albany, California, United States - DLSLSB.R1 | ecosystem: Host-associated > Plants > Phyllosphere > Unclassified | place...
TCGACTCTTCTCAATACCCTCTCATTCCCGAAATCCTCGCTTCCTTACCTTACGCCCTCTCGTTCCCTCCCGGTTCCGACACTCGACTCGCTATCGATCGAGCCTACGTCGATGTCCAGAAGAATCTGAACTGGTTGGCGATGGCGATGTTGTTGCCTGCTTTGATTGCGGTTTGTAGCATGAAGAACGTCAATCTCGAGAAAGAGGATCAGGGTCAAGGGGAAGGTGTTGTCGTGCTAGGTAGAGCTAGCTTTTTGGGTACGTCTCATCTCTCTCGTCAGTATCGTGACCACATGAGACTGATCCGATTGTGATGATTCGTAGCTTGCGAGGATGATATCGGAGGTAGTGAAACTTCGAGTCTTCTCGGCGATCCTCCTGCCTCTGCCCGTTGATCTTCTCTAAACCCTCCTATCTTCCATCGCTGTATGTCCGATCCTGTATACCCTTGCATTCATAGCTGTATAATACCCTCTGTCCTTTTCAACCTTGCATAGTTTCGACTCTCCCTCTTATTCATATCGTTCGTCCGTATTGTTCCTTTGTCACTTCATAGATTCCTTCGCAGGCCTCTACTCTCCTCTCGCTGTCAACCACTTCTGCTACACTCGAGTGCAACAACTTGCGAAATCGATTCTCTTGCTTTCGCAATTTTCAGAATTCGACATGTGATTGCGCTACTTTGCTTGGTGTCCGGCTCTCTCGCATCACCTGAGCTTACAGTCGACAGAGCGCGATTGTGGTAGTCCGACTCGTAGCGTTTTCGGTTTATGACTTTGAGCGAATCTTGCCTTGCAACTTGCTCTATCTCCTCAACTCAACGATCGTACTCCACCAGTAGCTCCTTAAGTAGCTCAGCAAGCTCGACTACAAGCACTAGACCATAACAGCAAACTCGCCCATCTACTCCTCATCACTCCCAAACCTTGATCTCTTCAAAGAGAATGCCTCGCCCTATCGTCTTCTTCGATATCAATATCGGTAATACTGCAGCAGGTAGGATCAAGATGGAGTTATTCGATGATGTAGTGCCTCGGTGAGCCTCCCTTTCACCTCCTCCCGCTTCCTGTACTTTCTCAGACTAACTTCCACCTCTCTCGCTCTACTAGGACGGCAGAAAACTTCAGACAGCTCACTACAGGAGAACATAAAGAGAATGGACAACCAGTAGGGTACAAGAGTGCAGTGTTTCATCGAGTGATTCCTCATTTCATGATTCAAGGTGGAGATTTCCTCAATTCCGATGGAACGGGTTCTTTGAGTATCTATGGATCGAAATTCGAGGATGAGAACTTCAAGTTGACTCACGATCAAGCCGGTCTGCTAAGTATGGTAAGTTTTGAGGTTGATTCGTCTTTCTTTTAGATAGACTTCCAAAGAGCTGATCGTTTCGTTTGTTCGTAAAAGGCCAACTCGGGACCTCACACGAATGGTTGTCAGTTCTTTATCACAACTGAACCGGCACCTTTCCTTGATGGGAAGCACGTCGTGTTTGGAAAAGTAATCGGTCAAGATAGTATGCTGGTAGTGAGAAAGATTGAGAATGTAGCGACTGGTAAGTCCCATCCTCCTGTCTTGAGTAATGTCTGTGCTGATCACGTCGCTGGCGTGCGCAGGACCAAACAATCGACCGAAATTGGCTTGCACGGTTACGGGTGAGTCCAACCTCTTTTCGCTTTTTGCTTCTCGCTGTTACTGATGTCTCGATTACGTCTCGAATCGCAGAATGCGGTGAACTGTAGACACTATAAAATGCAACTATCTGAATCTGAATCACAGCGATGCTTCTAACGAGAGAGGAAAGATCGTAAACGGATTCGACTTGTTCGTTTCCGCCCGACAGCCGAGCAACTGCGTGGCTCAAATCGCCGGACGACCGATTGAGGTGACTCATCTCGTCGCAAGGGAGACTGCGATACGGAAGGGGAGGATCAAACTGAACTTTACTGAAGAAACGAGAAACACTTTCTACTCAAGACGCACAAATTGAGATGTCAAAACAAAAACGAGCGAGAGAGAGACAGCTATATGATATAAAGACGCGAGTGTATCGTCTATAACCCAACGAATCTAATACCGAAACGAACGCTCTACATGTAGATCTTTGCCGAGTAAGGAGCGACTTCTCCGTCCTTTCCAGCGTTTCCAGTCTCCATGACGACCTTGAGTCCCTCGGATCCCTCAGGAAGAGTGTAGGGAGAAGTGGTTTGGCGGAAGTTGAGAACTACGACGGCCTTTCGAGACTTGTCGTCGGCGGAAGTCTTGGTGTAAACGAAAACGTTGTCATCGTCGTCGGTCTTCTCGTCGTATGAGAACGCTCCGTGGGTGAAGATGTCCTTGTTCTCCTTGCGGAACTTGATGAGCGATCGATAATAGTTGAGGACAGAGTTTTTGTCGGATTCTTGATCCTTGACGTTGATCTCCTTGAACGAGTGAGCGAGCATCCAGCATTCGTCGGCGTCGGAGAAACCTCCATTCTTCGACGAGTCCCACGAGACGGGAGTACGAGCGTGGTCTCTCGAACTGAGCTTGATCCCATCCATCGCCTTTTCCCACATGTCAGGATCAGCTCCCTCTTGCTTCATAGCTTCCTTTACCTCTTTAATCCATCCGATTGTATCGCCTGTAAACGTAGGAAGGGGTAGGGGAGAGGAGGAAAGAGTGAGGGTCAGTTCGAATCGAAAATCGTCAACATAGCAGAACTTCGGGACTCACAATCCTTGTACTCCTTCTCGACGTCGACATCCTTGGGAATATTGACCATACCGATCTCCTCTGTGGTCGGAAAGAAAGGGAGAGTCAGAATAGCTCGAAACGAAGAAAAGTAAGGACCCCTTGAAGAAAGTAACGTACGACCTTGGTAGATGATGGGGGTTCCGCTCAAAGTCATGAAGTAAGTAGCGAGCATCTTCGCACTTTGAACTCGATACTCGGGTGAATCGTTACCGAAACGAGAAACGACTCGAGAAATGTCGTGGTTTTCTAAAAGTATACGAAAATCAGCGACTGAAGAGATGGAGGGAGCGCAAGACGAGCTCACCGAGATGGTTGATCGCCCAAGCTTTGTTCGAAGGGTCGGCAAGGAATTGCATCATTTTGGTGATTTGCTTGACTCGCGAAAGATGCCAGTCTACCTTCATGAACTTCCATCCAGAGTTGACGACCATGGCCAGGTCGAAAGTGATGACGGTGTCAAGCTCTCGAGAAGGACGAGCGATGTAGGCGAGAACGTCCTTGACGTCGGGAGTGTTGGGAAGTTCTCCGATGGTGAAGGCGTCTCCGAGAGCTTCTTTCCTCATCTCCTTCAAGTATTCGTGCTCCCTTGGACCTGTAAATGATTTAGGGGTCAGTCAGAACGAAATAGTCGGACGAAAGATGCGAAACAAAAACTCGCCGTTCGTGATAAAGTCGAATCCGTTCTGCTCCTTGACTCGTGTGTCAGTCACGGGAGCATCTGGGAACGACATATCCTTGGAGTACATGTCTGTGAGTAATGGATAAGATCGTCAGTAGCCGTTAAAAGAGGAAAGCAGCGAGTTTTTGAGAGATCGGAATTAGAGAAGACGGCCATCGAGGGGACGAGGCTGACGAGTGTAGGCGCAGGATGAGTAGTGAAAAAAGATTTACTTACTGACTGTGTCGACACGGAAACCTGCGACTCCTCTCTTCAACCAGAAACGAACAGCATCTTCGTAAATCGCTTCTCGGCACTCCTTGGTCTCCCAATTGAGTTCTGGTTGCTCTGAGAGGAAGGTGTGGAAATAGTACTGCACGCGAGACGATGCAAGGTTGTCAGCTCACGCCGGAGGTGGCAGGATAATGGCAGATAGCGGGTCAAGAGAAATCGGGTATAGACGCACTTGTTGTGTTCCCTCATCCCAAGTCCAAGTCGGTCCTCCGAAAGCAGTGCGCCAGTTACAGGGAGGCTCACGCTTGCCGTCGATCATACGAGCGTCTCTCCAGATGAACTATCGATCGAGAGTTTTGGTCAGCAACGATTGGAAGAGAAAAAGGTAGAGTTGAACTCACCCAGTCGCGCTTGGGGCTGTCTTTGCTAGCCCTCGCCTCCTTGAACCATTCGTGTTCGTTCGAGCAGTGGTTAACAACGAGATCGCAGAGAATCTTGATATCGTGTTTCTTCGCTTCTTCAATAATCGCATCAATGTCTTCGAGTTTACCGTAAGGTCCGTGAACCTTCGTGTAGTCCGAGATGTCGTATCCGAGATCCGCCTGCAGTGTACGAAGGATAGGTCAGTCAGTTGCGCTCCGACACCGACACCATTCGACAACTCGATCAAAGTCGAAATCGGGAAGAGATAACGCTCGGAAGCTTGCTCACCTGAGGAGATTGGTAGAAAGGACTGATCCAGATTGCGTCCACACCCAAAGAAGCCAAGTAAGGGATCTTTGAGAGTACACCTTGCAAGTTTCCCGTGCCAGACGAGCTGCCCTTCTCGAGGAATGTAGCTGGATAAACTGTATTCGGCGAAGGAAGGTAAGTATCCTGACATCGTAGGAATGATCGGTAGAGACTCATTGGTAAACTGGCAAGGAGGAGTTTCGTCAGTACGCATTTTTCAAGGGTTGGAACTCGCAAGACGGTACTCACTGATAGCATCTTGCCACCACTTGATATCGTTGTCACCAATGAATTCAGTCATGTTGCACACGTTGGAGAGAGAGAGAAGAAGAGGAAGCGCGAGATCGGCAAGTGGGGTGGATTCGAAAGAACACGAGAGAGAAACTTTCGCAAAGTTCGTTCCGGAGAGATTAGGCCGCTGTCTCCGCTTCTCACTGCAGGACTACCGGGCAACACTGTGCACCTTGCGGGCTAAATATTCCATTGTATGTGCTCTCCTTCCGTCGCAACGTGGGTTCGAATCGATACTTTGAATCGAAGCAGTGGGGGGATCCAAAAAGCTCAAAAAAACTGCTTGTTCTTCTTCGCTGCAAGCCGTCGACCCCTTGGGTAAGAAGGAAACTTCCTATCGATCTGACCGGAGTATACGACTACAAAAGGCCGTCGCGAGATCAGTGGAAGCGGAAAATGATCCGCGAAGAGATCAACTGATTGGTATTTCCAAGAAGAGGACTCGCATTTCGCATCGATGAGGCTTAATTCGCTTAGCTTGCTTTTTCGGCTCGGTTGGGGGAAACTTGCCGCTGCACTCCGGCGGTGAGCCCACTTTCGAGGCGTCAAATTCCAAGGACGTTGAAAATTGATCCAAGGCGATTTTGCAAGAAAGTGACGGGGGAAACGTCTGAAAATACCGTGGTCGCGAGCTCCATGGGTCCCCAGTTCCGACAGATCAATCAGGGAATCTCAGTGGGGTCGACTATCGCCCTGATCGAGACTGTTAAAGAACCTTCGCATCCAAGCCTTTTCTCACGGATACACGCTACTTGCTCGAAACCGCCTTCACACTTTCTTTCTCTCTCTTCTTTTCTCATCTCCAACCATCTCATACCGACAACCTTTCCCCTTCCTTCTCAGGTTCCGCTTCGACTTCACCTTCGACGACAGTGAGTCTTCGCAATTTTTTTCGTTCTTCTCCTTTCGTCGGCTCTGACCCCTCGTACTCTCTATAGGCTACCTTTCGCCAGTCGTCACCTTCCTCTTCTCTCTCTCCTTTCCCACTCGTCCACTCCGACTTGATCAACGATGTCTGAAAAAGCTCAATACTCGACTGCTACCGACTTGCAAAAGTCGACCATCACTACCGACGGCGGTCCTATCGAACAAGTTGTTGGTACCGACGCCGAGATTCAAGACAAACTCGCTGAACGTATCGAACATGTCGAAGATGTCTACGCTGGAGCCGCCGCCGCTACGAAGCAAGAGCAAGATATGACTTTCTTTCAAGCTATCAAGGCTTACCCCAAAGCTAGTGCATTCTCCATCTTGTTCAGCACAGCAATTATTATGGAGCAAGCCCTATTCCTTCCCTCTCTGACTTGACGACGTCGGCTTCGCTGCGAGACGGTCGTGGTCAGGTTTCGCGACACTTTCGAATACCTCGCTGACCCTTTGTCTCTTCCCACAGAGGATTCGATCTCACACTGTAAGTATCCTCTCCTCGTGCTCGAGCTACGCCCATCATCTCCTGCGATGTCCCACGAGTCTCGAGATCATTTCACTGACCCTTGGTTGTTCTCGTTTTTTCTCCTTCTCGCACAGTATCGGTTCCTTTTACGGTCTTCCCGCCTTCCAGAAGCGCTTCGGTCAACAGATTGGTCCCGACGAATACGTGTAAGCTCACTTCACTTCGTCTCCCGATAAAAACGCACTGACCCATCGCCTTTTCGTTCAGTATCACTGCCGCCTGGCAAACTGGAATTAGTAACGCCGTACAGATCGGTCAGATCCTCGGTTTGATGGTGAGTCCAACGATCGGTACTACTCTTACATCTGCGTCGTTTTGAACATTCTCGGGTTTTCTTTCGCAGGTCAACGGATGGGCTTGCGAGTACGTTCCCATTCTCGCTCCCTGCCTCTCTCGGTCCCTCTATCGCTCTCTCCCTTCTTTACTGACTCATCACCTTGCGTTGTTAAAGCAAATTTGGCTACAAGAAAACCATAGCAGCATCGCTCGTTCTAATCTGTGCATTCATCTTCATTACCTTCTTCGCTACCTCCCTTGGTATGCTCCTCGCAGGAGAACTACTTTGTGGTCTCCCGTGGGGAGTCTTCCAAACTTTGACGACGGCTTACGCCGCCGAAATCGCTCCCGCCGCCCTTCGACCTTTCCTCACGACGTATGTCAACCTCTGCTGGGTTCGTTTCTCTCTCCCTGTTTTCTGCATGTCTGTCTAGTGCAATAGCTGACAGTCAGGTCTCTACAGGTTATGGGACAATTTTTCGCCGTTCGTTCAGATTTTCACTCACAGACACGACGAGAGCGAAAGAGTTGACACATCTCGTTGGTTTAACAGAGTGCTGTACTCAAGGGTGTAGAAACTCTCGATGTCAACAACGAGTGGGCTTACCGCATTCCTTTCGCTCTTCAATGGGTGAGTTTTTCGAGTTTTCCGCTGTTCACTCGCTGATGGCGGCTTCTCCTTCATAGATTTGGCCATTACCTATTCTTGCTGGCGTATACTTCGCACCCGAGAGTCCTTGGTACCTTGTCAGGGTCGGTCGCATCGAAGACGCGAAGAAATCTCTGATTGAACTCGGATCCGAACGACCTGGAGCTATCCCCGCCGAGGAGCGTGTCAAGCAGATTCAACACACCAACGAATTAGAATCTGCAATGTCGTCAGGAACGTCGTACCTCGATTGCTTCCGCGGAACCAATTTACGTCGAACTGAGATCGCTGCCGTCGCCTGGATGATCCAAAGTGAGTCGTATTTGTCTCCCGTCACACCACGCGAGGCTCTTCTGACCCTCTCCCTCTCACAGCTGCCTGCGGTTCCGGTCTCATCGGTCAATCAACTGTCTTTTACCAAGAAGCTGGTCTGTCTGCCGCCGATTCTTTCTCTTTCAATCTCGGCATGTACGCTCTCGGAGCTATCGGTGTACGTACCTGTCTCCACTCTGAGCTGAACGGGGCTAGGAGAGTTGCGTCCACTTCGAGCTCGAAACTTACTGATCGGTTCGCTTCAAACTTTCGCAGACTATCTCCTCTTGGTTCACCATGCAACGTTACGGTCGTCGTCAACTCTACAACTGGGGCTTGATGGCAATGCTCGTCGTCCTTCTCGGAGTCGGAGGCACTGGATTCTCCAACGGAACCAATGCGGCATGGGCTTCAGGATCTCTACTCGTCGTCTACTCGTTCTTCTACCAATTCACCGTCGGACCCGTCTGCTACTGTCTCGTTGCCGAGATCCCTTCGACTCGACTTCGTGCCAAGGTGAGTTTTCTCTCGAAACTGTCTATAACCGAACTTCATCATTCCTGATTACTGACTCCTTCCCGCTTCTCTTACAGACCGTCGTACTCGCCAGGAATGCCTACAACTTGATTGGTATCGTCAGTGAGTCGCTGTTGGACTTTCTATCCTCTTTTTCCCTTCGACTGACTCTCGATCTCTTTTCGCAGACAACATCCTCGTCCCTCGCATGCTCTCTCCTATTGAGTGGAATTGGGGGCCCAAGACAGGTTAGTCTTAGCTCCCTACGGTATCCCGGAGCAAATTGGGACCGTCTAGCGCTGCCACAGAGTCGTTTTGGCTGACTTTCGACCTTCTCCGTGCGTTTTACAGCCTTCTTCTTTGCCGGAGCTTGTGTTCTCTGTCTCGTATATTGCTGGCTACGTCTTCCAGAGACCAAGGGACGCACCTATGCTGAGCTATCGGTCCTTTTCGACGATCGAGTCAGCGCAAGAAAGTTCCGAACGACCGCGGTAAGCAATTCTCTCCAATCTCTCTCTTGCCTCCAGCTTCCGGTTCTCGCACTGACTCTCATGTACTCCTTCTAGGTCGACCTCTACGGCAAGGGTGGCGAGCCCCTCGAGAAGGGAGATTCTTTCGAGCCCGCACCCGGAGGAATTCACTAAGAATTTCGCATTTTCCCTCTTCCCCTTCCGCTCTTCCCCCTCATCTCCACTCTACATCCATTCGTTATCTACATTGTTATTATATCATATACTTCGGTCGGGCTTGTATGGAATTGGAAAAACTGTCTCTACTCTCACTTTCTCGATTTCTCCGGTGCGAAGCGAGTCTGGCGTTCGAGACGGTCTGCAAGTCGAGTGGACAACGCAAACGAGTCGCCGTTCCATCACTGCGGACCACGCAACGTCAACTATCATCGTGGCTGAACAGCTTGAAACAAGATTTCGATTTGACGAAGTGAACGAGCTTTTTGCGAAAGAGCGTTTTGACAGCTCGTACGTTTCTGCCAGTAGCGCTAGGATCAGTTTCGACTCGGTTTCTCGCCTTTACCCCGCTGTAGCCTCTCAGACAGCAGATTTGAGGAACAGATTGTTTCCGAGTTTTCTGCGAAATGTGACTGCACTTCGAACACGAACGTCTCTGATCGAACAACACGACAAGACTCCAAAGTGGGGAGCCTTGGCTCCGCCGTCGGAAAGGTCAACGAGGGGAGGCAGCGAAACAAGCTCGAACGTCGCAAATAGGCTTTCGCATTCTCGAAGCGAAGTGAAGCTTGAAATAAACGATAATTGCCTGGGCTCCAATGCAACCAAGCGTCGAGTGTGAAAAGTCAAACAGTATCCTGTATTTGCGACGGAGGTCTCGGTGAGGTGTGGTATATGTGGAAAAAAGGCGAGATCTCGAAAGAAGAAGTAATCGGGAGTTGATTCGAACAGGCGAGGGAGTAGAGGTCGGGATGAAGGCAGAAGGAAATGTACAGGTATCGAGAGAGGAGAGTGTGTGTAGGTATCTGAGGGAGAGTTGTTCTATACTCGTTCTCCTTTTTGAGCGTGAGCTAAGGATCTGTTCGCCTTTTCGCTATCGACCGTACTGCATCGACCTGACGATAAGACAAGAGAATGATCAGTTTCGCTGGCGTGAGAACCTAAGAGATTTCGAGCGAAGTTTTGACTAACCATCTTGCCATCTGACCTGAACTTGACCATTCGGGTAACCAAAGTACGCAGCTTCCGCCATACCTGCAAAAATACCGACCTCTAATACACCCGTAAGCCTGTTCGAGACACTCAGAATCAGTTTACTGTCCGTTCTGAAGATGAGAGAAGGTAGAAACGTACATTTTGATTCGATGAAGTAGTTCCGAAGGATCCCGCATGTAAGATTCGGAGAATACAGCATCGATTACAAAGTTTCTGCAAAGGGGGGGAAACGGGCTCGATCAATACGAGATCGCAAGGAGAGGAGAGTAAAAGAGAGATTTACCCGTTATCCGTCACGACTGGTCCAGCCTTCATTTTACCCATTCTCAGTGTCGGTTTCTCACATCCCATCTTTTGCAAGTCTAAAGGATCAATAGGGAGTGTCAGAATCCGTACAAAATACGAAGGAAATGAACGAAGACTCACTTTGGAAGACCTTTGCCCAAGCGAAAGGTGCGACTTCTACAGGTACACCTTGTTTCCAGTTTGTTCCGAGCACTTTCGAATCTTTGCGAGAATCGGCGACGATAATGAAGTGAGTCGCTGCCTCTGCTAAAACCTTTTCTCGTAATTGACAAGCTCCTCCACCCCTAACGAACAGGAATCGAAAAGTCAGTTCGGGTATGACGAAAGAAGACGATCTCAGCTAACTTGATCGCATTCAATTCATCCTGTGAGAAAGGAACGAAGACGAAATCAGCTCAATTCCCCGAGTTTTCAGTCTCAGAGATAGCTCACATCGACCTCATCAGCTCCATCAATCGTCACGTCCAGACTCGGGAACTGATCCACGTCTCCCAGGTTGAGCCCAGCTTTAACGATGAGCTCTTTTGATTGAAATCCAGTCGGGATGAACCATCGATCGAAATTGAAACCGTTGTGAGGGGGTTGACAGAGTCGTTCGACAACGTAAGGAACAGTTGAACCGGATCTATCACAACGAGCGGAACAGAGAACTGCTCAGTATATCGACTCTGCTTTCACAACGGCCGAGTTTTCCAAACAAGTTCCTCGAATAGCAGAACTCACCCAATTCCGATAACTTTGTGATGATCCTTGACATGTTCATCGACGGCAGCGTAAGCGGCTAATCGTTTCGCCTTCTCTTCGGGAGTGAGCTCTCCATGAGGAACTACCCTTAATCCAGTTGGAATGACTCCGGGACCAATGCGAGAAGCCTGTAAACTCGGAATGATAGTCAGGATCTAGCGAAATAGGACGAGCCTGACGAAGAGGAGCGAGGATAGCGAGAGCAGTGCGAAGGACAGGAGGGAAAATGGGAAAGAGAACGAAAGAGTGAGAGGTAAAGACGTTCAAGAGAGGGAGACTCACTGAAGCATGAGTGATACTAGATAGAGGGTCAGGTCTAGCGTTACTTGATTGAGACGGTCTTCGGCTGTTTGCTTGTGATTGAGGTTGTGAATTCGATTCTTTCACCGATGACATCTTGAGCGCTGAAGCTGACATATTGAAACTCCTGTTGAGGTGCTGTGAGAGGAAGCAGCAAGGCTTTACTCGGCGTAGGGATTGAATGTCGGGAATTGGGTGATTGAAAAAAAGTTGCAAAGTGAGGAGAAGGGAGTCGAGAAACCAGACGCCCGCAGCGCTCTACTCGGACTCTTTCAGCAGTTTCGGCTACTAGCCTTCAAAATTAATGACTCGCTTGTCGAGGTCAGTATACGGAATGACACGGATTTACGGATTTAAGCCCATTTATATGTTTGATCTTCGGTTTTCACGAGGCTGTACTGCCATTGCGTACGATATAAGTCGCTGATGGAGTAGCCACAATCAAAAGATCGAGTTTCGCCAAAAATTCAGTGACTTGAGCGAAGCAAGAGAGCGAAAGACGAAACCACTTACCACAATCTATCGACTCACTTAGACCCACTAGTAGAGTAGTCTTATCCTTAGACAATACCTGCGAGGGCGGGCGAACGACAGCGCTCCCAATTGGATTCAACCTTTCTCCACCTCTAGCCGTCCTGCCTCTCTCTCTCTGACAACAACTCCCGATTCAAACACTCAAATCCAGGAGGGAAGGGGTCGCAAACCATGTCGGAGTTAGATGAAGGTCTCGCCGTACCTCGTTCAAGTAAACAGGCTAAGATGTTGGGAGTTGATCAGACTTCAATCTCTCCGATCAATTCCAACACCACAACTACAACAACTTCCACTAGCGGACGACAGAGTCAAGACAGGTCAGATACTATGAGTACGAATTCAGCACAGAAGAGGAGAGAACCTATCGAAGTGATTCCTCCTTGGGGCTGGCCAGGTTCGAATAGTTCAACTTCAAACTCGAATGAGGTGAGTTCTCCCTTGCTTCTCATGCTCGCTTGCTCTCAAGGTGATGGGAAATGCTGATGAGAGCTTTCGTGCAAGACAACGCGTCCACAGTACAAGAGAAAAGCTTCGGCACCACCTTCGATTCTGAACAACAATCAACCACTTCGCGGCGCGAGAAGCGCTAGTGTTTTGCGAGGTCCGATAGAAGACAAGTTTGCGAACGGGAGCGTCAAAGAGAAGAAGAAAGGATTGTTTGGAGGGTTGTTGAAACGGAGAGGGAGTAAAGGAGACGTGCGTGAAGGTGAATTCACTCTTTTCATCGTCGAACGTTTCTGTCTTTAGAGTACACTTAAGCTGATCCAACACTCTCTATAATAGCTTATGAAGCCGATACACGGAATCCTACAGAGTTCGGAAGCGTTCCTCCACCATCAGGCTATCACGACTTACCTCTTCCCGCGAAACTTCAAGCTCGAGGAGATGCTGCCGATTCTCTGCCTCCTCGAACCAATACAGTACTCGGGAGTACGGGCAAGACGGTCAAAGTGAAGAAGTCGAAACGACCCACGACTCCAGTTCGATCTCACGGCAACGGTAGCAAGATCAATCCGAATACGAGCGTTTTCACCGCCGATCCCGAAATCTCGCTAGATACGAATCTCGATTCGATGGAGGGTATCATCGCTAGTGCACCAGCCGTCGAACGTACTCGATCGAATTCGAATCCAGATCAAGCGATCTTCAACGGTGCTCGACGGCCTAGCGTTCCACCTTCAGTACTCGCTCGTTCAGGCTCGATGGCGTTCCGAAGACCTTCAGTCGACCCTTTCGGTCATTACGATGGGTTCGGACACCCACATCAAAATCGAACTGGATCTGTAGCGACCGTTGGATCTCCCTTCTCCTCCCTTTCCCGACCACCAGGTTCCGCTGGAACTGGTTCTTCCTCTCCCGTTCGACCTGGTCTCGGTTCTCGACAGTCCTCCGCAACCAACTTCCCCCTCAATGGCAATGATCGAAGATCTTCGAGTATCACCCCTCAACCGCAACTTCAATCCACGTTTCCCTCGCTGCAAGCTCGACAAGGTTCAGTCTTTCCGATATCGAATGGACCTGGAGGAGGACCTGGGATTGGACCTGGAGCGTGGACGGCACCGGATAGTTGGGCAGTGAAAGCGGAGAGTGGAGCTAGTTTGGATCATGATTCTTCAGACGACGATGATGATGACGAGGACGAAGAAGGTTTGGGTGACGATGGAATGGACGAGACGGAGAGTGATCAGGGACTGAGTCCAGCTCTAGGGAAAGGTAGTGGAGGGTCGATATCTGGAATCAACGGAGGAGGCGGAACTTTGGAGAAACTCGAAACGAGATTAGGATCAATAGCCCAGGGAAGCGGGGCAGAGAAGATCTTTGGTCATGGATTCGAAGCGGATGGGACAGGTGCAGCAGGATTAGGGTTGAGACCGGGAACAGCGAGACCGGGAACGAGAGGTGGAAGACCAGTCACTGCTGATGGAGAAGGGGGAGGAGTGGGGGGAGGAGGAGGCAGACGGCAACAGGCGCAGAAGAATGTAAGCCTTTACATCGTCCCTCTTCGATTCCCGTCGAGTCGCTCACTCACGCTTGATGATCTTTCTATAGTTCATGATTCGGATATTCCGACTCGACGGAACTTTCTCAACGCTTCCTGTCACTCTCTCTGCGACTGCAAGTGATTTGACGGGTATTCTCGCTCGCAAGTTTCAGGTCAGCTCGTCGACAAGTTACGCCTTGTTTCTTCGAGAGAAAGGACTCGGTAAGTCACAGCCGACTCTCCAGCATCTGAAGTTCTCCAAACTAATCACTCTTGCATACGAACAGAGCGGAAAGTCGGGCCGAACGAGAAGCCAGTTCTACTGCAGAAACGGAAATTCGAACAAGCTGGTTACACTGAGTTGGACAAGTTGGAAGAACTAGGTCGAGAGGACAACTCATATCTGTCGAAGCTCGTCTACAAAGCTACCTTTAGCTCGATGACGACCGGGGTGAGCATTTCTCGCTTTTGCCGATGTTCTGTTCGATCGCTGATTATTGGGAATTCGTGTGGGTGCTCAGGAGGAAGATCTCGCTGGCGACAACCTCGAATTTGTCGATCTCTCCGGAAGGAATGTCGAAACCGTCCCCATCTTCCTCTACAAGCACGCTCACGAGATTCGGTCACTCAACCTCTCGAAGAATCGACCTTTCGATCTACCCACCGATTTCGTTCAACTCTGTACCTCCCTTCGCGAACTCGTCCTCTCTCACATGGGCATCAAACGATTACCGCAAGCAATTCGAGAATGCGAGAACCTAACTCGACTCGACATCAGCAGTAACAACATCGTCGATCTCGAACACATCGGTCTTGACGAGTTGAGCGACCTCTCCAGTCTCAAATGTCACAACAATCGCCTCTCGACAGTTCCCGAGTACTTCCAGAACTTTCGACATCTCAAGTATCTCAATCTCTCGAACAATCGATTCGATCTCATTCCCACGACCGTATGCGAGATTAAACCGCTTCTCGAACTCGATATCTCGTTCAACACGGCGACTAGTGTTCCACCGGAGATCGCAAAGCTCAAGAACCTCGAACGATTGATCCTCCTCGCCAACTTGATCACGACTCTTCCCCTCTCACTATCGGAACTCTTCTCGCTGAAAGAGTTGGACTGTCGACGGAACGCCATCACCGATCTCGCTCCTATCGCCGGTATCGCCTCACTCGAAGTCTTACGGTGCGAACACAATCAGGCTTCGATCCTCGATGCGACTTGGAACAACATGCGAGTTCTGACGGCGAAACACAACTCGCTCACTCGATTCAGTCTCGCCGGTACTGGGACGACCCTGACGACTCTCAACCTCTCCTACGGCAAGCTCTCGACCCTCTCGGCCGATCTCTTCGCAAACCTTGGATCGCTCGAAACCCTCATCCTCGACAGCAATACCCTCCGAGTCCTCCCAGAAACCCTCGGCTCTCTCACCAACCTCGTCAACTTCTCGATCAAGAACAACCTCCTCACTCATCTTCCCGAAAGCGTTGGGCAACTACAGCGACTAGCGACACTCCAGGTCTCGGGCAACAATCTTCACGATCTCCCTCCCCAAATCTGGCTCTGCGCTCAACTCGTCTCCCTCAACGCCTCATCGAACTTGATCAAAGACTTCCCGGATCCACCTCTCGCTACAGCAGCATCTTCAGCTCCTCTCGCTTCACCTCAAGATCTCGATACCGAAATCAATGAAGTTCTCGACGTGCGGAAACTGTCGGCGACGAAACCTCCTGCGACTCCCGTCGGTCGAATGGCTCCTCCTATGGCTCTCACTCTTCAACACCTCTTCCTCGGAGACAATCAATTCGGAGACGACGTTTTCGCCCCGATTTCAATCATGACGGAACTTCGAGTACTCAATCTCTCGTTCAACGATATCTACGAGATCCCCACTGGAAGTCTCTTCAAGTGTCAACAACTCGAGGAGCTGTATCTGTCGGGAAACAAGATTACGAGTTTGCCTCCGGACGATCTCGAGCGACTCGTCAACCTTCGACTCATCTACCTCAACGGGAACAAGCTGCAAACTCTTCCCGCAGAACTCGGAAAGATCAAGAAGCTGTTCGCTTTGGATGTCGGTTCGAACGTTCTCAAGTACAATATTGCGAATTGGCCTTACGATTGGAATTGGTGAGTCCCAACTTTCGTTCTATTCGACGTTTACTTCACTAACCCTAGGGCATTATTATAGGAACTGGAACGTCGAACTTCGATATCTCAACTTGTCTGGCAACAAGCGTCTCGAAATCAAGCCAGGTCATCAAAACGAAGCGAACTTACCTCGAGGATCTGGCAAGAAGCGCAACCTCGCCGACTTCACTGCTCTCTCGAAACTGCACATCCTCGGTCTCATGGACATCACTCTCATGATTCCATCGGTACCAGACGAAAGTGAGGATCGACGAGTACGAACTTCGCAATCAGAAATCAACGACATGGGTTACGGAATCGCCGACACTCTCGGTCAACGCTTCGACACTCTCTCGCTAGTCGATATCGTTGTCCCGAGGTTCCGATCGAAGGAGGACGAAGCGATCTTTGGATTGTTCGACGCCGTCAACAAAGGTCAGAACACTGGAGCGAAACTCGTCAAATACTTGCAAGATTCGTTCAGCGCCGTGTTCACCCTCGAACTCTCTCGTCTCAAGAGCGGAGAAGTCACGAGTGATGCCCTTCGACGAGCGTTCCTCAACATCAATCGAGATTACGGAAACCTCCTCCTTCCCGATGTCGAAACTCGCCGTAAAGGTTCCGAAATCAGTCTCACGGATCGATCTTCAGCCTCGGTTCGAACTGGAGCAGCTGGAATCATCGTCTACATTCGCAAGAAGAGGATGTACATCGCGAACGCTGGAAACGCTCTCGCAGTCATCGCAGGACGAGGAGGAACCGCTCGTCTCGTTGCGAAACGTCACGAACCTTTCGACCCCGGTGAGATCGCTCGCATTCGACAAGCCGAAGGATGGGTCTCGCATCGAGGTTACGTCAACGATGAGGTCGACATCTCCCGTTCTTTCGGTTTCTACAACGTCTTCCCAGCTATCAACGCCGCTCCGAACGTCGACGAGATCGAGCTCACCGAGACGGACGAATTCGTCATCATCGCGAATCGAGGTCTCTGGGAGCATATCTCGTATCAAGCCGCTGTCGATGTCGCTCGAACGGAACGAAGCGATCCTATGGCTGCAGCAGCGAAACTTCGAGATCTCGCCATCTCGTACGGATCGTTGCAAAACATCATGGTCATGGTCCTCGCTGTCGGAGATCTCTTCAAAGACAAGAAGAAGGCTGGTTACTACTCGAAACACCGAGGAGCGACGGGACCTGGAGGAGACGAAAGTTTCTACGGAGCTCATAAGGCTGGAGTCGCAAGACGTGGGGAACGAGTCGAAGGTGCTGGAGAACGGTACCTCAACTTGCTCGATCGAGAAGTCGCTCCTCCCGTTGGAATGGTCGCTCTCGTCTTTACCGATATCCGAAACTCGACAGCACTCTGGGAATCGAATCCAGGAATGCAAACCGCTATTCGAATGCACAATCAACTCCTTCGTCGTCAACTGCGAGCTATCGGAGGATACGAGGTCAAGACTGAAGGAGATGCTTTCATGGTTTCTTTCCCTACTGTCACTTCCGCACTCCTTTGGTGTTTGACGACTCAGCTCGAACTCTTACGAGAAGACTGGCCTCAAGAGATCCTCGATTCGGATGAAGGGCGGGAGATCCTAGATACGAGGGGAGAGATCCTTTATCGGGGTCTTTCGGTTCGAATGGGAATTCATTGGGGAGCTCCCGTTTGCGAAGCTGATCCAATCACTCGTCGAATGGATTACTTCGGTCCTATGTAAGTCTCATCCACTATCCACTCGCTTCGACAAAGGATGCTGATCCTTCGTTCGTTTCTCTCAGCGTCAATCGAGCTGCTCGTATCTCTGCCGTCGCTGATGGAGGTCACATTTCTGCTTCTCAAGATGTGATCGATATAATCCAAGACGTCGTGATGGAGCATAAGCCTGGACCTTCATCCCTCGATTCTGACAATGGCGAAGAGGTATGTTTAATCTTTCTCCATCGAGACTGGTCACTCGACTGATTCGTTTCCATTTCCCATTTTCCAGGACGAAGATGAGGAGTACCTGGATCCTCGTGATAAGCAAGACATCGCTGCACTTCGTCGTCTCGGTTTCGGAATCAGCGAATTGGGAGAACGCAAACTCAAAGGTACAAATTCTCTCTTCGACCCGTATTTCGACTGCACACTGACTCAGGCTGTCGATCGTGCAGGTCTCGAATCTGCCGAACTCATCTCTCTCATCTGGCCGAAGGCTCTCAAGGAACGAGTCGAGAAACCTGGCGAAACTTCCGAGAAGAAGACTGAAGTTATCGAAGATGATACTCCTCAACTTCTCGATGTTCAAACAATCAAGAGCCTCGGCAAGGTCGTTCAACGAGTTAGTTTCATTCCTCTATCTTACATCAGTGATGACGCTAATCAAAGCTCGCGATGTCTAGCTTGAGGCTGTTGGATCACTGCTCGTTCACGGTCTTGACTCGGACGACTCGACGCACCCTGGTGCTCTTCCTTCTGTCGCTTCTCAGACACGCCCCGACAGTCGACCGAGTACTCCGAACGCACCCGGTGCTGCTGTCGCCGTCAAGCGCAGAACACTCATTCATCCGACGACTCTCGCATTCCCGATTCGAGCTGATGCTACGGACGATGAGCTTGCTGCTCTCCTCGAGGTATGTTCAGCTCCCTCTATCGATCGTGAGCTCAAGCTGACGTCTAAACCCTTGTCGATAGTCCTACATCGTTCGAACCGAAAACTGTCTATCAACTCTAGCCCTTCATCAACTTGGACCCTTCACCGAGGTCCTCTCGGCTCTCGGTCAAGCACTTCGACTAGATGCTCGAAGTGTCTTACTCGCCTTGACAAGGTTCGCAGGAGTCATGCAAACGCAAGCCGGATCGATTCCTCCAGCACCGACTTCTGCTTCGAACCCACTCCTCTCGTCCGTCTCTCGCGATGGCAACTCGAGCAGTCGCAACTCTTACCTCAACGCCTCTACTACTACCTCGAATGGTCGACCACCAACATCTGAAAATGGACGAGCACTTTCACCTCTTCGTCGATGAATCTATAAAATTCCCTCTTCTCCTTCTCGCATCATATCGGAATCCGACTCTCTCTCACTCTCTTCAGTATACCTGTACCGATTTCTTCCTCTTCTATCTCTCTCTATCTCTATTACAACCTGTCGTTCTTCATTCCGTTTCCCCCAAGTTGTTTAGTTCTTCAGTTCAGTTGGTGTACAGCTCTTTCTATATCCCTTCAGTCTTCCCCTTCCCCCATTTGTTCGTACAACTCTAGATCTAATCTACACTCAGTAGTCATCGATCGTGTCCCCGCTCGCATAAGTGTTCTTGCGAAAGGAGGAGAGACTCGAATTCGGCACTGCGTCGAATGATTCCTCGCGAAGAGACTTTGAGAAATTATTCGCCCAAAACCCGAACGCCGATCTCTTTCCTCCCTTCTTCATCACCCTCTCGGATCAGCTCTTTTCGACAATGGTTTCGAATCAAGTTATAGCACTGATAGCAGCACTCCTCGGTGGAGCGTGGTTCCTATTCGGTCGCAACAAATCTTCGACTTCTTCCGCCGATCGACTCGCCGCTGATCCAGCTCTCACCATTGGGAAACAAGCTCTAGTCAACGGGAATGGTGCAGCTGATACTGGTAGAGACTTTGTAGCAGCTATGCAAGCAGCAGTACGTTCAATCTCACCCTCTCTTTTACCTTTGTTTGAACACGGCAAAGTTATACATCGGCATCCAAACCGCGGCTATGTGAAGGGGATAAGCGCGTGTGATACACCTCACCATTCACTCTCAAGGAGTTACAGAAACTAGCCGGAGGGTGAAGCGAGTCGCACGATGTCGGACAACTCTCGCGGATTCACCTCGCTACCCAACTCTACACCTCACATCGATAGATCACTGACTCGTCCCCTGTTTTGTGTACACAGAAGAAAAAGATCGTCATCTTTTACGGATCTCAAACTGGAACTGCCGAAGATTACGGAACGAGAATCGCCAAAGAGGCAAAATCGAGATATGGACTCTCTTCCCTCGTATGCGATCCTGAAGAGTACGTTGTCGATTCTCTCCTGTATGCATGCATTCTCTGAGTGCTCACGTGTCGATCGCGTAGTTACGATTTCGATAACCTCGACCAGGTTCCCGAAGATTCCCTCGTCGTCTTCTGTATGGCGACTTACGGAGAAGGAGAACCTACCGACAATGCAGTGCCTTTGATGGAGTTCATCAAAGAGGAAGGCGTCGAGTTCTCGAATGGTTCGACTCTTGACAACTTGCGATACGTCGTATTTGGTCGTAAGTTCGACGTCCTCATTCGCTCGTTTCCTCCTGGATTTCGGAGCTGAATAGCATTCTCTACAGTCGGCAACTCTACTTATGAACACTTCAACGCTATTGGCCGCGAGATCGACGAACGTCTCGCTGCTCTTGGAGCTAAACGAATTGGCGAACGAGGAGAAGGAGACGACGACAAATCGATGGAAGAAGATTACTTAGCATGGAAGGATGGCATGTTCGATGCTCTCCACGCCGAGCTCGGATGGGAGGAGGGAGCTGGAGGAGATGTTGCCGATTTCGAAGTTCAAGAGTTGGACGAGGTGGACGACGCAAAACTTTACCTCGGAGAACTGTCGGCTCGAGCACTCACCGGCACTCGAGGAGTCTACGACGCCAAGAACCCTTTCCCTGCCGCCATTCTCGAAGCGAAGGAACTCTTCGAAGACGGAGATCGAAACTGCGTTCACACGGAATTCGACCTCACCGATTCTGGCATTCGATACCAAACTGGAGATCACCTCGGACTGTGGCCTCTCAACCCTGATTCAGAGATCGAACGCTTCCTCGCCGTCCTCGGATTGACCGAGAAGCGCGACAAACCAATCGATGTCAAATCCCTCGACCCTGCCCTCGCCAAAGTTCCCTTCCCGATCCCTACGACTTACGACACCGTCCTTCGTCACTACCTCGATATCTCTTCTCCCGCTTCCCGTCAGACCATCGGCCAGTTCGCCAAATACGCTCCTCACGATTCAGCTCGTCAAATGCTCGAGAAACTTGGTGCCGACAAGCAATATTACCATGAAGTCGTCGGTTCAAAGTGTCTCAAGCTCTCCGAAGTTCTCGTCCTCGCTGCTGGGGACCCGATCTCGACCCCTAAGAACCCCGACACTGTCGCCAAATACACCGTTTGGTCAATTCCCTTCGACCGAATCATCTCGTCCATTCACCGATTACAACCTCGTTACTACTCGATCTCTTCTTCGCCCAAGCTCCACCCTACTTCGATTCACATCACGGCAGTCGTACTCAAGTATGAACCCGTCATGGGATCAAACAAGGTCTTTGGAGTCGGCACGAACTACCTCCTCAATCTCAAAACCGCTCACAACAAGGGAGTGAAGGGAGTCAGGGAGGAAGATGCACCAGTGTACAGACTCGATGGACCCAGGGGCAAGTATCAAAAGGAGGGAGGAGCTTACGCTGCGCCAATTCACGTTCGAAGAAGTAACTTCCGATTGCCAACAAGTCCCAAAGTTCCTATCGTTATGATCGGACCTGGAACCGTACGTCTCTCGTCTTCACTTTACTCGTCTTTCTGCATGAGACTGACTCGCTGTCGTTCGTCCGTATAGGGAGTCGCACCATTCCGAGCGTTTATTCAAGATCGAGTCGCGCTCGCTCGTAAGGCCAAGGCGAAGGATGGAGCAGACGCGCTTAAAGATTGGGGAACGATTGATCTCTTCTACGGATGTCGACGGTCTTCGTGGGATTTCCTTTACAAGCAAGAATGGGAAGCGTACGCGAAGGAACTCGACGGGAAATTCAAGATGCACGTCGCATTGTCGAGGGAAGAGAACGTACCAAAGACTTACGTACAACAGCTACTGAAGGAGGAAGGAGATCGAATCGGAGACGCTTTGGTCAACAAAAAGGGTTACGCTTATATCTGGTTCGTCTTTGCTTCTTCGAGATCTCTTCCAGAGTTGAACTGATGTTTTGAGAGCGTCGTGAACAGTGGTGACGCTGGAAGTATGGCGAAGGCAGTAGAACGTGAATTGGCAGCAATTTTGGGGAAAGCAAAGGGAGAATCTCTCGAAGTTGGAGAGAAAGAACTCAAGTTGCTCAAGGATCGAAACCGTCTCTTACTCGATGTAAGTTCCCTTTTACCTTCTCCTAGAACTGTTCCATGCTCACTCCTGCTCGTCTTCCATAGGTCTGGTCCTAGTCTGCTCTGCTCACACTCTCTTTCGCCATTTCGTATCTCCTTCATTCACCTTAGACGCTCTCCTTCTTTGTCATGCAACGCATAGCTATTCACAGCTCACCATGTCCCCGACTTTCTCGAAGTCTCAAAGCAAGTATAGCAAGAAGCGAATAGTTTCTGCCTTGCGAAACTACTTTTTCTGAGGGGAAAAAAAAAAGTGTTGGGATTTAAACAAAGAGCTTGCCAAAGTAGCGTAGAGTAATGCGAGTGCAAGGGTGTGTTGGAGACGAAAGGGGTCTAGTGTGGTGTAGTGGTGTGTGTCGTGCGGATAAAGGAGGAGATAGAAGAAGCGTGACTAGATACAAAGTGTGAAAGAGTTTTCGAGCGACGAGGACGAAACGAGAAATAAAAGCTATCTGTTTTCTTTTCGAAATGAAGCTGCTCAGAACCGTGGTCCAATTTGAGATAATCGATGATTATTCGGAGAATGTTGTTGTTGTTGCTGTAATTGCTGGTTGTAAAGATCAAAAGCTGGATCTTGTTGTTGTTGTTGGTGTTGTTGTTGCATATTACCGCCGATCATTGGAGGAGCTGCACCTAATGGAGGAGCGGGAGCTTGAGAGAGGGGTAGGATCGAAGCTGAGGAAGAAGGATAAGGAGCGTAACGAGCAGAGGGGTTACTGGCGGAGTAGGCGAGCGGTGGTGCCGCGATTCCGGAAGAGGGTCCGAAGATGTCTGAAGCGGAGTGGGAGGGTCGAGAAGCACCGTCGTCGACGACTACGGAGAATTGCGGTTGAGATGGTTGGAGCGGTGAGGTGTAGTAGGATCCGTAAGCGGGTTGTTTCCCTCGAACGGGTGAATTCCAACTGTTCAAGCCACTCTCAGCCTGTGAGAGACAATCAAAACGTCAGTTCGAACTCAAGACTGCAGACTGAGGACGAAAGGTTGCGACTCACCTGTTCTTGTAGTAGATTCAAGTGAGGATTTCTCGTCGAGATCGATATCCGTCGTTGTACACCGTTTCCTTCCTTCAGTGACCTCTCCCAAGCTTGCCATTGATCGTCTCGTCTCAACCTGTAAACCGTTACTCGACGACCTCCAATCAGTAACTGATCGTCGAGACAGATTGTGGAGAACGATTCGACTTACACAGGAGTGATAGATTGACCAGTACCCGAATGAACGCTCAAATCGTGACCCAACTTCTGTAAAGCAGGAGGTAAATCTTGACCAACCGTTCCCGATCTCCCTCTCGTCGTGTAATGATGAACTGCTGGAGGGTTCGCTACTACGGTAGCTGAATTCGGACCTTGTTGTGGTTGATTTGTTCGAGGAGCGTATCCACCTGAAGCTGCACCGTAAAGAGTTTGAGGAGGAGGAGGAGGACCTGTTTGTTGTTGACGAACTTGAGCTTGAGCTTGAGCCTGTACTTGAGCTTGCGCTTGCGCTTGAGCTTGAGCGTAAGCTTGAGCTTGAACATCGACAGCGTAAGGATTCGTAGGGATTTGACTAGCTCTCTGAGCCGCTTGTTGCGCTTGCAAGTTGTAACCTTGTTGTTGGTTCAGTTGTTGAGCGTAAGCTTTCGCGTCGTAAGTCTGTCGAGGTCGGTTCGAGTTGGGAGCGGCAGGGAGTCCTCCATAAGGTCGTTTCGAATCGATCGGAGAGGTCGAGGAGGAGGAAGAAGGTTTGACGAAACCGTGTCGAGGTGGAGGGACGAAGGGTGTGGTGAGAGGTTCTCCGAGTACGAAAGGGTGCATTCGCGCTTGAGCGGGTGACCATCGTTGTTCTGGATCGAGGTTGAGGAGTCCTTGAACGAAATCGATGAACGCGATACGATTCCTCATTTCTACGACGACACAGCCAGCTCCACGTTTAGAATCGAACGACGTGAGTGAGAGAGAGTGAGTTCGTACCTTTATCCACTTCAGCCTCTTTCAATCCCTTCCTGACAATCGGATACTGTTTGATAATCTCCGGTAAAGTATTCGCCGAAAAGTACTTCTTGCTCGGTTGTTCGTTCGCCTTGAATTCTTGAGAGTACCTCTCGAGGGATTTCAATCGATACCTCCTCCTCCCGTACTCGTCGGAATGGTGTTCGAAGAAATGTGAAGTTTGTTTCCCTTTATCCAACATTTGATCAGGTGGCATCCTACGCTCAAGAACCTCTTCATCAGCACAAGTGCACAGTATGGGAGAGATGAGGGGAGATGGAGAGAGCGTACCCTAGCATTTCAACGATTCTCGTAATCTGATTGAATTCGCTCGTTCCGGGAAAGAGTGGTAAACCGAGAAACAACTCGACGCAGATACAACCGAGTGACCACATATCGATCATCGCCGAGTAAGGTAACGATAGGATGACTTCTGGTGAACGATAGAACCGGGATTGAATGTAGGTATAAACCGTTTGTTTCTCGTGACATGCCGAACCGAAATCGATCACTTTAATCGTTGGTGATTGTAACCTAACTCCCCAAATCCTTCCCCATACATCAGCACACTCACTCGGAGAAGAGAGACGAGACAAAGGAATGAACTTGCGATTTGAGTAGAATATTCTCAGGTTTCAAATCGCAATGAATAATCTTCGCTTCCGCCAGTACCGCCATCGCATCCAACAATTGAGCCGTAAAGACCCTGACCAAACTAGTCGACAATCCTCTGAAACTGTTTTGTTTGATCAACTCGTACAAGTTGTTCGAGAGTAATTCAAACACCAAACAGAGGTGAGAGTGGTGAATGAAAGTATCTTTTAATCGTAACATGTGGTGTTCATCGTCTTTGTCCCATTGATTATTAATCTATCCTCAAATTCACTCGCTCAATTAGCTTATAAAGTCTGAGAAGGGAACAGAAAGGGAGGAATGAGAGAACGTACGAGTTCGAGAATAGTAACTTCCATCATCGATTGTTGAAAGTAAGCAGGTTTGTTCTTGACTACTTTAACCGCCACAATCTCGTGCGTCTTCATATTCTGACATTTGACGACTTGTCCAAAAGTACCTTGTCCCAAAACATCCAAAATCAAATACCTACGACAAAATCGAGGGTGAGTGAGTGAGTGAGTGTCAGCGAACCAATTCCTTATAAGTAAAGATGTCGGTTTCTCCTTCTCCTTTTTCTCGTTTTTTGTTCCCATCTCCTCTTTCTCACCCTCTTTTGCCTCGACCCTTTCTCTCCCTCCTCATCATTTCTCTCCCTCGCCTTTTTGATCTCGTAGCCCGGTTGGTGACCCAAACCTCGTTGTTCCTCTCCTCTTCTTCCCCATTCCCGTTCTCCTCCTACTGCCTCAACTCGTTTCTATCTCAAAACTCAGACCTTTCCCTATCTCCGCTCCCTCCCTCCTTCCCCTCCCCTCATCCCGACTCTTTCCCCCTCCCTAAATCTCGTTCCGAGAAAGTGAAAGAAGAGAGAGAAGAAGAGAGAAAAGAAACTTACCTAGATTTCTCTTCTGGACCCAACACGTCATTGACATACAAAATGTAATCCGAATCCTCATTATCGAACCCATCGTTCATACAAGGTTTACTAGGTTTCGTCAATACCCTTCGAGGGTTCAAAGAGGTTTCATAATGGAATTGAGGGTTGACTAGATTGTACGTTTGAGGGAGGTGAGTGGTTAGAGCTTTCAATGGCTGCACACACGCACAAGGGAGTCAGCAGGGAGATGGGAGAAAGGAAGGGCAGAGGTTTTGAGTTTACGGATATGAAACCACCAGAAGGTGAAGCTCTTCTACCTCTAGGTTGAACGTTGGTACGACGTAAAATTGAAGAAGCGTCTCCTTCAACACGTCGGAGTCCTTTCTTGGTCGAACGGGATCGAGAAGAGGGGGAGGAAGGTGAACCGACAGGAAGGACAGGTGAACGTTCGTTTGAATTGAGAGATAAGGATCTTAAATCACTCGGTCCTCCTCCTCCTCCTCCTGAAGGATAGAATCCAGATTGTTGTTGTTGTTGTTGTTGGTTGTTGTAGTGGGAAGGAGATAGTTGAGGTACGTTTGGGGATTGGGATTGAGATTGAGGTTGAGAAGATTGTCTCATCGCTGAATCCAAGTAACTCTGACTCTGGTAATATTGTTGAGGACTGACGGATTGTGGTGGGGGTTGTTGTTGAGGGTTCGGGGAAAGTGATAAGGAAGAAGACGTGTTTGAGGAAGAAGGGGGTTGAGAATGATGGTAAGATTGAGCGATGTGTTGTGGGTAGAAATTGGATGCGGAAGAGGAGGAATGGGACGATTGAGAGGGAGGTAAAGGAGGTGCCGAGTAACGAGATGGAGAGGAAGCTGAAGGAGGAGGGAGATTTGGTTGCATCATTCGTGGTGAAGTGCCTCCTCCCTGTTGAACTCCAGTCATGGGAGTTCCATAGATTGAATGAGGTCGACCTTGTCCTTGACTTTGGTTCGGTTGGTTTGAAGAGTAAGAAGTTGGGAGTAGAGAATGTCGATGATTCGTAGCTCCTCCTGATTGATTCGAAGACATTACTCCTATTCCAGCCATTCCTGCCCCTCCGACTGCTGGACCATCATAGGATAAGCCTCGCCTCATTCCACTGCTTGCACTCGCTTGAGCTTGAGAAGAAGAAGAGGAAGGTTGAGAGAAGGAAGGAGATTGACGGAAATGATTATTGATTGAAGAAGGGTTTGCGGGTGATTGAGAGTAATTCATCGCGACGTCTCCTATTTATGATATTGGGGATTAGCTCACAGAGTGCGAGTTAGAGAGAGAGAGAGAGAGAGAGTCGGTTTTACCATGTGAGTCAGTACTCGAACCTCCTCCTGTTGCACCAGTTGAAGTGGGTAACATGATTGATTGTCTGTTGTTTGTGTGTTGTTGCAAGTGATTGATAGAAGGTACTCTTCCTACTGATCTAGTTTGACGGTGTTGGTGTTGTTGATGAGGGAGAGGGAGAGGGAGAGAAGAAGTGGGGGAGTGAGAGTGATAAGGATTCGAGTGATAGTTGCCACCTTCCAACAGTGCTGAATGTCTGTAAGATCTAGTTGAACTTGAACTCGAGGAGGGAGTTGCACTAGTTGAGAATGCTCCTGGCAAGAGAGACGAGAGATTCGGACTATTGAATCCACTCGCACTCCCACTCGATAACAATGGAGAGTGTTGTTGGTGATTGACTGGAATAACGAAACTTGTATTGTTGTTCCCACTAGTAGGAGTAGGAGGAGATTGTTGGTGATAGAGTGGATTCGAGTATTGTGACATGTAATTCAATCACTACTCTTTACTCTTGTTCACAATCCAGTTTGATCGCTTGTCGGGGTTCAAAGGTGTGGATAGGTCGACACCGGGGAGTAGGTGAACAGAGAGAGAGAGAGTTGAATCGACTTTCGCACGTTGGGTGTTCCCTTGGAGACTAGTAACTTTATCACTTCGCTGCGAAACGATTCGCTCTCCTTTCAACTCACTCTCACCCGGCAGGAACCCACAACCCACTCAGCCATAGGTCAATCATCTCCAAATCGCTCTCTTTTGTTCTCCCACTCCGATAACTAGTTATGACTTCCTTGTAACTTCCCCTTCTCGACCCACTTCCGGTCATCCTCACTCACTCACAACCTCAACCTAATGCTCCTCAATTCCACGCATCTCTTCCAGGACAGCTCATAAAACAATACTTTTCTCCCATTTCTTTTTACCCCACAAATCAACCTCGTCATTTTTCAAACCCTTCAAGTCGCTTTGCCCCCAATCTGAGTCGAGCACGAGCACGAGGAGATCACGACGGAGAAAGAGGAGGAGAAATCGTTTTGAGACGAAAAACCTTCAAACATGTCGACACTATCTCTCGTAGTTTTCTGTCCCTTTCAAAGGTCTTCCATCAGTCTACTCGAGTGAATGAATTCGTACGATGGATATCAGTCTCGTCGACCCCGACCAACCGACATGCCTCAGAAAACGTCCTCGCCAGTCATTTCGCACGAGAAACGAGTAATTTCGACTCGAAACCGATATCTTCACTCTGACGAACGGTTCGACCGCCTCGAAACAGCTAGAGTATCGGAAGAGCTATAGTTAGGTCTGGTGAGTGTAGGCGTGGAAGGGATGTCAGAGCGAGGGAGTTGAAACGAGGTAGGAAAAAGTGAGCGAGGAACTTCAGGGAGGGACTTGCAGGGAAAGACACGACGAGAAGGCGGTCGGAACGGGTCGCTCGATGAGACGTCTGAGGGGAGGGAACTTGCGAGATGCTTGTAGAAGAAAGTTCGCTCTACTCGACTCGTCGCAATGAAAAAACCACTGTTTTCGCATAGTCTTCCAGATTCTTTCTCTTCGTCTTTGCTATCGCTTCTATGAACCCGGCTGCAATTGAAGCTCGTGAAAGCCTTGTTTACCTTTATCTGTATTCTGAAAGAGCGAACTCCAAATGAGGTCGTGCGAAACTTCCCTTTCCTCCTTTTCCCTCCTTCCTCTCTTTCTCTCCATTCTCTCTCCTAATCCTCTCTCAAACCACCATCCAATCATGCCTCCCGACACACCCGATGTACGTCCCTCTCCTCTCTTTCCCCCATCCTCGATTATTCCTCATCTCCCAACTTCCCTCTCCTCGTCCTCCCCCAACTCCACAGATCCTAGTAGCAACCATGCCATCCGTTAGACCTTTAGCATCACTCCTCAAATCCCTCTCATTCAAATCCGTTAGTCCCCCTCTTCTCCCTTTACTTTTGATTCAACTTTAGAGAACTGAGACGGAAGAGGGTTGGGTAATGGCAGAGAGCTACTTTAAAGATTGATAGTATTGGTTTGAGAATGATTGTTGAAGAAGGAAGATCTATACAAGGTACTTACGCTTCTCCTTCTCTCTCGTAAAATGGGAATAATCTCGCTGAAATTCAGTCGGACAGGACAGCTCATGCATTCATTTCAAGTAATTGTTTCAGTACCTATACATTCGAATTACAAAGAGATGATCCAGCAGCATTTTACGATGAACCTCCTCAAGATACCTCCGAAGAAGAAGAACAAGCGAGGAGGGATGTAGAATCTTCTCAAGATTCTTCTTCTCCTGTTCCTCGACAAACAGAACCTAGGGGTGATCCACATTGTGAAATGACGATTTCTTTATCTACCATGTTGGAATGTTTGAATATTTTTGGGAACGCTGGTACGGGGAGTACGAACCCTTTCAAACGAGATTCGAAAGGAGGAGCAGGAGGGGATGAGGAGGAGGATGATCAGGGAGATCCTAGAGGAGGTGGTGGTGGTGGGAGGAGGTGGGGAAAGGATAGGGACAAGGGAGAGAAGGGAGACAAAGGGGAAGAGAAACAAACTAGTTTGAGATTGAGTTATAAAGGGTTAGGCGAACCTGTCGTACTATTGTAAAGTTTTCACTTTCTCCCTCAGTTTTGAGGACAGAGAGCTGATTAAGGGGAAATGGAAACAGGTTGGAAGAGAGTGGGATTGTGACGAGGTGTGAATTGACCACTTATGAACCGGAGGGATTGTTGGACCTTAGTTTTGTCGATCAAGAGAGGGTACAGAGATTGATCATGAAAGTATGTTTCTCCCTTCCTCTCCATCTCGACATAGTCGAGGGTCTGCTGACGAGGAGCATCGAGTCTAGTCGGAATGGTTGAGAGACGCATTGTTGGAACTACCACCGAGTTCGGAAAAGTTATCGATTAGTTTCTCACCGATTAGGGACGATATCGATCAGGATGACGAGGAAGGAGAGAGGGATGAGGATGATATAGTACCTCTGTTCAGGTTGGAAGCTACTGGTGCGGCAGGTTCAACCGAGGTGAGCTTTACCCTGTCCCTTCTCGATCTCCTCGCGCAGTCGAGTATCTGCTCTTCTAGTCAAGTACGAGCATTGAGCTGATCATTGACAGAGTGTGAGAGCAGATGGATTATTCGGATAATAAAGATATTCTCGAAGTTTTCGAATGTGAGAACCCGATACGAAACAGGTACGCCCTCCCTCGCTCCATCTGTCGAGATCACGTACTGATGATGCTACAGGAGCGGTACAGCTATAAGTTTTCTCATATTCAGTTGACGAAACATGCGTTAAACAACTCGATAAAAACCGTTCGTCTCCTTTCCTCTCCCTCCTCTCTTTCCCGCAAAACGTCTCATCATCGCTCACGTTCCAACGTCCCTCTTTCCTTCCATCGCACTCGTCTCGTCTGGTACCCATTCCCTCGCTCGTGTACAGTCAATAAGAACGGATGATTATGGATTAGTTTCGTTTCAATTCATGATTCCGTTGACTTCGAACCCTGCGAAACTAGGAGGAGTTGGTAAGAAAGGAGGAATAGGAGGTGGGGGAGCTGCTACTGCAGCAGAGGAAGGGAGAGTGGCTTATGTCGAATTCTTGGTGAGTTTCGAAGAGACGCTTTATTTCTTCGGGAACTAATAGATTCTTTTCTTTCTTCACAGTGTGTCGCGCTCGACGAGTAGGCTTTCGCCTACTCTCGTGCATCTGTGCTAGATCGTCATGGTCGAGTTGTTGTAGCTGTCTCTCCTCACTCGTTTTGCTCGTTCTGTTTGTCTGTTGTTTCTATTACGCTTCACTCTGCAACTAGCCCTGTCGTCTTTCTTCTATTCAAGACTCGTTATTGCACGCATCTCACGTTCCTCAAGGTGGGGAGAGAGAGAGAAATGACAAGTTCATCTCTTGCGAAACGAATTGCGAAATTTCCATCAAAGTCCGGCTCGCTCAGTCCTCTTCCTCCCTTTCACTTTCCTCTCCCTCTCGAATTGCAAGCTACAAGAGAACATGGCACCACGTCGTACGACTTCTATCTCACTCGGAGTCCCCTCTCCTCGCGGTTCCCAAGCTCCTCCGACTCAAGATGAGATAGATCCAACGTCTGCTCTCCCTCCATCTCTCAGCTATCCTCACAACCAGCTGACGAGATGTAGTTTGTGCACAGTGTTATAGCAGAAATGGTAGCGAGGGAGAAAGCTCGATTGAAGAGACAGAGGGAGAAGAAACAACAATTAGTCGTCGATCAAGCAAAGGGAGCTGGGAAGAACTACAGGGACGCTGTCAAGAAGGTTGTGGACGAGGGAGAGAAGAAAATGTGAGTTGACTGTTTTTGCTGAGGTCAAGTGCGTCGAGTTGTCATGCGGGAATCGTCGAGGAGTGCGAAAGTATTCTCGCTCGTTTTCGTTCTCGAACTGATCAGTATCTCGTCGCATGTGAACAGGGGAGAAGTAATCAAGCAGCACCAGGCAGAGGAGAAGAAATTGAAAGATGAGCTCAATCAACTCGAGAGCGAGTTGACTGAGATGGTTCAAGCCGATGTCGTTCGTCGTCTTTCCGATTCAGCGGCCATGACTCGCAGCTGATGCGATCTTGGTATCGAACAGAGCGAATCAAAGCTGGTCTCTGCGTCTATCATGTCCGCGATCGAACAAAACGAACAAGCCAAATCCGCCATGATCCAAAACCTCGCAATGATCAGTAAACGTTCGTCGCTTTCTCTACACAGTTCAGTCTATCGACGTTCGCTGATTGTGAAGACCGAGACTGGAACAGAAGAGGAGAAAGTTGCAGAAGCTGGATTGGCTGAACTCTGGTTGACGGATGATGAGGAAGAAGGTCCGCATGACGATGGGGAAGATCAAGGAGCCTATAGCGCTTGAAAGGGATCGTAACGCTTGATCGACGATTGCTGTAAATAGGGAACGCTGGTTGTACGCGAAAACAGGAAAAATGCAGTGACCTCTCTCACTCTCGTTCAAGCTCGAGACAGGAGAGGTAGTGAACGAAAGATTGTATTGACAAGGAGAGAGATTGAAGGAGATTAGGAAGGGGGTACTGCATAGAGAAAGGTAGAAACTGTCGAAAGGGAAGGATGTAACAGAAAACTCGACAGAGAGAACAAAACAATCTTATGTACAAACGAACTACCTGACCCGCAGGAAGAACGCACAACCACTGGAGACGATCGAGACTGAGAGAGAGAGGGAGAAGGAGGAGATTAGAAAGCGAATCCTAATCCTCCACCTCTCTTCTTGGTTCCAACCGAGTAGACGAGGAACGAAGCAAAGAACAATCCGATAGTGATACCGATTGCGACTTGAACCATTCGGAATCCGATCATCAATCTGTCCAAAATCAACTAGTAAGCACGTGCTCTAGAGAAGGGCAGAAGGAGGAAGGAGAGGCGTACCCAGAGTTGTAGGAATCGTTGCCTCCTGATGACATTGCTAATCCTCCTGCGGCGGCAATACCTCCGGGAACGAGGAAGAGTACACCAGAAGCCATGGCTGTTGATTGTATGGAACTTCGTCAGTTGATTGATCGATGAGAGGGAGAGAGAGAGAGAAACGTACCGGTGAAGGAAGTTCCGTTGAAGATTCGAGAGTACAAGTTACCGAGGAGACCAATAACGGTCGCTCCGATGAAGGAGACGATATCTGAACGTTCGAAGATCTGGATTGGGGGTAGCGCAGATCAGAGATCTGCTTTGTAAGTCTCGATTCCTACTTTGACTTACAAACATAGTAGCTGCTCGATTCGCAACGTAACCAACGACGGCGATGAAGATCATGACTGGCAATTCTCGTGATCGGAGAGGTTGCATGTTGGACAATGACGAGAAGAAGGAGAAAGCTGGAACTAGGAGAATCAACCAGTAGATCGAAGCTCTGCGAAGAGTACGTACTCCACGTCAGCTCAATCTTTGTGAAAGAGAAAAAGGGATGGGAGACTCACCCTTGACGCCACCATTGCCATTCGGGATCACGGTAGCACATGACTTTACCCTTTTGAAGGGAAGCAGTGTTTTGCGAAACAATCGATTGAGTAGCGTTGGTGAACGAGAAGGAACCTTCGAATGATTGGGTAACGTTGTTCGCGATAAAAGTACCGTCGAGAGTCGTGACTGTCATACCGTGATCGGCTGCGATGGCTCGGGACGAAGGGTCGAAGAGGTAGAAAACGTCTGAACCGACCGCGATGGAGAATCCGAGGAAAAGAGTGTAGATGATGGCGTAAACCATTCGGACACTACCGGCGATCAAGTTCTTTGAAGCGAGTTCCAGAGATCCACAGACTAGATTCAGCGCAAGGATTTGAGTCAGTTGCAAAGTCGCGAATTCGAGATTTGTTTAAACAGTCGACTCACGAACAACGTAACCTGGAAGGACCATGACTACTCCTGCTGAAGCGACAGATTCGTAGCAGAAGTACTCGGTAGTTGATAGACCTCGAGCAGCGAACGAGATGAGGGCGGCGACCGAAATTCTGTCGATTCGAAGAGAACGTCAGTCGACGAGATCTCGAGAGGTTCGAGGAATGTTGTTCAAGACTCACTCGAAGATGTTGGAGAAGACGGCATTCTTTCGAGCGACGTAGAGTTGAAGGAAACAGAGAATTGCTCCGAAAGCCCCGGCGACGAGAGCATCAATAATTGAACCGGCGAAACTAGAGACATGGAAGGCGAGTCAGCTGGGGATGAGCAAGCAGCGAGAGAAGAAGTGAACGAACCCTAGGGGACAGATGAGTCCAGCACACATTCCAGCGAAAACGACTCGCAGCCAATTCGGGTAGATGGGTTTCGCTTTGAGACAGCGATCGAGTGCGACGATACCCTCCTCGACTCCCATCTCATCGTGCACTACATCTCGGTAGATGATGTGAATGCGATGAAGTTGTCCGAGATTGAGTCCTCCGGAAGCTTTGATGAATTTGGTCTCGGAGGTGTGGGTATCGGAATCACCGAAAGAAGCGATGACAACGGAGGGAACGTGGCTGTCGATCGAAAGACGGTCAGTAAGAGTCGAATGCAGTTATTCGAGGAAGAGAAAACTCACATGAACTGGGCGTTGACACCGAGAACAGCGGAAGTTGCGTTGAGTTGAGACTCGAGACGATGGCTGTGGAGGTCGAGTAGAGATCGTCAGATAATAGGCAAGCAAAAAGTCACGAAAGAGAGCATACGAAGGAGCACCGAAAGTCATGAGAGCCTTTGCGAGTTTGAGAATGAAGTCTTGCTTCTGTATGAGAGCTATTTGGAGGACGCGATCGTCAGTGAGTGGACGCAATCTCGAGCGATGAAGAGAAGGGAATGCTTACTAGCGACGTGAGCAGTGATCGAGTTCTTGTGCTTGAGCTTCTTGTACTTGTTCTTCTTTCGTTCTCGACCTTCGAGAGCATCTCGGTGTTCGGCAGCGTCGAGAGATCCAAGTTCATCTCCAGTCTTCGCAGCCTTGTCGTGAGCTTCCTTCGCAAGTTTGAGCGCCTCCGATTCATACCATTTCTCCATTCCTGGACCGATCTTTGATCGAGGATCATCCGGGTCGAGAACCTTGTCCTCCGCTGAAGTACCGACGGTGTTGACAGAATTGGTTGAGTCGGCTCGTCTCATTCGACTCTTGTTGGATCCACCTCGAGGGAAAGCTCCTTCGTCAGCTTCACCCGATCGTCGGTTCCTCCTTCGAAGGTCTTGATCCTTCTCGTTGTAGTAGCTGCCAGTCGAAGAGGTACTTCCTTGAGTCATACCTCGATTCATACCAGCGACTGGACCACCTTGACCGTTTCCGTAGAGTCGAAGAAGGTTCGAGAGAATACCAGCGGCTGCTCGTTGTTGATTTTGCCAATCCTCTCCGACCTCATCCTCCCAATCTTCGTCCTTGCGTGGTACTGGTCCTTTCTCGGTACGGTGACGACCATCGACGTGAGAGTTGACGAGATCGGAAGCTTCTCGAGCAGCTTGTTGACGAAGGTGCTCCTCTGTCGAACTGCGACGAAGTGCTGGTTTGAGTGGAGGAGGTTGTTGTTCACCGACGAGCGTCTCCTCCGAAGTTGATCCGTACCTCCCTCGAGTGACACCTAGCTGATTGTTGTTCGTTCGGAGGGGAGCGGTCGAAGGGTAAGGAGAAGGGTTGTCGAAAGGATTGGTGTAAGTGGGAACTGAAGATTCGTGACCGGAGCGATCGAGACCTCGTTCGGGGAGTCCACTACCGTGAGTAGGAGCAGGTAGTGGTCGAGAAGGAACCGAGTAACCTCCTCCGACGTCGCCATACATATCTTCCATCGACATTGGGTCTCTCGAAACGATGACAGTCGGAGGAGGGTTGTGAGGAGCGGTAGAGTAGTTGTTGGAAGGAGGAGGCATGGAAGGTTGAGAAGAGTTGAAGGAAGGGGAGAAGACTTGATCAGGTTGACCTTGATCGTGAGAGAAGCGAATGTGTCGGTGACCGTTCTGAGGGGAAGTTTCGTCGTTCATCTATCATTGACTGGGTCAGCTTCTTCGTTCTCAATAGCAGAGTTGAGGACGTACCTTTGTGAATTAGAAGAGATAAGAAAGTTGACTTGAAGTAGCGTGACCTGCACGGGATAGTCGAGTCGAGGTTTGAAAGCGAAAGGGTTCGAGTTTGAGGTAAAGAGTCAACGAGTGTAGGTTTGTAACGAGAGTGAGATGCAATGACCAGCAGAGCGGAGTAGTCTATCGACTGTAAGATGGAGGACTGGCTGTTCAAAGATAGCTGGCAGGAAGAAGCGAGCCTTTCGAAAAGAGAACTCGCCAGTCTTTCGAAGCCTCGGAACGAATTGCCCCGCTCCATCATTGAACCACAGAAGCTTGGGATCGCAACCGACTCTTACTTGCCCTAAAGAGCTGGAAAAGCGTTGGAAGATTTCGAAATCGACTGGTTCTCAATAGAACAGATCTGCGAGTCCTCCTTGCCGGTAGTGGCTTAATCAGCTGCGTATATGAACCTCGGAACACCGAAGAATAGCTCTGGAGAGACTGTCGAGCTGCCGAGATTAGCTTGTAATTCGCGCTTTCAGTCTGGAAGGAGAACTCACTTGCCGAAGCTCAGTCGCATCCAGATACATGCTGATAGTTTCTGAGAGCTTCTGATGCTGCAGCTGAGCTTTACTGAGGTGCGGGGAGTGATCTGTCGAGGTCGAGAGATGAAGTTGCTCCTGTTTCTTTGCGGATTGGAGTCGGAGGGGTTGTAATAAGGCGTGCACGAGACTATCTCCTTCGCGTGCAGTAAGTGTCGAGCTAGAGAGCATGGTCGTCGGAGGAAAGGATGAACAAGTCGAGAGTAAGCTGTCGGATTGCAACTCGACTTTCGCGACTAATCCGCTTCGAGGAAATGCTTTTGCATGGCTTCGACCCTTTGTCTCGTGGATCAAAGAGAAAGGCTGAGATGAGCAAAACTCAACGTTGCAGTGCAAAAAGGAGTTCGACTGTGCGAGAAGCAAAATTTTAGTTTTCCCCGACGGGGAATCGAACCCCGCTCGCGGCTGTGAGAGAGCCGAATCATAACCACTAGACCATCGAGGAATAGATGAGGAGGCCGAGTAAGCCGATATTCAAGCGCTTCTAGAAGTCTATATCCGACCTATGAATTCCGACGGTTTCGCTTCGCCTCGAATGCGCGGCGTGTGGATGCGGATCCACCAGCGTACTATCATCTGGACGCAAGGGCGTGTGCAAAGGTAGAACCGAATTGGGCTGATTCCCATGAATCTGAAATCTGCACCAGGTTTCGACCGTACGAGAATTCCAACAATTACCCCGGCTGTGAAGCCTCTCGACCAGACGCAGGGCTTCTCTGCCTCACAACAGGGACCCTCTGAGTACGAGAGAATAGAGGAATGCGCTCTTCCCTGACCAAAAATGAAGTGAGGCTCTTGCGCTGCGTCCACAGCGACATCGGCAAAAGATGAGGTCGTACCCGGGTTCGAACCGGGGTTGCCCGGAGAGCTTTGAATACGATCAAAACCGAGCGTGATGACCACTACACTATACAACCCTGTCTTTGGTGACATTGCCGCGAGAAATTGCCAACACACCGCTCGAGCTCGCACCCCTCGCTAATGCTTGACTACAAGGCTCGATTGCGGCTACGCTTGTGGTAAAGAATTGAGAACTACAAAGGTAGAGGTCGTCGAGAAACGAAGCGGCCATAGAAACCCAGACTTTTCAGAGGTTTCGTGCTTCAGAACTTTTCTTTCTCTCACCAGGACTGACGGGTTTTGGGCGGCTGATGAGAATAGGACTTCAGTCAGCCGGAGTGATTGAGACTGGCAGCGAGCTTCGAAGCTTGAGCGAAAATGAGCTTTGCATTTATACGATGCGAGGACTCCTCTGATCACTGTGCAGTTGTTGATCACTGTGCAGCTGTTGCTGGTAATTCTTCAAATGTGAGCCGAGAAGGGGCTACCCAAGAGAATCAAGGAACGATGGCTGACCTTGAATATGATCGTTCTTCTCCTTTTCTCCGGAAGATCATTTCGCGGAATCGCTCGAGGGATGTGTGACTGGTACTCTAGCATGTGTCTAGCGTGAGAGAAGTAGGATCATAACGTGAAGCTTAGGGTTGCGGGAATGAGCAGGGAGTGACAGCAGAGAGATCGAGAAGAGCGTTCGAATTTTGACGTTCGAGTCGAATCGACTGTCTCGATGCTCCAACTTTTCGACGATCCCGCTCGAACTTGGTCACCCCGTTTGTTCGACTCCTACACTATCCGCCGTATAGCGACGAATCGACAATTGTCGGAAGCTGCGAAATCGAAATCAGAGTTTTCGACTTGGTTGCGAAAAAAGTCGAGAAAAGCCAAAGGGAGGTCAGTGCGAGTGAAGCCGCTATCTGAGCTCCTTGATCCCCTCCACAACTCTACTACTCAAGCACTGGATAACATCGAGTTAGAGAGAAATAGACTGAGAGTAGTGAGGCGCAGGAGAGGATCGTCAACGAGTTCTCGCAGATGTAGGCTTACACTGCGTTTGCTCACGTCGAAGAGCTCTTTGCATCGGAGGTCTACAACGGTAATTTTTGACCAGCTGCGATAGCCTTGACGGCGATCTAGGGTTCGGACGAGGTCAGAGCAAGGTCTGTAGCCGAACTCTCTTTTTTCGAAAACCTTACGAATCCGAGCTCTCGGCAATCTTACGCCCGCCCACCTACCCCAGCTCAGAGTTGACAACATATTGAGCTTATTGCTGCGCGGCTCGAGGTCGAAATCTCGAGGTCTGACCAAGAAAAGGGCAGAAAAGGGCCAAACCAGGTCAAAAATTATGGGTTTCAGACGGCAATTTCACAGCTCTCGAGAGGTGACCTACGGGAGGCAGACGAAAGGATGAGCGACAATGCTTCCCTGCCGACTTCGATGTGAAAAGTTGCAAAGCATTGACCAGATGTTGTTCCAAAACCTTGAATGCAGCGCGAACCATCCGAAACTTTGGCCACGCGCTCCCTCCGGGCGCCGCGACACGCGGCTCGTCGGCTGAAGAGACTAAGCAGAGAGCTTTGTAATCACCGAGAGTAGCCAATACGGAAAGCTGAGGAGACTGTTCAGAGCCAAAAGTAGACACGCTTTCACTTTCGATTCGAACTCGTTTCTGAGCTCATGTGATCGACTTGAGCTGATCAGACACAGCTCAGCGTCGCTCGATTGACGAAACAAGACCGACGAGCAAGTGACAGTCTCGAGGGCTAAGTTCCATTCGTTTCGAATCAAATCGACTGGCTTCGAACGGAATCAATTCGATTCACTCGACGATCCAAAGTGCCGAGTATCCCGCTCAAACTTGGTCAGTACGCTCCTTTTACTCGTATGATCTGCGTCGTATAGCGATGAATCCAGATTCGGCAAGAGTCGAGAGGACGAGATTGGAGATTTCGATTTGGTCGCGAAAACTCGAGAGGGAGACAAAGGTCAGGGCGAAAGATGCCGCTATCTCGGCTCCTCCCTCCATTTGGCAACTTGTTGGAGGGCTTCGGAAAGAGATTGTTAAGCAAGGGAGAGGCTGAGGATTACGAGTTCCGCCGTTCGTTTCGATTCGACAAAGATCGACTGAGCCTTACTAGAGATAAACCTCGTATGTCTCCATGCCTGTAGACCAACCGCACGCACTTCTTGCTTTGGACGAGACAGTTGAAGAGGAAATGTGAGCTTCACAAGCATTTGACTGATCGCGAGCTCAAAGCGAAAAAGGTCAATCGACACCTCCGTCGGCGAGCGGAACCTTTGCGCAATCATCACTAGATATTGCCAGACCGGTAACGTACCTTGCTTTGTATACTATGTGTCGAGAGCAGCTGACACTGACCTGAAACACTTGCGAGACAAAGTTGCGAAAGATGCCAAAGTTACGGATCTCAACGCTGCAGCATCTTGTTCGAACCGGGGTTGCCCGGAGAGCTTTGAATACGATCAAAACCGAGCGTGATGACCACTACACTATACAACCCTGTCTTTGGTGACATTGCCGCGAGAAATTGCCAGCACACCGCTCGAGCTCGCACCCCTCGCTAATGCTTGACTACAAGGCTCGATTGCGGCTACGCTTGTGGTAAAGAATTGAGAACTACAAAGGTAGAGGTCGTCGAGAAACGAAGCGGCCATAGAAACCCAGACTTTTCAGAGGTTTCGTGCTTCAGAACTTTTCTTTCTCTCACCAGGACTGACGGGCGTTAGGCGGCTGTCACTGCATCACTACAAGTAAAAACGGCCACGGGCAGCGGCAAGCAGTCAGGTGCACAAGGTGAAAAGCACAAGAGTGACTCTCGCATCTCGCGCATTCGACTCCGAGGCAAACAACAACATCAAATACAGGACAACCACTAGTACTACACGATTCATACCACCCTAGGCAGCGGTATTAGTCCCGCATTGAACCCGATCGGAAACCCTCCAGCTTTTTGTACTTGTCCCATCAAGAGAGGAGTATAAATCGACAAGAGCGAAGTGAAGCCAAACATCAAACAGGTCCAGCCTGTCACGAACAAGCTGTCAGCTCACGTCGCAGTCGAGACAGAAGAGCGAGCGCACCTGAGAACAGTGTCGAAGTATCTTGACCCGGTTTTGGACTTGCGAGTTTCTTCTGCCCCAACAGACAGCTCACTGCCAACAAAATGCCGAGCCATGGCCAGATTGCAAATCTATCACAGTGTCGAGTGAGGCACAGATCAAAGAGGCGGCGAGAGAAGGGAGGAGGAACAGGAGGTTAGAAACGATTCCTTCGACATCCGGAGATAGCTCACCGACTGATCATTGCCAATCCACTGCAAGCCATACTGATAATAGCCATGAAGTCTGCGAAGCGAGGAGTCCTGTCTGTGAGTTCGGAAGTGAGGGGAAAACAAGCGAGGAAGAGGCAACGAACCAGAGATTGTGTTATCGCTTGATGGAAAGGTGTAAGGTTTCGCTAATGCTGGTCTTCTAGGCTCTGATTGATCATACTTTCGAGGCATCTTGTGAATGGTTTTGGTTCAAGTTGAAACCGAACAACTTCATCAATTTTTGGCTCCTACACTTCATCAACACTCTCAGAATCTACCCGAACTACGTCGAGCACTTTATAAGTACCTCAGAAACGTATTAAGCTATTCGAAAGATCTCACTGTGGACGCCTCGTTGAAAACGAACCGACATCTATTTTCGCTCAACCCTCCTTCGATCCTCGAACTACAGCGATAGCATGAGCACAGATAGGAACTATCATGGACCAATCAACATGAATCCAGGGGATGGAGAAGGTATGTTTCTTCGTCACTTCGTCCCGTTTCCTCTTTAGCTGACCATCGCATCTAATCGACAGCAACCGTTTCTCTTTACGGTTATGTACCTTCGAGAGCGTTCCCCGTCATCGCTATCCTCACTTTCGGCCTATCATTCCTCGCTCACACAACAAACTTTGCGAGGTTGAAACCGACAAGGGTTTTCGAAGGTTTACTCGTAATCGGTAGTGTAAGTCCTCTTTCACGCTCACAACCTGTTCCTCACCTCATTGACCACGCTCATTGTAGGCTATGGAAATCTGCGGTTACGCTTGTCGACTCGTCTCTCACTTTCAACCATTCCGAACATCGCTCTACATCGCTCAATACATCTTAATCGTTCTCGCACCCCTTCTCTTCCAAGCCGCCCTCTACGTCGGTCTCTCCCAAGCACTCCGACGACTCGACTGCACCGGTCGAAGTCTGCTCCACTTCAATCCAAAGATTCTCGTCATCGGGCTCATCATTTCCGACTCGATCACTACGATTCTTCAAGTTGTTGGGGCAGTCTTGGTGGGAGTCGCAGAGAGGGCAGAGTATGGAAGCTTCACAACACCGATTACGAGTAAATCGGCAAATGATATCTTATTGACTGGATTATGCGTGATGGTGAGCAGACATTCCCTCTTTTCGATTGACGAAAGTCTGAGACTCATCAATCGCTCTATGCTCACTTCTTACTACACTCACAACCTCAACTTGTACTCACTCTCACTATCGAACTTGCAGACGGCCTCCTTCGTCATCTTTACCGCTCTCCTCATCCTCTGCATCTACCGATCAGCAACGACTTATCACGCCGGCTACCTCCCAAAGAAGCTCTCCCTTCTCCTTACCTTCACCTCTACCCTCCTGCTCCTCCGCACGACATTTCGAGTCGCCGAAACTGCCCAATCCGCTCAGAATGGTCCCTTCGGAGGAGCATCTGCATCCGAAGTTCTCTTCGCCTGCCTCGAATACGTTCCCGTCATCTTGGCCGTCGCAGTCTGGGCAGCAGTCTCAATGGAGTCGGTCCTCCCGATTCAGGTTGACGAACCTGAGAACGCAGAGAGGATGAAACATATCGATAAGAGGATGATCAGGAAAGCTGATACGTTGGAGTTGGGAAACAACAGGACGAGGGATGGAAAGAGTATGGGAAGTGTGAATGAGAGCGTAAGTGGGAGTAGCGGGAGGAGTAGAAGAAGTGGAGATGAGAGGGAGACTTAGCTTTTGGAGGAGGAACTGTTTCTTTATTCTCGCTTTTACTTCACTCTGGTCTACTTCATCGCTCAATCTTTGTACATATCTTTCGCATTGTGCTATCCTGCTCTCGAATTCTCTCTCTATCGAGATCGTCTGCTTCCTCCTCGTCCTTCCCCGCGTTTCGCACACATACCGCTTTTGTTGACGGACACGCTACCTCCCTCTCTTTCTTTCGCGTCTCTCTCTGCCCACTCTCAAACTCACCGACAGGCCTGTTGATCCGCCTAGAGTGATGTGTAGTACTTGTTGAGCCATCTCTAGTCCTCCTTTCGTACTGTGAGCTCTTCCTCTTCCTCTTTCTTGCCTTGACTCAACTGACAAGAAATATACACGCAGAGTGAGACAAGACGGCTTCGATAGCTGTCATGGTCTCTTCAGCTGTCTTCCTAGCAGCGATCATCGTACCCTCAGTCTGTCTCTTGATCATCATCGTCTGGTCTACATGTCTCTACTACAAAATCAACGCACTCGTTCAATCTCGACCACACTCAACAGCTCCTCCCCTCGTTTCCACCGTACAACAGCATCCAACGAATTTCTCTTTCCCTCGTCCTCGAAACCATCATCTCGCAAACTCAGACCCGTTCGCACCCTTTCAGCAACAGCTACCCTCATTCCCCGCTCGTCCTCCTTCGTTTCTGCAGACCGATCCAGCTCTCCCTTCGACCCCTCATCAGAATGGTCAACAATCTTCGAATCGTTCAAATCATCGATTCTCGATTGCGACGACCGTTTCTCGATCTGGTTCTCGAGTGCTTACTCGGAACCCGTCGAGTCAGAACAGTCATGGAACGTCGGGAAGCAGCGGGACGAAGGCAGGCAGCAACGAGAACAAAGTGGTAGAGATGGCGAAGAGAAAGAGGAAATCTTACGGGGTAGGAGACGACCTCATTACTCCTGAGCCAGTCGTTGTCGAGGTCACACGAGAGGGAGTGAGGAAGAGGAGATCGACGTGGACGACAGAGGAGTTGGAGTACCTAGCGACCGACGCTAGCGAACGAGATCTGCTCGCTCGACGACTTTCCGCAACACCTACTCTACCACCTCGTCTCTCTATCGATCTACAGCACGACAGGTTCCCAGGCGACCTCTCTTCTCGTCCTCGACCTCATTCGATGATGACCTATCAATCACTTCGCCATCAACCTCCTTCACCTCAACATGTCTTCCCTCTCCCTCTCGACTCAGCTCAAAGTTCTCCCGCTTCACTACACTCTTCCCAAGGTCACTCTTTTACTCCTCCTCGTCCACCTCATACTCCCATCGCACTTCAGTCTCATCCGAACTATTCAAACACTCCTTCATATCCCTCAACTCCCGTTCACCCTTTCTCCCACCCTTTCAACGATCCTCTACAGACAATCCGCTCCTCCTCAACTCGACGCTCTCAGACCCTCCCACTTCCTTATCAGCCCGAACAACGGTTCTCTGCATCGTCTCAAGTACTCGTCGACCTCGAAGTCTACGCTGCGAATCTCTCGAACCCACCAACTCCTTCATTCCCCTCTCATCCTTCGACTCCATACTCGACTCTCGGCCCTCGTGATCACCCCCGTCGACTTTCCGTCCCCTCCCCATTAATCGAATTTCAAGATCATTTTCGGCGAGCGAGAGACGACGATGGAGAAATGCTTGCGAGGCGTAGACCGATCAGTTGGGTGAAGCGACAAGGTTCGAGCGGGACTCTTCCGGAGAGGATCACGGATGAAGCGAAGTTACTTGTGAGTCGGAAGAGCGGTGATTCAAGCTCGTTTCGCAGAATTAACGATCTCGTTCTTTCGCTAGATTGCGAATCCTGATTCATCGATTCGGACTTCTCTCTCGTCAGCGAGGGAGTCGGCTGATGCGACGCGACTGTGAGGGATGGGAGGCTCGTTGCTTTGTAGATAGACCGCTTTTCTGTTTTTGCGAAATGCGAAACTTGAAATAGCTTTTCTCTCTGTTCACAGTTTGACGCAGCTATCGTGGTCGGAGGACAGAGGAAAAGGGTATCAAAGCTATTCGTATTCAGCAGGTAGAGATTGAAAGTACAGAAAAAGACGACAAAAGAGTACAGTATCAGAGAAATTTCAAGCGTTCATTTTCTTCCTTCTTCCTCGAGATTCGAGCTACTACTTTACTTCGACGACTTTGATTTGACGTGGTGAGACGATTGGGCAGTGGTGTTCGAGGACGAAGCGGTGGATTGACTATCTTCAGAATCGAGCTCATCCGATTCCTCTTCTGAGGTGAGTTCAGATTCTTCTTCAGCACCTTTTCCGTTGGCTCCTTGTGCATTTTGAGCGTCTTCCTGAGCATCCTCGTCATCGACCTGTGAGATATGCCGAAGAGATGTAAGTCCGAGCTTTGCGAAACATCGATGTTGAGTTGTAGTCGATCTCACCTCAGTATCTTCGTCTTCGACAGGATCAGCGACGACTGTCTTCTTGCTCCTCTTGCTCTTGCTCTTGCTTTTGATACCTTTCGAAGCGTTGTACTTGTCCATCTCGGCGTCGTACTTTTTCTTCTCCTTCTCGTAGGGTTTCGTCCAAGGCTAATCACCACGCTCAGATCATCAGTGATACTTCACTACGACGGCTTGATGAGATCGAAGCGAGAAAGGAGAGAGGAAAGCTTACCAATTTCTCCTGATCCGTCAAAGCCTTCCATTCTTCACTGACCAACCTCTGAACGTCGTGATGATCCATCTCAGCATTCTCCGCCATTTTGTCTTTGAGATACTCCTTCTGGAAGCGGAAGTAAGCTCCAGTCGGACGTTTCGGCATGTCGGGGTCGCGTTCAGCTTGCCTCTGTTTCTTCGTCTTTTTCTTTGTGGGTTTCTCATCCTCTTCATCACTCGAATACTGTAGAGAGAGGCATCCAGTCAGTACAGCTCAACTCAACTCTTACAGTCCATGATGTCGCGACGAGAGAGCGGAGCATCGTTGTTGTCGAAGGTAGACCAGAGACGAAGGGAAATCTCGAAACTTACATCCCTGACAACTTTCTTTCCTTTACTCTTCTTGGTCTTTCCCTCATCGTCAGAATCCATCTCAGCAAGCGCATCTATTGTCCATCAAGCTCTACATCAGAAAATTACTCGCGAGATCGCTTTTTTTGGGTGCGAATAGGAGAGATGCTTAAAACTCACCAATTTGTTTGTCAAGCATTGCAATACTCGTCCTGTGTGCAACTTTGTACTCTCCGAAAGAAGATTCCATACCGGCTTTGAGTTTGATAAGCTGGGAAAGATAGGAGACATTTGACATCGGGATTAGCCTCAAGAGGGAACAGAGGACAGTAGAGAGGATGGAGAGAGTTGACTGACGCGTTTACGAGCCTTATTGATTGGATTTGACATCTTGTGAGTATATCAGAGAGAGTGGTAAGAAAAGAAGTGAGAGGAAAGAGAGAAAGAGAGAGGAGAGAAGTCAAAAGTGGGAAACTTCCCTCCCTCTCCTCCGTTCACTCCGCGGAGCTGAATCACTGATCATCACTCACTCCTAACCAGGGATGACTAAGGTCGATATCGCATACGAAGCGAGACACATATTGAGAGATGTATTGCGAAAGCGAGTTTCGCATCTCGAGTCTCTTTCTGACTCTCTCTTCTCTCGTTGCCCAACGACGAGAACGAGATGGAGTGTCTATCAAAGGAGGATATGATCATACAGAGAGCAAGGTAAAGAAAGATTTTGAGTACGAAACTACATTGAAAACGAAGAAAGTCGAATAACGAAGTGAGATAGATTTGGAGTACGACGAGAGACATTTAGATACAATTAGGATGCTTAGCGAGTGACGAAGGGGAGAGAGAAGGATGTGTATGATGGCGATAGACGATGGGGAGAGCAGCGGAAATCTGAAAGAATGTTGCAGGTAAGGAAGAAAGAACGAAATGAGGTTTAGTCAAGATCCATTCGATTTGGTGATTCGGGACGGCGGGGAGATGGAGCAGGTTCAGGCTGAGAGACTGGGAAGTGAGGAGCGGCGGGCGAGGCGAGTTCAGGATAAGCTTTGTTGTAAACGTCGTGAAGGAAAGAATCTGCTTCGGCCAGGACCGCTCCTAGAACTTCAGGTGTTTCTTGCATTGGTTCCGACGAGAGTTCGATCTCGAGACTCCGTGAGAGCATTTGACCGAGGTGCGCGACGATCGGGTGTCGAGCGATATCAAAGATGGTACAGCGTAAATCGGGAGTTTTGTGAAGCATGCTTTGAACGAGATCGACGAGGAGAGGCGAAAGGCGGGTAAGGTCGACGTCGGAGAAGTCGTTCGATCGGAGCTTCTGCCAAGCTGGACCGTTGTCGGGAAGGACGACGTTGGCGGCAGCTTCGAGAATGACGAGTCCGAGACTGAGGGGGAAAAAGTCGAAATCGTCAGTTTGGGATGACTTCGCACGAGAAAAGTGATTGAAAGCTCACCTGAAGACGTCGGCTTCTTTTCCATACCTCCCACGTAAGATCTCGGGAGCAATGTACTCGCGATCACCCTCCCTTTCGAGATCTTCAGGAGCGTCTCCGTTACTCTTGCATCTCATCCTCCTCTCTCCAGCTTCCGTCTTCCACATTGTATCACCATTCCCTCCGTTCCATCCGGGACTCTGTACCGCTGCGCCTCGCATGATGGAAAGAGGATCGGCTCGAGGCCAACGAGTAGCTAGTCCGAAATCACCAATCTTGAGGTGACCTCGATCCGTGATAAAGACGTTGGCGGGCTTGATGTCGAGGTGGAGGACGTTGCGAGAATGCATGTGGGAGATTCCAGCAGTGAGTTCGGTCAAGATCTTCCAGATTCTTGCTTCGTCGAGTTGCTCGTTCTCTCGTCCATATTCTTCGAGCCAATACGCGAGGTTTCCGGCGGGACAGAGTTCAGTTTGAATGAAGAGGTGTCCGGTTTGCTCCCAAGCGTCGACAAGGGTGATGAGATGAGGAGACGAATCTTGTTCGCTTGTGAAGAGTCGAAGGATGTCGACTTCTTCGAGACGACGAAGACTGAAGAGACATATTCGAATCAGTTTCGACGAAATTACAGTAACGTGAACGAGGCAGACTTACCGATCTTTGACTCCAGAGAACGGATGTTTCGTCCTTTTCACCGCAAACACTTTTCCTTCTCTCGAATGGTCCGCAACCTCGAAAGCGTCGCTGAACTCTCCATTCCCGAGATTTCGTAAGAGAGCAAAGTTGGTTTCGAACCAGCTTGGCGCAGAGAGTTCTTGCTGCCGAAGGGAGAGAACGGTTGAACTCGAGTGTCGTGCTTTGTACTGAGGTCGACCTGTTGCTTTCGCTGCAACTCCGGGAGGAAGAGCATGCTGACGTAGCTCAGCGTCTGAGAGAGGGAAGGATGCTCGAGGAGCGCCGTGAGGAGTAGCGAGGGGAAATGCCGCTTGACTTGTCGAAGCGATAGGAAGAGGGAAATGAGTAGGGAAGTTGGCGGTGGCTGGTGTGATGGGAGGTTCCTCATTCGGTGTTCCGAGAAGTTGAGTGCCTGTAAAAGATCGAAAGAAGGGTTAGCGCAACTCGAGCATAAAAACGAGAAATCCGAAAGATCAACTTGCCTTCCCAGTACTTTCCACCACTCGTTCTTGTCGGAGTCATCGGTTCCGCTTCACCAATTGTCAGAGCACTCTGATTCGAACTAGAACTGCTCCCGCTCTGGAATTGTCGACCGATAAAGCTTCCTTCGTTCGAGAGTTGTCCGCTACTTCGTCTTCTGAAGAGTGCTGGTCGAACTCGTCCAAGTCCGCTCTTTGTACTGATCGATGTTCGAGTTCCGGTATTCGAGGCGTGTACTGTTGGCGAGAGTTCTCCAGATTCGATTCGAGCAGCGTTGCCAGGCGAGATCGCGCTTGGTGATTGGGACTGAATCGAGAGAGGCGAGACAGATCGATTGAAGGGCTTCTTGGCGCTACCGAGAGGTGAGAGAGACTCGCGAGCTTCATTCGTTGTATCGTCGTCGATAGTGAGCGATAGTGCAGCGGTTTGTTGAGCAGTGAGGATCCCGGCGGAACCAATCGGAGATCCACAATCCATCGCGCTTGGTGACGTTCCGGGTTCGCTTGAAGAGGAGGCTTCGAGAGAGAGACTGGGAGTCTGGTGGAGGGCGGAGGAAGACTGAACGGCGGGAGAATGGGTCGAAGGGTGAACGAAAGCTGTCCGTTTCATCGGAGTATCGGGCATCGAGGGTCGAGAGAGAGAGGTAACGAGAGGATGAGAGAGAGTTGCGACGTCGGGAATGGAACTGGCTGAAGCTGATTTGACGGGAGAGGGTTTCGGGAGAACAGGTTCACCGAGTTGTTGCTGGAGATGCTGTTGCAGGTTGAACATGGGAGGACCACCGACGGAGCTGCTCCTCGGTCGACTGCGTTTGCTGACTAGACCGGTCGAGAGGAAAGCGGCAGCGAGGGGTCGAACATTCTTGTAATTTTGAGGAGTGAAGAAGGTACCATCGGGATTCAACGGAGCATCTGGAGGGTTGACCGCGCCACTCGCTGAGCTGATTGACTGGTTCGAAGTCGAATGCGAGATCATCCACGAGTCGAGGAAGTCTTTTGAAAGCGAAGTGCTGAGGGAAGATGAAGAGGCCGAAGTCGCGGTTCCCGTCAACGAAGGTACTCGGTGACTATCCATACTTCGTCTAGCGGGGAAGTCGAAGTCGTCCATGACTACGTCCTCCTCATCAGCTTGTTCTCCGTCGCTTCGATCACCACTCGGAGGATGAGATCGCCATCTCGATTGAGCAGGGGACGAAGAAGGAGGATTGACGATCGGAGAAACTGCTCCTAAACGAGAGTGCACGGGAGCACCAATGAGAAGTGCACCGTTGGCGTTGCGTTTCCGTCCGAGAGCTTCTCGCATGAAGGAAGATTGAGGAGTGCCTAAGAAAATGCAACAACTCGATTAGCTCGCTCACGAGGAAGGGAGACTCTTCAACTCACCGAACAGCGCATTCTCGTCTGTTGATGATCTCCTTCGATCCTCATCGTTGACAGGTTTGATCGGCGTAAGCGAAAGAGGAGGTCTTCGTCCAGTTGTCGGGTGAAGTGGTCTCAGTCTCGGTAACGGTGGTGGTTTGAATCGATCAGAGTCGTCCGTACTCTCTCCAGAGTCTGTTGCGAGTGCCATATCGGGTAAAGAGGTCGAAGCGGAAGTCGAAGCTGCTGGAACTGAGCGTGACGGAGCGTTGTGAGAAGAGAGCGAAGAAGAGGCGAAACTGAACCCGCTTGTTTGCGGCAACATCGAGTGTCGTCGATTTGACGGATAAGCGGCGGTTGAGGAAGAGGAAGGTTGATTCGCGCCGAACAGACTGAATCCTCCTCCATCGCTTCTTCTCCGAGGTGGAGTCGAAGTCGCTCCTCCAGCTATTCCTCCTCCAGGTGTCAAATTGCCATCTCGGAATCCGCTGCCGCTCGATGAGAAGTAGTCCCGTGCTGGTCCGCTTTCGTCGAGAGTGTCGAGATTAGGGATATTTGAAGTCGCTCGGGTTCTCGAGACGGAGGAAGGTTGTTGTGGAGTAGGGGTAGGAAGACCTGCGGAGAGGGCGGGCGAGAGCTTGTCGGTGTCGAATCCAGGATGTGAAGAAGAAGCGGGAATCGGAACGATGTTGAACGAAGGAATGGACGGGGGTTTGCTGAGGGATTTTGCGCGTCCTAGTTTGCGAGGTGCTGCATTCTGCTGATTCGAAGAAGCGGGAAGAGTAGGACCACCGAATACTGCGTCGTCGGCGGAGAGGCTGCTGTTGTCAGAATCGATTTCTCCGAGATTTCCGAGTCTTTCGACGGAGATTCGTTTGAGGGGCGGAGGTTGATTGGTGGGAGAAACGATGGAAGGAGCGGAGTTGTTCGACAGGAAAGGGTTGTCGAAGGTGAGAGAGGTTGCGGCACGAGCATTGGCTGATGAAGATACATTCGAATCGTTTCCTCCTCCTCCAGCTTGAAAGGCGAGCATCCGAGATGAACGAAGTGTATGAGCATGAGCGAGCGAGTGAGAGCGGGTGTGACTTCCTCCTCCTCCTCCTCCTCCAATGACAGCGTGATGATGAGTCGCTTCTCTTCGGATCACCGGACTTTGAAGTTGCTGAAATGAATCCCTCTCCTCATCCTCCATCTCATCACTCTTCCGCCGTCTCGACTCCGTTTGAGGTGGCTCCAGTCGAGAGCTGAAATCTGCTCCAGCACGAGACGATGATGGCCGTGGTCTCACGACTCGAGGCGACATCTCGTTGACCGGACTCGACATGTCACTCGTTTCCGACCCTCTCCTCCTCACTAAATCTCCTTGAGCCGTCACTCTCGCCTCGTTCGGATCATCAGGTGGCGAAGGAGATGTCGGTCTCGAACTCGAAGGTCGACTGGCGATAGCGGCGAGATCCTGATTCCAATCCCCGAGGTCGAAAGCTTTTCGAAGAGCGGTCGAACTCCTCGTCTTGCCAAACGCGTTCGTAAATGTCCCTGTCAACCTCTTCAACCCTGCAACTTCCCGTTGACCTGGTCTACTACTCCGAGTCGCGTTGTTGGTAGCTGGGGAATGTGAAGTTGAAGGAGAATTCGAAATCGGAGTGGTAGAGGTCGACGTGGTGTGGCGATCTTCGTACTCTTTGACTCGAGGTAACTCTTGAACAGTTGGTGACTTCTGAAACAGCATCGAACTGGCTTTCCTCAACCTTCCACCACTAGAAACGCGCTCTGAAGATGCCGCATTTCCATCTAATTTGACTGGACTCTTCAACTTGCTACTGTTCCCGCTTGTTGTGTCTGCACCGTTGAGTAAACCTGGTTTCGAAGAGAATGGGAGTCGTTGGAAAGATCTGCGAGGTCGTAGGAGATTGTTGCGGGCGGGAGATTTGTGAGGGAGAGGAGATCCAGTTGAACTAGCGTACGTCTCCATCCTGTGACCCTTCTACGCGCTCTATATAGATCTATAGACTGTAATATACGATTCAGAAGGGCTCCTGAGGCCGCAGAGCGAGATATGAGAACGTACGAACTACTAAACAACAAATCGAGTTGATCTCTGTCTAGACTTGCGACTCGATTGGGAGCTTCTGATGGGGACTGAGAAGCCTTTCTGTATGTTTGGACTACTGTATGGCGTGCTCTGAGTAGTCGATAGTCGATATGGAGTGAGAAGTTGAAAGTCGAGAAATTTCCCCAAGGTTCGACGTTCGCTTTCGAGTTGGACTTTTTTTCCTTCGCAGAGTCGGGTTTTCACACTCTTCATTTCATCTTCGGCAGTTCAGGCTCTTCGCAGGTCCTAGTCTCAACTTACCTCTCTCTCCCTCTCTCTTAATCTCTTACTGATACCTTCTGCAGTGAGCTTATCGTCACAGCATTCTTTGCGAAATCCGTTTCGTACGGAACTCTCATGCTCTCGGAAACTCAGAGCACCTTACATTCCCTCATTACTTAGAACGAGTCCAAAGAAGTGATCGGCGAGATAAGAAACACGTTGGCTTCCGACGACCTCCGAGAACAGATTCTACGATGAACCGCTTCTTTCGTCAAAAAGTTCCTGCGAGTCGTCTCTTTTTGCAGGAACCGAATCCATTGGTCATCGGGCGAGAATGGAACGTACCACACACAACGCTCGCAGTGTAAGAAACTCGTCATCAGTCTGACAGCTGCGACGTGAGCAGTCGGGAGTGGGAGAGCGAAGTTGGGGAAAACATTCCTTTGAAGAAATTAGAGCTCGGGGGTCTCGCTGCGAGGTATGCTGGAGACTTGCAAGAGTCAAGAGATTATGTGATTAGTATTACGAGAGAAGAACGTGCGGAAACAGTAGATACAAAAGAAAGTAGAGGAGAGACGAGGCGAAAAGTAGCACTTGATCCAATCTGCTTCCCCATCAGACGAACGAATCTTAACGGTCTTGGATGTCGGAAAGGACTCGAAGAATCTGAAGGAAGAGGTTGAGGAAGCTGTGAGAGAAATGAGGAGAGTCAGCGCTCGCATCTTCGTTTCCAAAGCAAGTGTAAACTCACTCGAGGTAGAGAGAGATACAAGCAAGAGCCCATTGATCAGGATGCATGACCTTGAGGATGACATGCGTATCGAAAACGATCCAAGCCGAGAACAAGAGGCAACCTCCTCCTGCGATGACCAAGTCGGTCGTCGAGCCAAAGGGGAAGAAGATACCGATGAAGGATACTCCGACGAATGCTAGGAGAGCTCCGAACAGATAAGGTCCCCAGGATAGGATATCGTACTTCGTCTGGAGCAAAAGAAAGCGAAAAAGTTAGCGTAGGGTTTCCATTGGTGAGATAAGGGGCGAACTGACCTGGAACGTGAAGAGGGTCAGACCAAGGAAGACGAAAGTCGTGAGGACGAGAGCCTTTAGAACGAGGTCGGGAGAGTAGGCGGGAAGAATGTAGCCGATAGTGACAGACTCAAATAGGGTAAACAGGCCGAGAAGGATGACGTTCGCGGGTGAGGAAGTTGCTTTCATGTAGACTCCGATCATCGATGCGACTGTAGCCAAAATGGAGTCAGCGGCGTGGCGATTGAGAGGAAAGAGGAGAACCTTCGAGACTCACTGGCTCCGACCATTGGGACGAATACGAGACCGGGATGCTGAAAAGTCCAAGCAGCGGCGCTATCGATACACATAAGGGATCCGACGACGGTCGTCAAGAGCTATTTGCGAAAGTTTGTCAGTCTTCGACCTTTGCGAGATCAGAAAAGCGGATGAACTGCTCACGATTTGACAAAACAAGACGCTGTAAACCTTTCGTACAAACTCGTTTCGTACATCTTGACTAGACTGACTCAAGCTGACACCAATCTAGCGAGGAGGGAGAGAGGGAAGTCAGTAATTTGATCGAATCGACGACAACTGCCGAAGACAGCTAGTGAACGGTAGACGTACATTGAAATCATCCTCTACATCTCCCGATTCGTTCCAAGCATTTCTCGACCCAAATCCTTCTCCAGGTTGCAAAAGAGGTTTCCTCGCGTCATCATTGTTTCCTCCTTCTGTTGCTCCATATTGTGGTGTAGTAGGCTTCTTGGTAGTGGATGAGGAAGCAGTTGCGTATTCTGGTGGTGGTCGAGAGTAGGTTGAGTCTGACATGGCGGTGAGAGAAGGAGGGAGAGAGGGGCAAAAGTGGCGAGGTTGTTAGAGAACGAGTATTGGCTGAGATTAGCAAAGGGTGCTTATTTGAAGAGTGCGAAGATGGAAGAGCGTCTGAAGCAGGAGTGAGGCGTAGAAGGCGAAAGAAGAATTTCGCAAACGATTCCTTTCGCAAATTGGCGAATGATTTCGCTCAATCTCGAAAGTGCGCATTCTCCCTCCTATTACTCGTCTACGCGGGCTGCTTGTCATTGCCTCTCAGAGCAATCTCGAACAGAACTCGGGAAACGATGCAAGAAAATTCCATTCGAATGCGATCAAGTAAAAGCAAGTCTAAGGTAAGGTAAGTAAGAGAAGTAGCGTATCCAGCCGCTCTTGACAAAGTGAGATGTCGATGCCGTAAAGATCCTTCCAGTAAAAAGAGATGAATGGTAAAGAAATGAATGAAGGGGTAAAGAGAGGGTTTTTAAGTCATGGTAGGCGAAGGAGGGGTTGAACCTGAACGATTTGATCGACGACGAAGAGCGAGGAGTTGAATCTCGAGTTCAAGCGGGTGAGGTGGATCTTCTTCGACTTTTTCCTGATCAACCAAGAAAAGAGGAGGATCAGCGAGTTTGTTCGATTGAGATGAGAGGAGAGAGAAAGAGAGAGGAGTGCTCACTTTTGCAACAGTCCAGAGACAGTCGAGTACCCATTCACAAGCTCCGCGAGATCCGAGAGCGTCTTTCAAGATAGCTCTGATCTCTCCTTCCCAGAAAATCTTGAGAAGTTGGATCGTGTAATCTGCCCACGACTCGGGAGAGACGGTTCCGTGGGTGACTCCTTGCCATGCTGGGTGAGCGAGAGGGAGAAGGGAAGAGTGAAGGAGTTCCCAGGAGTGCGAGGAAGCTCGAACACAGGCGAGGGTTTGTCGAGGCGTACGAGGGTGAAGTGGGAGAGCTGTAATGAATCGGAATCAGCTCAGGTCCTGGTCAACGATCAAGAGAAGTAGGAATGCTCACCAAGCAATTGTCGAGCGACTTGAGGTTTGAGTAGTCCAGTACTCACGAGACGTTGAATCGCTTTCCCCAACACGCTCGTCAAGACTGCCCAGATATCTCGTTTCCTTCCGACCTGAGCGCCTCGAGCTGGACCCGTAGAAGAGCCGTATCCGACTGGAGTAGACGCACTCCTGCCTCCACTAGCGTTCCGATTCATGTTCGTCGCAGCTTCGGTAGGGGAAGTCGAAGGGGTCGAGGGAGAAGACGAGTAAGGAGAGTAACCAGGAGAAGCAGCATTCGCGTGCTCTTCGGATCGACCGATGTAGGCGAGTGTGAGTAATCCTCCTGCTTTGAACTCGAAAGCTCGTGCTGAAAGGAAAGCCATCAATTCTCCATGAGCGAGAGTAGCTGGCGCAACTCGATATCTGCAAAGTGAGGGGTTATAGACTGTTCAAAGAAGTGGACAAAGGATTCGAGTGACTCACTTGCGATCCGTACTAGGCCAATGAAGACTCATCGCAGAGAATCCAACGCTGACACTTCCTTTCGGAACAACCTTGCTTCCAAACGGTCTCGCAGCGAACGTCGAGAACACCCTTCCATCGAGTGTCGGATCCGCATGGAGGTAAGATTCGCTCGGAGAAGTGGAAGATTCGAGGGTTTGAGCGAGACTTCTGAAATCTGAAGCGGGTTTGTCGGTGTGAAGAATCGAGAAGGATAATTCGTCGATTTCGTCGAGTGCCGGATCTGGTGACAGACCTTTAGAAGCGACGAGTTCTTGATGTCTTGCGGCAAAGTGAGCGAGGATGGGTTGAACGAGCCCAGAAGATTTCGAGTGAATCGCTCCGTACTCGACGATCTGAACGACTGAATCTTCCTTCTCGAGTGGTACGCCTCCAACGTGCTCCCGGATGAGTTGCGCTAGCTTCTCCCGCGTCGTCGTAGCGAAGTGACCTCCTCCAACAGTGTTCATCAATTCGTTCCCGCTCGACTTTTTCCCTCCTTCCTCTTCCTCTGGTGTTGGTGTCGAAAACCTCGGTGCATCCTTCCCTTTCCCTTTCCCATCACCCTTCATCAATGACATCTGAGCTTGCGCAACTGCTGGTAAAGCGTTCGATTCGATTCGACTTCCAAGGATTTCGTGCCATGCTTGTTCGCTTGCGGAAGCATTCGCTAGGAAAGGCGCAGTGCAGAGACTGTCGGGAGGGGTGAGAGGAATAGATCTGCGATCTTGAGAGGTCGAAGCTGGAAGTGCTGGGGGAGGAACGCCGGCAGTTGGAGAAGGAAGGGAAGTTGACCGGTAAGGGGAGGAGCGAGGGACGGGGGTCGTAGCAGAAGCGAAGGTGTGAGCTCGAGTATGTTTGCGAGCGATCATGGGCGAGACGACGGGTGCCGATTGAACTGAACCTTCGTCTGAAGCTTGCTCGCTTGTCGATGAACGCGAGGTCGAGGCGACGGCTGAAGTCGTGAGGCTGGCGAAAGAAGGTAAAACTGGTGTCGCAGGGAAGGGGAAACCACTGTCTCCATCAGAAGTGTAGGATTCGGACAAAGGGGAAGGTAGAACTGGAGTGAACGTGTGTCGGACAGGTTGAGTCTGGTGAAGAGAGGGAGCTGGCGATTCTGCGAGGGGAGGAAGCGGAGGAGTCGAAGCGTAGGGGGACGAAGTGACCTTGATCCAACTCGCAAGTCGATGATCCGCTGCCGAGTAAGATTTCGAGAGTGATTTCGAAGATTGGGATTGTGGGAGGTCGACTGGGTTGAGGGTGTAAAGAGGTTGAGCGAAGGGGAGGTCGAGAGCTGTATCGGAGAATGAGCGAGTGATAGGAGGAGGAATGGTGAAAGCTCCTGTGTCTGACTGTCCGAGGGAGAATCCGGGAGTCATAGGACATGCGATGTAAGGTGAAGGTGCGGTTGTCGCACAGGAAGAAGAGATACCGGAACTTGGGATAGTCGTGCAGTCGGAGGAGAAGGAGGAAGCGGAGAAAGGAGTTGTCGAGGTCGGTTGATGGCGAGATGCTCTCGAGTCGAGGTAAGGCGTCGGATCTATCCTGAACGGTTCCGCCTCCCTTTCCGGCAGCTGCGTCCTCGTCTCATCATCAAGACTACGACTCCTGCGTCTGACGATTGGAGGTCTCCCTTTCGCAGCCCTTCTCGCTGCGAGCGTGTGTTGTCCGATCTTCACTGGCCATCGCAGTCCGTTACCCTGCTCGAGACACTCTTTGAAGGTTGGTGAGAGAGGAGTGGAAGAATTTGGAGCGACCGGCGCCTGTGATTCACTAGGGAAAGACGAGGTAGGAAGTACCATTTCTGTTTTGAGAGAGAAAGGGAAACATCAGTCTCGATAAACTGAGCCTAAAGAGAATGCACACTCACCCTTGTTAGGAGCTGAAGTTGACGACGACTTGTGAGGACTATAACGGAGAGGGATCACTAGAAGGCGAAGGAGCGAATCGACGGTTTGCGCTCGAGTAGAATCAAACTGCTGTCGAGACGGGCTTGCTGAATTCTTCTTGGCCTTGATACTGCCTCTCGATCTCCTTTCGGAAAGTCGTGTGCTAGTGCTTGTAGTTTGTAGAGGGGCGGAACAAGATAATAGAAGGGTTGAAACAAGGCGAGGATTGCGATCAAGACTGAGCTAACCTCGGATTCAATTCAAGGTGGTCAGGAAACAAACGTCGAGCCACACGAGCGGAACACTGATAGAAGGTCTTGCTTGGACTTACCTATCCGACTCTGTTCCGTATCCTTCCGGAGGATTCGAAGCTATAATTTCCTGCGCCTAGAAAGTCGAAGAGTGTCGAGGAGGGAGTCAAAAGCTGTCGTTCGCTAGGTACTGAGTGTTCCTCTACGGGTACAGGATACAGTCTGTAGGATGCACAGAGTGAGGGCATTAGCTTTGTTCGTTATGAGTTCGCTCTTCTCGGAGTTCCCTAACTTCAAACGTACCTTGAATGTGAATGTTCGCCTGTCTGTCTGTCTGTCTGTAGCTCGTCTGTATCTAGGTATTCCCTTCAATCTCGTAGCTAGACCTTGCTTGGTTGTTTTGAGGGTGTTGAAAGATGTGGGGTAGAGAGGAAAGGAGGGGAGAAGAGGGGGAAGGAAAGGGGTCCTGTCAGAGTTGTCGAGGGCTGCTTCCTATGGCTTTGAACCCGATTGTGAGAGTATAGCTGAGGGGTCGTATGTAATGTATTGAGCGAGTTCGATGGAAAAAGTCTATCGCTGATCTCAAATCGTGCGAGTCCCGACTTCGCACCTCAGAAAACTCTGGCCTCGCATAAATGAGGGTCTACCATTTCATTTACAAGCACTATAGCAACCATGCTCAAACGTAATGAAAGCAACGCTTGGCTTCGAAACAGAAGAGGTGCGACGAAACGATTAACGACGCTAAAGAAAAGCTCATTCACTCTTACGCTGAGCAGTCTCAGCGACAAGATGAAGGGGTCAGGGGAACAAATAGGGGAGAACGAGTGTGGAAGAAGGAGCTCGAGGGAGACAGAGTCGAGAAGTGTTTGAGTCCTGCGAAGGTTAGAGGTAAGAGTGTTGGAAGCAACTCCCATTCATTAGATTCGAGTCGAGATATAGGTCTGTCGATCTGATCGTTACTCCACTTATAGCCTCAAACAGGAGTGAGCTCGGAGGAGAGAAATCGTTCACTTTCACTAAATTCTTCTTTTTGCATTTCGTATACACAATTATTCGATTATAGCTCCCTCCTACTGTTCTTCTCGCACTAATCCTCTCTCTGTCGATTAGAGAGCTTTCTTCTGTTGCTTCTCCTCCTCGGCGGCAGCGTTTTTGAATGGGAACGAAGAAGCTTTCGAGCTAGCTTGGTTCACTCGTCCTTGGTGAGCGAAGAGGAGCTGCACACATTCATGAAAGGGTCAGGGGGGTCATTTGTAAGAAAGGAAGTTGATCGAAACTCACGACCCAAACACCAAAGACAGCCAAACCCGCTGAAGGTGCCGTTGCGACTCTCATATTCAGATCGTATGTGTTCCATGCCAAAATCGCAAAGAAAAGAGTAGAGATGAAGATCGTGGGTTGACGATACGGAGCTGCTGCAGAGGATTGAGCGACTCCTTGCGAAGCGGAAAGGGAAGAGGTGAGGGGAAGAGCGCCGGACTAAAACTTTGGATGTCAGTATACAGCTTGCGAAATGGACGATGCGAGGGTACGATGCGAGGGTACGATACAAAGGGACGAAGAGAGGTAGAACGCACTTGAACAACGATGAGAATCGCAAGAGTGAAACAGGCGAGTCCAGCGAAGTGAGCCAAATTCTTTTCGAGTACATTCAGAGTTCGGATAGTCGTTTCAGCGGTTCCATTGAGGGCATCGGGCTTGTTCATTTCGGTCAAGAGGGAACCGAAAACGAGGTTGAGAACTCGAGGGAAGAAAGTGAGGGGAGTTGCGATTAAGAAGAGCCTGACATCTCCATCAATTGGTGAGCACTTTGGTCGCATAGAGATAGTTACATTGGGCTCACCATGCAGCAGATGCGGCAGACCAGTAAACGTGAGCACCTTTGCTGATAATGTCTTTGTTATCGGACTCTAGGACTGATGAGATGGAGTTCCTAGGATCCGTGACACGAGGATCGGTTGAACTAGGTGCGATTGACATATTGAGATTTGAGGATTTGGGAAGTGAAGTGGAGAGGAAAGAGAGGAGAAACTGCGCCGAACTACTCTCGACTCTCGAAATTCTGACGTACATAGTGCATTTCTTTGATTGCAATTCAAGGTTTCTCGAGGGAAGCGCTTCCAGTGTACGAGACCACAAAGACAGGTTACAGAGGACAAAGCTACAACGAAAGAAAGAAAATCGCAACGAGTTCAGAACTTTTCCTTCGCCGGTCTATTTCCGTTGAAAATTCGAATCAGCTCGTACTCCATCACGCAGATAAGAAGAGACTCGCCTCAGATCCATCTCGAGAGTCCAAGCATCCGGGGTCTGACGATGCAGGTAAAGATAAGTCCCCGCAATCGAGTCGGGAGAAAGTCGTTGCTTCTCGTCTCGCATCCAATTCGCTTCTTTGTCCGGACGGGAGCCAAAGTTCTTCTCTGTGCGCTTTGTCAAAATCGTACCGTCGATGACCTACAAGGAAGCGCTATGAGTGAGCGATATGAGAGCGCGAGAAACGAGAGTAGAACTCACGACGAAAGCGACATGCACTCCCTGAGGTCCAAACTCGCGTGCGATGGACTGCGAGATCGCCCTCAAGCCATGCTTACCTGCGGCAAAGGCGCCGAAGGCTTCCTTTCCTCTCCAAGCAGAGGTAGCAGCAGTCATGATGATACTTCCGCCTTTCTCTCCTTCTCGACCCCTATCGACGACAGCGTGAGTTCGGGCTAGGAAGGAGGGAGGGATGGAAGAGAGAGAGAGCGAAGATACGAACTCTGCGATGAAACATCTCGTTGCAGCTTGCGAAAATGCTGTCGCTGCGACGATATTGATCTGAGCAGATCTTTCGATATCCTCTTTCTTGATGTCGAGGAACGGGATGTTCGACCTGTATATCTCATCCTGTCTGTCAGCTCTCTTCACTCAAGAGTCGCCCACCGCCTTTCATCCGTACAGACGAGGCAAAAAGGAGAAAAGGGAAAAGTGTCGCGAACCATTGAGCAGTATTCCAAATCGCACATTTGATCCTAGCGTCTTTCCATTTCTCTTGAACTCGTTTGAATACGTCTATCATCGAAGCATAGCTGTACTCGTCGACGCCAAAGAATTCACCCTTTGATCCCCACCAAATTTGAGGATGCCGAAGTAAGCGATCAAACAAAGCTAGGAAGAGAGAGAAGGTACTCACAGTTCCACCAGCTTGATTGATCTCCTTCGTAAGCTCGTCTACTTCTTGCCGAGGGCGCGAGACGAGAGCAACCAAGTACCCCTCTCGAGCGAACAGACGAGCACAAGATGCTCCGGTACCGGTAGCATTACCGAGGCCACTGACTACGACAATCTGTTTGGAGGCCATGGTCGAATGATAGAGTGAAGTAGAGACGCAGAAAAAAGACAGAGCAAAAAGTCCGAAACTTTTGCTTATCAATCTTTCGGTCAAGTCAAATGCGATATCCGATTCTTGTGATTGCGAGTGAGAGAGAGTCATGCGACGATGTACAACTAAGTAGTAAGATCCAAGGAGACGAGGGGAACTATGCAAAAGAAACGAAAGAAAGTGAATGGTGCGATTCTATAGACCAGCTTCGAGATCAGTCTTGTTGATCTTCGCAGCTGCCATTCCTCCCATGGGAAGTCCGACTCCAGCGCCTAAACGAGAGAGGAAACTGAAAGTCAGCGAAATGCAAAGGGAGATTGTGAGAAAAGGTAGAAAGCTTACCCTTTCCAGCTCGGCAAGTCTCGACGAAATCTCCAATCATGTGAATCGTATCGAGGGGTCCACCTGCGATCGAGACAATACGAGTCAGTTCAGGAAAGATCTAGGGAAACAAACGAGAGACGAGCATGAAACGTACCAGCAGATTCAGGATGGAATTGAACTCCCCAAACTCGCTTGCCAGAAGCTTCGGTACTCTGTAACCACGGAACGATCCTCATCAGCAATGCATAAATGAGTGCTAACTCGGAAGGTTCGCTTACCTTGACACCTTCGACTGAAGCATCGTTGGCGTTGAGGAAGAAAGGCTCCCAGTTCTTGGGGAAAGGATCGACGAGTTCGAGAGCGTATTGATCTACGTGAGATGATGAACAGAGTCAGCGAAAAGAATAAGGTCAAAGAAAGAGAGAAAGTGAAAGCTCACGGTTTTGGGAGGTAACGTAAACTCGACCAGCTTTGATGTTGCCACTGTTTGCGAGTGCGAGAACAGGTTGGTTGTGTCCTCGGTTTCCGAACCTCATTCGATAAGCTTCCAATCCAGCAGCCAATCCGATGACTTGATGACCCATGCAAATACCGAAAACTGGTTTCTCCCACTGATCTATCGTCGTCCTCAAGTTGACTGCAGCCTCCATGCAGTGTTTTGGGTCTCCAGGTCCGTTTGAAAGGAACAATCCATCGAATTGATCTCGTACTTTGTTGAAATCGTAGTTCCAAGGGAAGACGGTAACGGAAGCTCCACGTTTAGTCAAGGCTCGGAGGATGTTGGCCTTGGCACCGAAATCGAGGAGGGCGATTTTGACGTCTCCATCAGGGTTCAAAGTGTAAATTTCTCGAGTCGAAACTTGGTCGACGAGGTTCTCGACGGCGGGATCCCAGTACTCTGAATCTTGTGGTCGGACTTCGTGTCCGTTTCCTACGGCGAGTTTCGAAAGGGTTGAACCACGGTTTCGGAGGAGAGTAGTAATCGCTCGAGTGTCGACTCCAGTGATACCAGGTACTCCGTGTCGATCACACCATTGATGAAGTGATTCGACAGCTTGGTAGTGACTGTACTTCTCTGCCAAGTTCGTGACGACGATACCAGCGCATTGGATACCGTTGGATTCGAGCATGACGGGAGGTCCATTGGGAGAAAGGTTTTCGGGAGCGAAGTTGTCGGGGACACCGTAGTTTCCGACGAGAGGAGTGGTGAAGACGAGGAATTGTGATCGGTAAGAAGGATCCGTCATTGATTCGGTGTAAGAAGTGATGGCGGTAGAGAATACGGATTCTCCAAATCTCGAGATGGGAGCACCGAACGCTCGACCAGTGAAGGACTCTCCAGACTTCAAGTGGAGGGTGGCAGGAAGGTCGGGGTTGTGAGGGTTCTCGGATTTGGGAGAAACGGTTCCATTTGCGAGGGTTCGGATGAGTGAAGGGCGAGCAACTCGTTTGAGAGCGGGAAGGGTAGGTCGAAGGAGCGAAAGCATCGTGGGTTGAGGAGATTGGATTATTTAGGATTGAGCGGTTTGTTTCGAAACGGCAGAGTACTCGAGGCTGTTCGAGGGAAGAGAGAAGGAGAAGCGAGGAAAAAGATAAGAGATTGTGATGAGCGACATCTTTTTCCTTCTGGCTCTTGAGTAAGGAAGAGAGCTACTCACTAATCTAAACGGGTTTCTCCGTGCCAACAAATCACTTGCCTGCAGTTACAACGAGAGATATAACGAGTTGAAGTCAGTTGTACTGAAAAACCAAGATTGACTCTTCCCACCTCGACACAGCACCAAGCGAGCGAGACTTACATGCACAAGTTTGATAAGGAGTAGAAGTAAGTAGAGTGCGGCCTTGAATGGGCGCTAGAGAGCTGAGTCGAGATTAGAAAGTTGTAGTTGAGGAAAAGAGACGAATCCCAAAAATTTCATTTGACTCCCTCTCGCACGAAATCCGAGAGTCCTCGTTTTGGCATTCTCTACCCATCGAGGATACGGCGAAGAGATTGCGAGGACCAAAAAAAAATGGTATCCGTCTAACGAAGGAAGTAAAATGTCAAATATGTGAGCAAAAATCTATATGATAGTGTTATACGTGAAAGGAGTGCGAGGGCGTGATACAACAGAAGTCTAATATGGGGAATGCCGAGGAAAGAAGAGCAGCTTCCAACGAAGTAAAGGGGAGACAGAAGATTATGAACAGTTTGCGAAAATCTAAAAGGTCGATATTTACAGTAGCTTGCGGAAGAGGGTGAGATCGTCCATTGAGCGAATAGCCAGTGAGTCGTCTAGAATCGTTCGTTGAAGTGGGAGGTGGCTATCGGAGGTGCGACAGGTGAAGAGTTGGCGGCTTTGAGGTGAGATTGATCGTTGTTACCCAAAGTCATTGAACTTCTCGTGAAGGGTCGTTCTTCCTCGTTCTCCCTCAGCTGTTCACTACTCCCTCTATCTTCACTATCCCTCCTCGCGTCGTCGACATCGCGACTCGTGGATTTCTCTCGCATCTGCGAGCTCATGAGAGGAGGAGCGTTTGGGTTGTAAGAGGTATCGTTCGAGTTATAACCGGCTCGAGAAGTGCGTCGACGAAGTTTGATGCCGCGAACGAGGAAGACGATGAGTTGAACGAGGTCGATCATGAGGAGGATGAAGAAGAGAATAACGAGAACTGAAATGATCACTGCTAGTACCGCACCAACTGCGACACTGGAAATCTCAAAGGCTCAACATCAGTTCGTGCAACGAGAGATGAGCAAGCCAAAGAGACTCACCGGATGATCTCGTTCAATCCGATACTTTCATTGAATACGATCAAAGCTCCAGCAACGACGACTCGCCAAATAGCGAGGAAGATGTGAGTAGCGTTCGAGCTCTTGTCGTCGTAAGGTGTCCAGATACAGAGCGCGAGGAAGAGCAGAGATTGAATGACGAGTAGAGCGACAGATTGAGTCCATCCCGATGACTACGATCCGAGTTTCGCAACCTATCAGTTATTTGCGAGAAGGGCTAGGCAGAGACTTTGAACGTACATGAGCGAAAGCGACGAATAGAGCAGTAACGAAAGGAACGATCACCAATTCGATCATTCCGAACCACCATCCTCTTCCTTTCCAATGATCCCTCTTTCTCCCGCTCGTTTTGCGACTCCTACACTTGTAAGCATTCCATAACGGTGCATAACTAGCTCCTCCAACAACGAGTAATTCACCAACGGCTAAATCTTCAGCTTGTCTTCGCTCGGCTTTGAGTAAGGGTTTTTTGGAAGGATTGGGAGTGATGAGTTGAGCAGGTTCGGCGGGAGTTGGGCGGAAGGGGGAGGAGTAGAGAGGTGCGTGAGGTCCAGCTTCGACAGTGTCGTAGGATGCAGGAGGATTACCAGAGTCGTGTCGCCAAGCTCGTCGAGCGAGAATGAATAGTCGGAAAGAGAGGAATAAGAGAGCCGCTCCGACGCAGACAACAGTGAACACTGAAAGAACGATTGGTGCGTAGGACTGCGCGCATAAATTCATTTAGCTTCGGAACCGACTCGATCGAAAGAGAGAGAATGAGAAAACTCACGTCGGTGGTTCCAATCGTCCATTGGTAGAACGTGAACAAAGCGAGAGGATACCAAGCGACGAGGAGTAATCTCAGACTTCCCGCCCTCAGGACACTCATGAACGGACCACTTCCCCTCCTACTCATTCCTTTCCAACCAACTCCCTTCCAACCCCTCTTCTCCTCCTCGTGCGTGACTTCCAATCGTTCACCACGTTTCGATGCTCTTCGTTTGGCGAAAGACGTAAGGGCGACCCAAAAGATTGCACCGATCAAGGCGAGGGCGAGGACAATTGCCATCAGGAAAAGGAAATTAATGAAGACTGTCATGAAAGCGTTGTATGGCGACATATCCCTGTGAACCGATAAGCACCTTGATCAGCTCTGTTCAAATGGAGCGATCGAGAGGAGAGCGACTCACAAGTTGACTAAAGCGTGAGGAATTCCATAATTGACTTCGTTGATCGTATCTTGTTGTTGAACGTCCGGGATCGCAATCGCCGAAGTAGTCACTTGTTGTCTCTTGACGAAGCGGTGTACCATCTCTCCACCTTTTGACCTCGTAAACGATTCACCAATCTTCTCAAACAACGCATTCGTAACCTCCAACATCGACGGTACTTCTCCTCCACTCGCAATCACACTCCTCCTCACCCGATTATTATTATTCGTCCTGAAGATTCCCTGAACCGCTTTTGTTCCTCCGACGAGATCCCTACTACCCGCCAACCTAGTCAAATTCCCTCCCGTTCCATTCCTCAACGAATCAATTCCTTCTTGGATCGGAGTTTCCCTGATCAACCCCAAAGCGAACGCGAAATTTGCAGTGAATGAATCGTAGATGATTGGATAATCGAGAGAGAGGATTCCGGTCGTCGCCGTGAATTGTAGTAAATTCGTGAGGAGTAAGAGTCGTTCTTTTCGACGAGCTAGGGAGGCCCAAACGGCAGGGGAGAGGGAGCCGTGTGCGAGAGAAGTGAGAGCGGCGGTTGCGGGTGGATAGACGAGGGTGCCGACGAGGAAGAATAGGATTGAGAGGAGGACAGAACCGATTGCGAGTCCTCCTAGAGCCCAACTAACTGAACTCCATCGAACCGTCTTGCCGTTCGACAAGTCGACCCTCAAACATGCAGCTTCTGAATTATCTCCAACTCGTAATAACCGCACTGTTTTCAGTCGAGAAAGTCAGTTCATGGTCTCGAATTGGAGGGAAGAGTGAGTGAAAGCGTACCGAAAGCGGTAGCTTCTAAATCGGGGATCAAGAATCCAATACCAGGTATATTGATACTATCCGTCACAGCAGCGGGTAGAGGGATCGTAGCGGATCCAACGAAATCGTATTGAGGGAGAGGACACAACACTCCATTGAGGAGCTCGCACAGATTGAGAGTGGTATTAACGGCGCTGATACCGTAGGCGTTGAGTTCTAGGTTGAGGATCGCATCTGTTTGCGAAGAAGAGGGAGAGGAAGGGAGGGAATGTGCGAAATTGAGTTTCAAGGAGGGAAGGCGGAAGGGGAGTTTGCGATAGATGTGAGAATTGAGTCAGCTCGATAGATGGCTTGAATACTTGAAATGCGTTTCCCAACTGCGAAACGAGAGGTAATTCCCATCATCCATCATCGAACCTCCACTCTCCTCTTCACTCTCGCTACTCCTTTGACCCGTTCCTTCTACCCTATAGCAATATGAGCTCTCCTCTTCCCTGATATCTACCTTTGAGTAGACAGTCCAATTCGTAACATGATTTTCTGCTTGTCCCCTTCTCCAGTTTTTTCCCATTCAACATTAAATTCGGGGTTCGTGTTGAAGATTCGGCCAGAAGCTTACTCAGATTTGGTTCAACAGAAGCGGCACTACATCGTACACATTGACTTAGCTGCCTTTCCGTACGAGTTCGAGAGTAGAGGGAGAGAAATTTACGAGATATCGAAACTGATTGATTTATCTGTATCATCGTACTCCAACAAGAACTTTTCTACCTCTATAGCTCTAGATGGTGAACAATATGATACTGCACTTGCATCTGTTGCAAACGAGTGCGTGAGTGAGGATACGAGAGAGAGGAGGTGAAGCGAGGGAAAAGAAGAACTAACAGAATACTTTGTTTTCTGCAGACACTAGTCGAGTAGTCAAGAGTAACAGGAAAGGGAGCAGTCGCCGCATTCAATTTGATCTGGAGGTAGCGAGGGTCGTGAAAGAGTCAAAGGTTGAGGTTGAACGACAAGAACAACTTTCTCATCCCATCATCGATTTCTCAATTTCTCAATTTCTCAGCCGACGCTTCCGAAACATTCGCAACACTTGAATTTCGCAAGCAATCTTTACCCAAGAGCGCAGTCTGTCTCGTGATTCGAGACGAATGAACGCATATATAATAGCAACACACTACTCCCACAAAAATCCTATAATTTCCCCTGTAATTTCCTTTCCCTCTTCTCCTCCTCCTCGAGTCTCTTCCTCTCCCTCTCCCTCCCTTCCTCCCTCTCCCTCTGTTCCTTCCTACTCTCCTTCCACCTCTTGTCTCTCCTCGCAACTTCCCCTAATTCTCTCCCATCCATTTGTCCCTCAGCTTTCATCTCAAATTCAGGTTCCCTATCACTACAACACAAAGTTGACTTCCCAAACTCAGCTTTCACCGTACATCACTGAGAGAGATAAAAGTGAAGAGTGCGTACTAAGCGATCCTAGCTACCTGAATCAAGATTTCTGCAGTAACTCCAGTAATCGCTTCTCCTTTCGGTCGTTTATGAGTTCCGACCAACTCGAACGAATGAAACCTATAATCTTTGTCTCCATACCATTTGTAATCTTCATAGGAATGATATCGAGGTGCGTCGGAAGAGGGGGGGACGGGGTGAGGGAAAATGGGAGCGACAGGATCGGAGAGGAGGAAACCTTCGAGTGGGAAAGAGAATACATCTTCTACTTCATCTTTCGATAGTTCGGGCTGTGTATAGGAGAGAGAGTATTGAAAGGATTTGTTAGTGTGTGTTTTTTTTGAGAGGGGGAAGAATGGGGAAAGATGGACGGACTTTGAGAGAATAATCGAGAATTAAGACGACGACGGGAGTCACGAGAGTTAGGTTTCGCATTAGTAAAGGGGGAAGAGTGCATAGGTATCGGATTCGAGTCGTATCTATTGGTAGGCCAACTTCTTCGAAAGCTGTTCATTACGGAACAAACTAGGATCAGAGAGAGGTTGGTGAGAGAGAATGAGAAAGGAAAAGAATAGTACCTTCTCGTCGAGCTGTCGCTTCGAGATTCATATCTATCATCGCACGAGTGAAGTAAGGTCAGAAATGGAGAGGACAGGAGAAGGACAGCGGGAGAGAGAACGAAACCTGTAGGATCCATTTTACCTCCTGGTAAAGCGACTGTTCGTATGCCTCCTAAACCCCATCAGCATACTACATTACCGCAGATCGACGAGAGTGAAACATTGCGAACCTTGACCTGGCTAAAACTCGGTGTGTCACGTCTGAGGATTAGTTGCGAAACGTCGAGCTTGTAAATTCACTCACGAAAGTTCTCAAACTCTTTGCTCTAGTCGTCAAGAGTACATTCAGATTCTCTCCCGACCTGCTCAGATCCTTGTCGTCAGCTGGGCGAAAGCAAGGAGGAGTTGACCCTGAAAGTTGAGGTTTCTTCTCACCTATTACCGAATAAACAAACCAATACGGCAGCTCTCCCATAATGACCGTCTCTGTCAAACTCTTTCGTATCCGTCTTTAACGGCTTAGGTGGTTTGTAAGTTGCTAAATTCGAGATTGCTCGAAGGGAACGAGACGAGAGAGGGGAAATTGAAGAGAGGGACGATTCGGACGAGGTGTTTGGAGCGTGTTGTTCGGTTGAGCTGTAGGAGTTTAGGTAATCATCTGATGAGGTAGAACGAGGCATTGGAGGAGAGGGAGAGAGAGTCGGAGATGAAACTGAAAGAGCCGAAAGTCGTTTGCTCTCTCTTCCTAGTCACTCGATCAAGGACTTTTACTAGAGAGTGAGATGGACAAGATTCTCTTATTGACTGTCGGATCAACAGAGTTCTCCACATTGGTCGAATCATTCTTTCATCAAACCTTGATCAATCAACTCTCGTCATCACTCGGGATCACTTCGATATACGCTCAGGTAGGCAACAGTAGATTACCTGATGGATGGAACCTTGGTGTGAGCGAGGTAGAAGGGATCAAGGTGGAAGTGGTGAGGTTTACGCGAGATTTGGAGAACAGAGTCGCTCAGTCAAACGTTGTGATCAGTCATGCAGGTCAGTCTAGAAGTCTTACGATAAAGGGAACACTGAGATATCTGACTTCGAGGAATTCTCTCGACTGACAGGCGCAGGATCGATTCTTTCATTCCTCCGACCCCTCTCGTCCTCCTCTCCTTCCTCAAGTAGACGATTGATTCTAGTTCCAAACGATACATTGATGGATTCACATCAGAGTGACCTGGCAGACGAGATGGAGAAATATGATTGTATTCGAATCTGTAGGGATCCAAAGTGAGTCGTCGATTCTCGTCTTCTCTATCTTCGGGATTCAGCGCTGATAGAGCCAAATTGACTGCTCAGAGAGCTTCTCAAGACGATTGAAGATTTGGGAAACGAGGAAGAACGGGATAGTCGAGAGGGAGACGAACGATTTCCGGAATTCGACAAGACGAAAGTTCAGAGGATCTTGGATGAAACGCTGGGATATGTTTGAGCGACTCCTTGATGCGTATCCGATCTTGCGAGGCGGGTAAAACTCTGGACTGAGGGGAACAGGTACGTCGGGATTCTCTCTCAGATTTTGCTTCTTCTGCCTAAACTGATGTTTCGAGTCCGGTGGTACAGCTCAACCTCTGCACAACACGATCAGCTAAAGTCGTCAATCCTTGACGATGGGATTCTCGCTCTCCACCGTCGACAGCTCTCTCGAAACCCACACGAATTTGGTCGTTTACAGAGGACATCGAGAACCAGTCATGGACGTGGAGTGGGGTCCGAGAGGAATCTATTTCGCGAGTGTTAGTAGGGATCGAACGGCTAGGCTATGGATTACGGACAAGATTCATGCGGTGAGAATCTTTGCTGGTCATTTGAGCGATGTCAATGTGCGTTCTCTACTCTCCTCCTCATCTCTCCTCCGTCGGATCGATGAGCTAATTGAAGTTGGTACGATGCAGTGCGTTACTTTCCATCCGAATTCGCTTTATATCGCTACCGGTTCTTCAGATCGAACTTGTCGATTATGGGACGTTCAGAAAGGAATGTGTGTCAGAGTGTTTGTCGGACATCGTGGAGCAGTCATGAAGGTCAAGATTAGTCCAGATGGTCGATGGCTAGCTTCAGCAGGTATGCTCGTCATTCCTCACGAATCTGAGAATTGGCGAAGTTTGACTCGCTAGTTCTCGATAGGCGACGACAACTTGATTCATCTATGGAATCTCTCCTCCGGTACTCTTCAGAAGACTTTCACCGGTCACACTTCCTCGATCCATTCCCTCTCCTTCTCCGTCGAATCGACCGTTCTCCTCTCCGGTTCAGCCGATGAAACCGTTCGAGTTTGGGACATTCTCTCTCCTGCGCCAGAACAAGAAGGAAGTGCAGCTTTGGTCGACGTCAAGAAAGGGAGAAGAGTGGTTGCGCTCGGTGGAAAGAAGGATCAGATGAAGGATTCGAAAAGTTCGAACGCAGAGAGGGAGAACGGTCCTTGGTTTGTTCCTCGCTCTCTCTCTCGCTCAGTCCGGGACGCGTGAGCTTACGTCATCGCTCGCTGTAGCCCCGATCTCCTCGCTACTCTCGCTACGAAACGAACCCCAGTACTCGAAGTCAAGTTCTCGCCGAGGGATTTGGCTCTTGCAGCGGGAGCTATGATAGAAGCTTCGTAGTAACGGACAACACAACTGAAGTACAATAAAACTAAACTGAAGTGCAGCACTACTGGTCAAAGTTCTACCAGAGAGCGAGAAACAGGTCAAGAGACTTCGACTATCGACATATCCTGCTATTACGAAGGGTCCATCTGATTTTAACCCTCACTGCTTATACGTAACCGGCACTCTTTGAATTGATGGATGTTCGAGGCTTGGGCTTGATCGGCTGAGTCAGGAGCTGCTGAGGTTTAGGCTGTCGAGACGCAGGAGGAGGAGGAGGCGGAGTGGGCGAAGAGTGTCGTTGTGGGAAGAGGTAACGATGGAGAGGTCCGTTGAACTGCCCTCTCGGAGGTGTCAGTAGCGCTCGCGACAAGGTTATACGAGATGGGAGAGGAGGAAATGACTTTCGGCTCGCCTTGAGCATGCGAGAAAAGCTGAGGACACGGATGGAAATAGTAAGCACTCACCCACAATCTCGATATGCTCGGTGCTGAGCTCACCTTGCTGTCTAGAAGTCCCAGTTCTCGAAGAGCTTCGAAGACCTGAAAACTTATCATTGCTCGAGGACCGTACGAAAAGACGTCTGCATCTGTTCCAAGCGTCGAAACGTCGACGTAAGAAAGTCTCAACGGAGCTTTCGGATGCTCCATGAGTGAGCGATCGACGTCGACAGCGATGGTGTCCGAATAATCAGTCAAAATTGCCCTTGAGCACTCCCACGAGTCGCAGTACATGAGCACTTGAGGAAGTATGATGTTCATGTTCTCTTGATGATCTGCGAGACGTCTAGTTTCGACTTTCGAAATCTCCTCCCAATCGTTTGCATCGATGAGATCGTGTCTCTTCAACGTCTAGTGAGCTTATACTCTTTTACTCTATTGATACGAGGCCCAGTCAGACTCACTTTCGCTTCAATGATGACAAGAGCCTGTTTGACCTTGAGGACTCTCAGCCCTTGCTCATCTTCGAGAGTATCGACGAGCATGACTGCGTGATCCGTACGACCTATTCGTGGTAGTATAATCAGCTACACGCTCTCAAGCGTTATACAAGAACGTACGACGACCGGTTTCAGACTTTTGAACCTCAGAGAAGAGCTGGATTTGCAATTTTTCGCGCGAGTCTTCGGATAGGAGCGCATTAAGGATCGGAAGAATTGGTGCTATGACGTTTACGATGAATGCTTCTCTAGGTACGTCCAGAACAGTCCGTGGGATGAGTGGAAAGTTCGGTAGAGAAGAGAACCAAGTCGAGCTTACTTCGCATCTGTCTCGTTCTCGAGGATTCGGAAACCACCTGGAGATGGACTGAAATCGCTTGGCAGCTTATTGATCGCTTCGACAAACTGCGACTGTTTGGTTCTATCATACAGTTTCCTCCAAGGCGTCAAGAGGAATCGCCTGCGATCAAATTTCGGGTTGTTTTTGGCGAGATCGTTGATCGTAGGACGAATCTTGATATGTGATATGTCACAGGGCTCAGGAAGATCGCATATGATCTGCAGGGCGCTCGTGTGCTTGAAATGGATCGGACTCGGTGGTGGGAGAATCGTTGGCAGAGCGTCGCGTCGTCGAGACGTGTTTGCTTGCACTGGTGCCTATTGAAGGAAAGTATCGTCAGACAGCTGCAGATTTAGATGTCTATGAGCTCACTGTTCGATAGGGCAAAGCCAAATCCGCATTTGCGACGTGAAGTCGAGAAGCACGCGAGGTCGAAGAATCGCTTCGAGTCCTCTTGCGTCCGACGTTCGCTTGATGATGCGATGGTGATAGCATGACGTGAGCTGTTGGTCCATTACGATGACTTGGGAAGAAGACATTGTGTAGTGAAGAGGTTCGAGATGAGCCTTGAGTTGTCGAAGTCGAATCGGGTATAGACGGTGAGGCGTTCGAGCGGCTCCTCACCAGGAACTCGAACATGTCTGCTGAAGAGAAGTGAGCAAAGGAAAGAAGGGCAGAGAGGGGGAAGAGTGGGAAGAGGGAAAAAAAGTCCGAAAGCGCCGCGGAGGGGAACAGAAAAAAAGGGAGGTAGCTTGAAACGGTTTCTTTCTCTCCTTCTATCCACTCTTCACTACACTACACTTGGCCGCAATGACTACGAGATATCCTGAACACTACATCGACGAACCTACAGAGGATGAGTACGCAGAACTCGTTGCTCGTCGCAGCCGAGCAGAAAACGATCCATTAGAGGGAGGACAGCAACTCGAATGGATTGGTCCACAATTGGAGGAGGACGTTACTCCCACTCTCGACTACCCTCACATTCGCTCAAACTCAGCGAACCCTCTGCGTCCTCTACACTCTCTCCTACTCGATTCGCAACTCGGCCCTTCTTCGACTCCTTGGAAGTTAACACTCGTCGTACCACTCCAGTCCGGTAGGGATCAGAATTCCCAGGTCTGGCGAGCGCACGCCGAGAGCGGTCTCTCTTCAACTCTCCCGGTCGTCGTCAAGTTGTTCCAACAATCTCTTTTCCGCTTCCCCCTCGGACGGTCGCGCCCTGAGCATGATTGCTGGAACTGGCATTCGGCAGCATATAGAGTTGAACGAGAAGCTCAAGCGTACCGGTGAGTCTCTATTCTCCTATTCTATCGAAAAGTCGAACTAAATCTGGATTGGTGAAGTTTCGCACGAAACTTGCAAGGCAGCGATCTGCCGATCTGCTACGGCTTCTATCGCTTCTACCTTCCCGCAACTCAGGAGGAGGTCATCGGCGTGATTCTGGAGGATCTCGTGCAACACGAACGAGGAATCGCTCTCGATGCATTCCTTCATCGGGAAGCAAAGGCGAAGCGTTTGACTTCGGAACATTTTCGAGCGATAGTGAGCCCGCCGACAAGTCCAAAAAGCCTCTCGAGACTGATGCCGCTCTCTGACACAGGCGAAAGAAGCGGTTCATCTCCAACATCGACTACACGAGTGCGATTTAGCTTTGATCTCTTATCGACTCGACAACTTGCTCTATCTTCGCACGTCCTCATCGTCACAGCGTCCGATATTAGTAGCCAACGGTTTCAGCACGACGACAACAAAGGAAGCCGACATCGATTCCTTCCTCCGCGCTCAAGAGCTCGTGAAGCAAGAATACGGTTTCGGTGATCAATCTGTTGACTACTGGTGTCAATCCGATCAGTATGGGTTAGTCAATGCGCTCTCTCGCTCTCTATCTGAAGCTGGTGAAGATTGGCACAAGATCGCTCGCAAATGGGCGACGGACGTTGAGGAGGAAGGGGAGAGATTCGCTTTTTTGAAGTTGCCTTGGTAGATGGGGACCGTTTGTCAACTGTCTATATGAGATATCCGTTTTTGTGCTGTTAGAAGAGCTTGTTTTGCCAGTTTCGCAGGAATGCCGTTTTCGCACAACCTGGGTTGTTCACTTCGAAACAGATCAGCAGTACGGCACTTTACTTTGAATCCAATCTAGGGGCACGTCTGGCGAGGGAAAGGAAGAGTCCGAGTCGATTTCGAAAACCTCGGGCTCCGAGGATTTCTGGGAACTCCGAAAAAGGGGTCAAAGCTAAATCCTCTCTTTTTTTCAGTTCTTCTCCCTCGCTCACTTTCGTCCCTCTTCCTCTCTCTCCCCCTTCCTCGTTTCATTCGTCAGCATGTCTTCCGAATACCCAGAACACTATCTCGAAGAACCTTCGAAGGAGGTCATGGACGCTCTCAAAGCTCGTCGACTACGAGCCGAAGCAGATCCACTCGAAATCGGCCACCAACTCACCTGGTTCGGACCGAATCTCGAGGACGATGTCACTCCTCCTCTAGACTACCCGCATCATCGCTCGACTTCTCCTAACCCTCTTCGACCTCTCCACTCTCGCCTATTCGATTCGAACGCGGGAGTCAGCGCTCAACCTTGGACTCTCACACTTGTCGAGCCGCTCAGTGTAGGCGTTATGAAGCATTCTCAAGTGTGGAGAGCTGAAGCGACTGTAAGGAACTATCAATCTCTGAAATTCTCCATCGTAGTCAAGCTTCACCAAGAATCGTTCTTCCCCTTGCCGTACGGAAGGTCAAGCCCTGAAGGAGACTACTGGATCCGTCCCTCAACTAGGTATCTCGTAGAGCGCGAATCTCAGGCGTACCGGTGAGCATTCTCCACCTGTAGCTAAGAGAGACAAAGCTGACAATTTACGCTCAGAATGGCGAGAGACCTCCAAGGCTCCGACCTTCCGCTCTGCTACGGGCTCTACAAGTTCCAGATACCAACAGGAGAGGAGATGGTCGGATTGGTTCTCGAAGACCCTCTCGAGGGACGAAAAGGAATGGCTATCAGCAAGTTTTTTGAGAGAGAAGCAAAGCGAGACTCCCTCAATCTAGACACCTATGACAAAATCGTCAGTACCCTCTTTCTCACGCTCGCGAAAAGGCTCATTGGGCTCACGCTCCCTGGAAAGACGTGTGCTGCCCTCCGACTCCAAGACCGCCTTCACGATTATGGCCTCGCCCGCGTGCTCACAAACCTCGAACAGATCATCATAATGTTGAGTACCACTGGTCAATCGATTCCGGTCGTTATCGGAACTGGATTCAGCCTTTCTTCGACAAAGGTTAGATTGGACAAGCGAAGAAAGGAAAGAGAGGACAACGGGGAAGGAGGTGGTCCTTGGTACTGGAGGAGTTCTGATCAAGCTCACCTTTACGGAGACACCTGGGCGCTCGACGATTTGGACGAGAAGTTTGAAAAGATGAGGTTGGAATGGTGCAAGCTTGAGCGGGAGACGGGAAAACTCGAATTCTTGAACATTCATGAGGTTTGGGACCTGGAAACTCGAGAGGAGGCGGAAGCTGAAGATCCCGATGCTGAAGAGCTCGATAGATTGTTGGACGAGTTGACGGAGAATTGAGTAGATTTGAGCCATCCCTCACTTTCGCATCTTTTCCTCTGTGACTTTCCCTCGCCATAGCCTGTTCGCTGAGAGAGCAACATTGCAAAACAAGAGTACGTACAAGCAACATAAAGGAAAGCAAACAATAGCACTAAAAGCGTTTCGTCCCACAGAAGAATCGATTCTTCTCGTCCTTGACGATCCTCCTCAATTCGACGGGAAGGCTCCGAGATCGAGAGGTCTTGATTTCAGCGAGGAGTAGTCGCACGAGAGGGGAGAAAGTAGAAGGTTGGCGGGAGAGGACTCGATGAAAAGCGTGGTATCCGAGCCTGCGAGCAGACAGCGTGTGAGTTGAGATCGAGCATCGAAGAGAGAGGACGTACCATAGCACATGAGAGCGTTCGAGATCGAAAGTAGCAGAGAGTTTGGCAGCTTTCCGACCTCGACTTTGACGGACGAGAGCGGAATGTTCGTATTTGACGATTTTCTGCAAAGCGTCTACTCATTCCAATCGAGTTAGCATCAATCAAAAAGCCAACGAGAGAATGCAGACGTACTCCAGAAGAATGTGACCTTCCCTCTCAAGCTCCCACTCCATTCTTGAACGTATGCTCGAAACTTGAGAGCGACGACCAGCATCGCTTGATAGATATTTGAATAGACGGTGTTCGCCGAGTTGAAGTTTGTATCGGTGTACATCGAGTGAGAGCGAACTTTGACGGCACTATCGGACGAAGGGACCGTCAGATTCGGCTTGGGAAGAAGAAGTAAAGGAGGAGCGAACCGTAACATCGCATTGAGGAACGCTTCTCCAGGTTTGCGATATCGTTGAACAGTGAGTTGATTGACGATCTCTACACTCCACAACGGATCAGCGACGACTTGAGGAAAGAAGACGGAGAGCGAAGACTCACCCTTGTTCATCTGAAGTTGTAGGTTCATCTTGATCTCGAGACTCTTCGTATCGATAGCAAGACCGCAATATCCGAAATCTGCGAGGAATCCAATCAGCGGCCACCTCACAAGCGCAAGCAAACGAAAGCATACCTTCTCCATCGGCGAGGGGAGGAACGACTTCCCCATCTTCGAGCGAAACGTCGAAATTGGTCAACCGTTTTTCAGTCGAAATGAAACATCCATACTCGGGAATACCTACGAGAGATCTACTAGATCAGTGAGAGAACTAGGAGGAGTAAAGGCGACTTACCTCGATGCATGATCTGAAGGAATCGAACAGCGAGATGTTTCTTCGTCGTAACAAACATAAAATCATCCACGTATCGCATCAGGAGCTGTAAAGGCTTCCGACCCCATCTCAACATCGAGAGACACACGTTGTAACAGAGCAAGTGCTCACCGATTTGACATCCTTTGTGAACGATAGATGAGTGTTCTCCATATCTCCATAAAACAGACTACACAGTAAGCTCGACAAGACCGATCCTTGAGGTATACCATCCTTCTGACGATAGAGTCGACCATTGACCTGAACGAAACGAGGTGGTCAGTCTAGACGAGAGGAGTCAGGAAAGAAAAGCTTTGCTCACTTTGACTAGATTCGTCGCGATATGTTCCTTGAGTAACGACATGAGCTTGGCTTTGTCAACATCATCGTAGCGAACCTATACAAAGAAGCGATCAGCTATGTTGACAGGCAAGAGCAGAGAGCGAGAGACGAACTTGATCTGTGAGAACGACATCGTGTAAATCTTCGGCGAGCTGCATCGCCAATTCCTTGAAGCTACCGAGATCATCTGTAGTGGTCACGAAATCGATCAGTCAAAGTCTCATGACTGATTGAAACAAAATATTGACCATCTCCACAAGCTTGTCGTTTGAATTGTCTCGCCGTCTTCCCCGAGTAAGCGACAACTTGCGAGTACTTCTGGATGTAGTAGAGAGTCTATTGTCCCACAAAGCAAAGAGTGTGAGTCTGACGATCGAAATAAGCAGGAAGTTCAAGTTACATCGGAAAGGATCTCTTCGACTAGACCCAACAATTTGTCTTGTTTGATCGTATCGAAACAAGCTTTCACGTCGACCTTGACAAAGTACAATTCAGGACTACAACATACACTCATCAGTTCTGACGAGAGATTCAGGAGCGCAAGAGAGAGCGTACAGGTTCTCGTCTCCAGCATCATTCGAATCGAGTAATCTCATTTTATATTCCTTGAGTTCCGCATAGATCTCTTGAGGGTTCGAAACGAGTGATCCGACTAGATGAGGTTTCCTCTTCTGTAGTTTGCGCGAGCCATTGTCAGTTCTGAGCAAATGCTT